>PDWJ01000820.1_pt1 | contig 42968 bp, 34 predicted proteins | sample 1430881 | NCBI WGS metagenome assembly PDWJ01 (sample SAMN01162460, study PRJNA174530) | Oral metagenome, whole genome shotgun sequencing project. | biome: Marine environment; feature: Marine mammal; material: Swab sample of the gingival sulcus; isolation source: swab sample of gingival sulcus...
ACTTGTGTCTGTTTCATGGGACCTCCTTTCTGGTCCCTTTTAACAAACCGGACAGTTTATTTGTTCTTGCTTAGGACAGTTTATTTGTTTCTAACAAGGATTTCCACAGGTCTTGACGAATGCAGCGGATACGCATATAATACAACGCTTTTTTTGATAAAAAAGATGGGGCAGCGCAAGGGCAGGCCGGGATGAAAAAAAAGAGTGGCAGGAACAACTGGGCAGACCACTATACGCGGCAGGCAAAGAAAGAAAACTATGTTGCGCGTTCGGTGTTCAAGCTCAAGGAGATCCAGAAAAAGTTCAAGGTCCTGGCAAAGGGGCAGCGGGTTCTCGACCTGGGCTGCGCGCCCGGATCCTGGATGCAGTATGCGGCGGAGGTCACCAGCCCCTCCGGCCGGGTGGTCGGCATTGATTTAAAAGCGGTCGGCGGTAGTTGGCCTGGGCATGTGGTGCATCTGCAGGGAGATGTCTACGACGCCCTGGCGGATCTGAAGGCCGAAGCCCCGGAGGGATTCAACGCGGTGATCAGTGATATGGCGCCGGCCACGACAGGCATTCATCATGTGGACACGGCCCGTTCCGAGAACCTGAGCCGTATGGCCCTTGAGGTCGCCGCGCATCTGCTGGTGCCCGGCGGCAATTTTATCTGCAAGATTTTTCAGGGCCCGGATTTCCAGGCCTATGTGAACGATGTGCGAACCCGATTTGAACGGCACGGCATTTTAAAACCCCAGAGCACCCGAAAGGGCAGCCGGGAGATTTTTATCATCGGCCTGGGGTGGAAGGGCGCCCGCCCCATTGACGGGACTGATGCGGAATTTGTATAAACGATCACGATAAATACAATGGGTTTGTATTCCGATGGGTTAACTATTAACATTTAAAGAAACACAGGAACATCCCGGTGCGTTGATCTGCTCACCGGGCAGGGAGGATGAATGTCTGGTCATAATAAGTGGTCATCCATCAAGCATAAAAAAGGGGCTGCTGATGCCAAGCGCGGCAAAGTGTTTACCAAGCTGATCAAGGAAATTACCGTGGCCGCACGCATGGGCGGCGGGGATCCTGCCGGGAATCCCCGACTGCGGGCGGCCATTGCAGCAGCCAGGGCCGAAAACATGCCCAAGGACAATATTGAGCGCGGGATTAAAAAAGGGACCGGCGAACTCGAAGGCGTTACCTATGAGGAGATCGTATACGAAGGCTACGGTCCCGGCGGTGTGGCCATTATCGTGGAATCCCTTACCGACAACAAAAATCGTGCAGTGGCTGAAATCCGTCACGTGTTCACCAAATCCGGCGGTAATCTGGGCGCCAATGGATGTGTTTCCTGGATGTTTGATAAAAAGGGCCTCATTGTCTGCGACGGTGAGGGCGTTGAAGAAGAGGCCCTCATGGAAGTGGCCCTTGACGCGGGTGCTGAAGACATAAGGCCTATTGAGGGTGAGCCGGGATTTGAAGTCCTTACCGCACCGGATGATTTCGAGCCGGTCCGCGACGCCATTGAAGGCGCCGGCATCGCGTTTTCCTTTGCCGAGGTGACCCTGGTGCCCCAGAATACCACCAAACTGGACGGAAAAGAAGCTGAGCAGATGGTCCGGATGATGAACAACTTAGACGACTGCGATGACGTCCAGAAATTTTATACCAACGCTGATATTCCTGACGAAGTTATGGAGTCTATGTAGGCGCTGAAAACCTGTCGCCGGCGACGCTGCCGGGGGCCTGGTTTTAGAGAAAAGGGTGACATGATTTAGAAGCTTTGCTATAGTCAGGGCGATTAAGTCTCATTTTAAGGCAGCGATTGATGGCATTCTGTACGATCCACTTTGGTAACGACGGATAACAGAGATCTTTATTTGTTTTCGACATACCTCACCTGAATCAAACATCAGATATCCCGCACGATCTGCCTGAATACTTTTATTTCATTACCGAAACGAGAGGAGTGATCCTGTGAAAATCGGTATCCCCATGGAAATCCATGAAAACGAGAAACGGGTGGCTGCCACACCGGACAGTGTCAGGAAACTGATCGGTCTGGGGTATGCGGTCGCCATCGAGTCTGGCGCTGGAGCCGCTGCCGGCTTTAATGATGAAAGCTATGAAACCGCCAATGCTGTCTTGGAAGATGCGGCCGGAATCTGGTCGTCTGATCTGGTGCTGAAAGTCCGGCCGCCGTCACATGATGAAGCCCTGCAGATGAAAGCAGGGGCAACGCTGGTGTCATTCATCCAGCCCGCCGAAAACAGTGACCTGGTCGAGGTGCTCAGGGAAAAAAACATCCGGACCCTTGCCATGGACCAGGTGCCCCGCATTACCCGGGCCCAGAAGCTTGACGCCTTGAGCTCCATGGCCAATATCGCGGGATACCGGGGCGTGATTGAGGCGGCGAACGTGTTTGGCCGGTTTTTCACCGGCCAGATGACGGCGGCGGGTAAAATGCCGCCTGCGACGGTGCTGGTCATCGGTGCCGGCGTGGCGGGGCTGTCTGCCATTGGTGCGGCCGGGGGACTCGGGGCTGCGGTGCGCGCCTTTGATACCCGGCCGGAAGTCAAGGAACAGGTAGAGAGTCTGGGCGCGACCTTTCTCATGCTTGATTTTGAAGAAGACGGCACCGGCGAAGGCGGTTATGCCAAAGTGATGAGCGAGGCATTTATTGCCGCAGAAATGGCCCTGTTTGCCGAGCAGGCCAAAACAGTGGACATCATCATCACCACGGCCATGGTACCGGGTAAAAAAGCACCGGTACTGATTACCGAAGAAACGGTGGGGCTCATGAAGCCCGGCAGTGTCATTGTTGACCTGGCCGCCGAGCAAGGCGGCAACTGTGCGCTGACCGAGCCGGGAAACGCAGTGGTTAAGTCGGGGGTGACCCTCATTGGGTACACGGATATGGTGAGCCGGCTTGCCAACCAGTCCAGCAGTCTGTACGCAACGAATCTATGTCACCTGATGGATGACCTGACCCCGGAGAAAGATGGTGCGCCGGTTTTTGACATGGACGACGTGGTTGTCCGCGGCATGACGGTGACCACAGACGGTGAGATCACCTGGCCGCCGCCTCCACCTCCCCAGGCGCCGGAGGTCACACCTGAAGCGCCCAAAATGGAAAAACCGGCCCCTGAACCCTCCGTTTTTCGTGACACCTGGAACCGCTGGTCGCCCCAGGTGATGCCGTTGATCTTTCTGGCTGTGGGCGGTTTTTTCCTGTTTCAGCTGGGCCGGGTGGCGCCACCGGCGTTTCTGCAGCATATGACGGTGTTTGTCCTGGCCTGTTTTATCGGGTACATGGTGATCTGGAATGTGACCCCGTCCCTCCACACCCCATTGATGAGTGTCACCAACGCCATTAGCGGGATCATCGTTATTGGCGCCCTTTTGCAGATTTCAGGGCCGCTGTTCAGTTTCAAAACCTTTCTGGCAGCCATCGCGATTCTCATCGCTACCATCAATGTCTTCGGCGGATTTCTCGTCACCCAGCGCATGCTGCGGATGTTCCGGAAAGGGGGCGATAATGACTAGCGGATTGATCAGTACGGCATATATTGCCGCAGGCGTGCTGTTTATCCTTTCACTGGGCGGGCTGAGCAACCAGGAGAGTGCACGCCGGGGAAATATCTACGGGATTCTCGGCATGACCCTTGCGCTCGGGGCCACGATTCTGTCCAGGGAAGTGACCGGTTATGCGCTTATTATCATTACCATGGGCATTGGTGCTGCACTGGGAATTATGGTTGCCCGAAAGGTGCAGATGACCGAGATGCCGGAGCTGGTGGCGATTCTTCACAGTTTTGTGGGGATGGCGGCGGTGCTTGTGGGGATCGCCGGCTATATCGACCCGAACATGCATTTTGAAGGCATTGAAAAGACCATCCATGAGGTGGAGGTCTATCTGGGGGTGCTGATCGGCGCCGTGACCTTCACCGGCTCTGTGGTGGCATTTGGCAAGCTTCGGGGAATCATCGGCAGCCGGCCGCTGCTGATTCCTTACCGCCATGTGATCAATCTGGCTGCCATCCTTGTGATGGCGGGCATCGGCATCCTGTTTGTAGGTGCCGACGGTAAAGGATTTCCCCTGCTGGGACTCATCATCATGACCCTGATCGCCTTTGGTCTTGGCTGGCATATGGTCATGGCCATCGGCGGTGCAGACATGCCGGTGGTAATTTCCATGCTCAACTCCTACTCCGGGTGGGCCGCATCGGCAACGGGGTTTATGCTGGGGAACGATCTCCTGATCATCGCCGGTGCCCTGGTGGGATCCAGCGGGGCCATTCTCTCCTACATCATGTGTAAAGCCATGAACCGGAGCCTTGCCAACGTGATTCTGGGCGGTTTTGGTACAAGCGGAGGCCAGGTGGTGGAGGGCGGCGACCAAGGGGAGGCCATTGCCACCAGTCTTGACGAAACAGCCGATCTGCTCAAGGGATCGAAAAATGTGGTCATTGTTCCCGGTTACGGTATGGCTGTGGCCCAGGCTCAGCATCCGGTGTTCGAATTAACGGAAAAGCTGAAAAAAGCCGGCGTAACGGTCCGTTTTGCCATTCACCCTGTGGCGGGTCGCATGCCCGGTCATATGAATGTGCTCCTGGCAGAAGCCCGTGTGCCGTATGACAGTGTGTTTGAAATGGACGAGATCAATGAGGATCTGGTGAAAACTGATGCGGTTCTGGTGATCGGTGCCAACGACATCGTCAATCCATCAGCGCTGGAAGATCCCAACAGCCCCATCGCCGGTATGCCGGTGCTGGAAGTCTGGAACGCCGGCACTGTGGTGGTACTCAAGCGGAGCATGGCCACAGGCTATGCGGGGGTAGAAAACCCTCTGTTCTTCAAGGAAAATACCCGGATGCTGTTTGGCGATGCCAAAGAGACCATTAACGGACTGTTGTCGGCTGTATAAAAATGATCAGCCGATATCAGACTCTCTCTCTGATATCGGCTGACCCCTTTCACGTGAAGTTGAATTTAAAACCTGGGGTGCAGGGGATCATCCCCTGCCCGCCGGAGGCAAACGGTTTTTATCCCTTCACAGCCATGATCCGCTGAAAGCCGTTCAGGGACTCAGCATCAGGGTTTCAGTACCGGCCGGAACCGTGAACTGGAAATCTTGCCGTTTTACCTCGGGTGCCATTTTTACCTGTGAAAACCGGATGAGGGTGCGGTCTTGGTATGCATTATACGTCACCACTTCCTTCACGGTTTCGCTGCGTCGGTTGATTTTTAGATAGACACTTGAAAACCCAAGGGATCCATCCACAGGGACGAGTCGGAGCACCACGGTTTCTTCCGTACTGGTCTCATCTATGGTCGCGTCGAATTGCGATCTTAACCGTTTGATATCTGAAAGAAAACTGGTGCCGCCCCCGCCGCCGAAGTAGCTATCGGCCTGGCCCATCATGACCTGTCGTTCTGCGGGCCGGTAAATCCATACCGTATTCCCGTCCGTGATGATACTGTAGGGCTCTGGCTGTTCGTATATCCAGCGCATCCGTCCCGGAGGCGAGAAAAGGGCTTTTCCGCCCGCCTCATCATCAATCCCCATGGCTTGAAGCGTGGACTTCTGGTAAAAATTCGCCGAAAACCCGGACTGATACCGGTTTTCCAGACGCGTGAGCCAGTCATCGACTCCTGGTTCAAGGGCAGGCGTTTGTGTTCCGAACGCTGCAACTGTTGATAGAAGCGTTAGCCCGATACTGATCATCAGTGTACGGCATCTGCTGGCGCGTGCGCTGTAATGCATCTGATTTCGCATGGTCAACTCCATGAAAATAAAAGGGTTTTCATATCCTGATTCGGGAGCCTGGTAATTCTCAATTCAAGCCTTTTAACAGGTCTGCAACGGCGCGTTCAGGGCATCACTCCGTATTCCTTGAGCTTTTTATGCAGGGTTTTTCGGGTGATGCCTAAGCGCCGTGCGGTTTCGCTCTTGTTTCCACCCGCAGCGTCAAGGGTGCGGAGAATGGTTTCCCGTTCCACATCCTTGAGCGAGACATCTGCACTGGGCAGCACCGCCTGGGGCGGTGTTTCATCTGCGGGCGGCGCACCGGGTTTGCGTAAAATGGGCAAATCTCCGGCATCCAGATAATCAGACCGGGCCAGGATCACCCCGCGCTCGATGGTGTTCATCAGTTCCCTGATGTTGCCGGGCCAGTCATGGCGCATCAGGTGATTCATGGCATCTGGCGTGAATCCCTGGATAGATTTTTTGTTCTGATCGGAAAACCGGGTCAGAAACGCTTGAGCCAGCACTGGGATGTCTTCACGCCTTCGACGGAGCGGGGGCATTTCAAGGTTCACCACATTGAGCCGGTAATACAGGTCTTCCCGAAAATTTCCCCGGGTGATCTCTTCGGCAAGATCCCGGTTGGTGGCAGCCACGATCCGTACGTCGATCTTGATGACCGATTCCCCCCCGACCCGGGTGATCTCCCGCTCCTGGATCACGCGGAGGAGTTTCGCCTGCATACTCAGGGGCATTTCGCCGATTTCATCGAGAAACAGGGTGCCGGTGTTGGCCTGGAGAAAGCGGCCTTCTTTTCGGTGGGATGCACCGGTGAACGCACCTTTTTCATGCCCAAACAGCTCAGACTCCAGCAGGGTTTCCGTGATGGCCGCGCAGTTGATTTTCACAAACGGACCGTTTTTCCGGTGGCTATTGGTGTGAATGGCGCTGGCAATCAGCTCTTTTCCAGTACCGGATTCTCCGTAAATCAGAACCGTTGCCTCGGAAGGCGCCACCTGGGCCACGGTATCGAGCAGTTGAATCATCTCGGGTGTTCGGCCGATGATATCGCCGGTGTCAAAATGGCGGCCCAGCTCTTCTCGAAGCAGCCGGTTTTCGGCTTTGAGCTTCAGATGATCCATGGCCCGTTCCATGGTCAGCTTCAGGGTATCAAAATCAAGCGGTTTGGTCAGATAGTCATAGGCGCCGTTTTTCATCGCCTTTACCGCAGATTCCACAGAAGAATAGGCAGTCATGAGGATAACGGGGATCGCCGGATTGAGCTCCTGTATCCGGTCAAGTGCTTCCAGCCCGGACACCTTGAGCATTCGGATGTCCATGAGGATCAGGTCATAGGCCTGCTCCCGGACCGCGTCTATGGCCGTGGAACCGTCCTCTGCCTGGGTAATGGTATAGCCCCATCCTTTTATCAGGGTGGCCAGCATGGTCCGGTGGGCCGTATCATCGTCAACGATCAGGATGGATTGGGCATGGCTCATTGATCAGGTGCTTCCTTTTCTTTTTTAGGTGCGGATTGCCGGATTCAGCGGCAGGTAAAGGTTAAACGCCGTTCCTTTCCCTTCACGGCTGCGAACCGTGATCCGGCCGTGCAGTGCCTCGACTATGTTGTGGACAATGGCAAGCCCAAGGCCGGTTCCCGTTGATTTGGTGGTGAAATAGGGGTCGAAAATATGCGCCAGATTTGATGGGTCGATGCCGGTACCGGTATCTGTCACCCGGATGACGATCTGGCCTGAAGTGGCACCGGGAAACAGGCCGATGGTCAGGTCTCCACCCTGGGGCATGGCCTCGATGGCATTGAGATAGAGGTTGAGCAGTACCTGACTGAGGCGGTCAGCATCAGTGTTCAGGATGCAGTCTTCTGCCTTCAGATCCAGATGCCGTTTCACATGAGCCGCGTCCGCAGCGGTGTTGATCAGCCGCAGGGAGTCGTTCAGAAATTCTTGAAGTGGGATGTCCCTGCAGGTCAGGGTAATCGGTTTGGAGAGCTCCAGCAGCTGGGTGACCACACGGTTCAGACGGTCCACCTCCTGAATCATGATGTCGGCAATCTCCTGATCTTCCGGAACATCCCGATACCGATCCTTGAAATAGGTGGCAAATCCCTTGACCGAACTTAACGGGTTACGGATTTCATGGGCCACCCCGGCAGCCAGCTTTCCAATGGAGGCCAGGCGTTGACTTTTGGCCACTTCCCGTTTCAGATCTTTGACTTCAGACAGATCTTTGATGAGAAGCAGGGAGCCATGGGAACCGCCGTCCGCATCCCGCAGGACGGACCCGTTGACTTCAAGGGGAACCAGGCGGTTGGGCGCCACTTGGCACTCGATCTCTGTTTCAACCGGTCCCCTGCGTTCGGGGAGTGACCTGAGGAAGGGTCTCAGATCAGGGGGCATGATCTGGCTCACGCGTTTTCCCGTGGCTTTGGCCGGCTCCAGGCCAAGAATCCCTTCGGCAGCGGAGTTGATTGTCGATATCCGGTTATCCGGATCCATGGCAATCAGTCCGATGGGCATGTTTTCGACCACATTATCCGAAAAGGCCTTGATGCGGGTCAGGAGGGCCCTTGTTGCCTGGTGGTTCTGGACATAGATGAGCAGGATAAAACCGGCAAGGGCGATGGAGAGGAGGGCAGCCCCCATGAGCAGGGCGCTGCGGGCCTCTTTTTCGCGGGCTGCCTCGATGCCGCTCATGTCAAATCCGGTATAGATAACCAGGGGGTTTTTCAATGGGCTCAGGATGGCCTGGGGGTGATCGGCATCAGGGCTGGCCCGAAACAGCTTGTAGAACAGCACCTGTGCCTGAACCTGGGGCTGCAGGTGGGTACCGCCTGCGGGGATGAATTCCCGAAACACCTCAAAGACCCGGCGATTATCCGGGCCGTCCACGATACGGCGCTGAAGCGTGCGGTTTCCCCCCTCTTTGCACGGGGTGATGAAGTGGGTATAGGTTTTTCCAATATGACCCGGTGAACTGTGTGCCAGAATGCGGCCTTCGGCATCACTGACAAATATATAGACGATGTCCGGCTGCTTGGCGGTCTCTTTGATCAGGTTTTGCAGTTGGCGACGACTCCACTGCATGTCCATGCCGATGCGTGTCCCGGCCTCAAAGGAACGGATCAGGGCCGCCCCTTTTTCCATCAGGAGGCGGGCGCTGTTTTCATTGGACCGCTGGATGTTCTCTAAGGTGCTGAATGCAAATATGGGCAGTAGAATAATGAGGGCACCGATAAATATCCAGGGAAGCAGGCCTTCTCCGATGCGGGATACAGGGGGGATTTGGCCCGAAGACGGTAGGGGACGCGGGGTCGTTTGCGGCTGTTTGCGAAATCGTGACATACCTACTTGGCTCTCCGGTTTATTGTGTCTGCATGCGCCGAATTCAGGGCATCGGAAACAATTTGCAAAAAAGACACCAGCGTCGTTTTATAACCGATTACGCACCCTGGGCAGGGTAAGGATGTAACATAAGTATCCAGATGGGTTCCGAAGTAGATTGCCATGGATACAATGTATCCATGATGGTGGATAAAATCAAGCGCGTTCCATGGCCGCAGGCACTTATTAAAGACGCGTGTGGGTGGCGAAATAAAAAAAGAAAAAATTGTATATATATTATTATTTTTTATTTCAGTTGGTTGCTATGGTTTTTTTTGAGTTGTTCCAAAAAAAACAGAGCAAAACAGATTGTTGGCACGCAGGATGCAATGTAACAGCGTAACCGAGCAAACCAACAGCGCAACATGTTGAAAGGAGGTGATCATACCAGAAATAACACTAGCAGTACATTTTGATAGGTAGTCAATCCGCACACACAGGTTGGCGGACCAGAGGGATGGCTCCATCCCTCTGGTCCGGGACTACCGCCCCAACTGAAGCTATCAGCGGGGTCACCTGGATGAACAGCCGCCCGGAAATCGCGTGAAGACCCCGTCATGACGCCAATCAGATGCGTCTTCTTCACTGATCGGGGGCATCATCCACTGCGGAGATTCAAAGAAACAAACGCGGACGGGCGGTTTCAACTCCCCCTACCCTCCCCCAAACCTTGCTGCCCGCCGCAAAACACAACAGTAACGCCGGGATTATCGCTTGAAATGGCTGGTAATTCCGGCGTATTTTTTTCGGAGTTTCGGTTTTTCAATTTTTCCTGTGGGATTCCGCGGTATCGCATCAAAATGATAGATTCTCGGCCGTTTGTAACGCGCTAGTCCTTCTGCAAATTCACGGACCTCTACTTCGGAGAGGCGCTGATCGGGTTTTACCTGAACAATGGCGGTGACCAGCTCACCCAGCCGTTCATCCGGGGTGCCGATGACCGCCACATCCTGAATGGCGGGATGTTTGATGAAAAAATCTTCGATTTCAACCGGGTAGATGTTTTCACCGCCAGTGATGACCACGTCTTTTTTCCGGTCCAGTAGCCAGATGAAACCGTCCTTGTCCATGCGGGCAATATCGCCGGTACGCAGCCATCCGTTGGACAGGGTTTCTTCGGTTGCCGGTGGATTTTTGTAATAGCCCAGCATCACGCCGGGGCCTTTGACGAGCAGTTCGCCTGGTTCGCCCAGGGGGACCTGCTCCAGGTTCCGGTCGACAATCTGGCACTCCCAGTCAAATCCCGGAATGCCGATGGCACCGATTTTTTTGATGTTGTCCATGCCCAGATGTACGCAGCCCGGACCAGCGGCTTCTGTCAGGCCGTAGTTGGTGTCATAGTGCTGGGCGGGAAAGACGGCTTTCCACTGCTCGATCAGATGCGAGGGAACCGGCTGGGCGCCGATGTGCATGAGCCGCCACTGGTCGAGCTGGTAGTCAGCGAGATCCAGGGTGCCGTTTTCGATGGCCAGCAGGATGTCATAGGCCCAGGGAACCAGCAGCCAGACAATGGTGACGTTTTCTTCAGACACGGCTTCCAGAATCGCCTGGGGTTCAATCCCTTTTAAGATAACGGCTTTGGCTCCCACAATCAGGTTGCCGAACCAGTGCATTTTTGCACCGGTATGGTAGAGCGGGGGGATGCAGAGAAAGGTGTCCGCATGGGTTTGGCCGTGGTGGTTGTTTTCCACATAGCAGGCCGATTCCAGGTTTCGGTGAGTGAGCAGTACGCCTTTGGGTGTTCCTGTGGTACCGGAGGTGAAATAGATGGCTGCCGGGTTGGTCAGCTCCAGGGAAACACGGGGATCTTCCGCCCATCCGGTTTTGAGAAAATCTTCATAGGCAATGGCATACGCGGGTATTTTTTCCCGGGGTCCGGTGAAAATGTAGAGTTCAACGGTTTTTTTCAACTCCGGCCGGATGGCATTGATCCGTTCTACGAATTCTTCTCCGAAGATTACGACGTTTGCTTCAGACAGCATTGTGCAGCGTTTGATGGTTTCTGCCAGAAACCGAAAATTCAGAGGCACAGCCCAGGCGCCGCTTCTGAGAATACCAAAGTAGATGGGCAGCCATTCCAGGCAGTTGGTCATGAGTTGTACGACCCGGTCTCCGGAGCGGATCCGGTGGTTATGCAGGGCATTGGCCAGGCGGTTGGCTTCGATATCAAACGCCTGCCAGGTGATGGCCCGCCGGGAAGCAGTGGCCGGGTCCCGCTCGATCAGGGCGACTTCATTGCCGTACACCCGTGCGTTTCGGGCGAGAATCTCGGTAATCAGCATGTCAAATCAAATCCTTTCGATTACGTTTACATCACCGGGGCCTACGGAACCGTCGGCAAAAAGGATATTTGTATCGCACTCGTGTTAAAAAGGCAAATTTGCTAGTTGATTTTAGAAGAACGTCGCCCTGATCCGGAAGAAAAAACGGTCCGCAGCAGGCAGGGGCCTGTACTGCGGACCGTTCGTGTTCTATTCGGGGTTAGGATGTGCTGACGGGATCGGTATGAAAGAACGAAAAGAACCGATTCGCTGCTTTTATGAGCGGGTGTGGGCTAACCGCGGTGAAAAGCCCGGCTAGCCCTTGGTCGTTATTTGTCATCTTTGACTTCTTCAAAATCCGCGTCAACCACATCATCATCTCCGCCGCCCTGAGCGGCCTGCTGGGTCGGATCCATGTCCGGACCACCTTCAGCGCCAGCCTGAGCTGCCTGCTGGTACATGGCTTCCGCCAGCTTGTGGGATGCCTGGGTCAGTTCTTCGGTTTTGGCCTTGATCGCTTCGGTATCGTCAGCTTCCATGGCTTTTTTCAGGGCGTCGATCTTTTCATTGATATCGTTTCGGGTGGCTTCATCCACCTTGTCTTCGAGTTCTTTGAGCGATTTTTCGGTCTGGTAGATCATGGAGTCGGCGGTATTCTTGGCTTCCACCGCTTCTTTCCGCTTCTTGTCTTCTTCCGCGTGCATTTCAGCGTCTTTTACCATCTGCTCGATTTCCGCCTCGGACAGACCGCTGTCGCTGGTGATGCGAATGGACTGCTCCTTGCCAGTGCCGAGATCCTTGGCGGAAACAGAGACAATCCCGTTGGCATCAATGTCAAAGGTAACCTCGATCTGGGGAACACCGCGGGGAGCGGGGGGAATGTCCATGAGCTCGAAGTTGCCGAGGGTCTTGTTGTACTGGGCCATTTCCCGCTCACCCTGGAGGACGTGGATGGACACCGCCGGTTGATTGTCCGCAGCCGTGGAAAAGACCTGGCTTTTCCGTGTGGGGATGGTGGTGTTCCGATCAATCAATTTGGTCATGACGCCGCCCAGGGTTTCGATCCCCAGTGACAGCGGGGTGACATCAAGCAGCAGCACATCTTTGACATCCCCCTGGAGAACTCCGCCCTGGATGGCCGCACCGATGGCCACCACTTCATCCGGGTTCACGCCTTTGTGGGGCTCTTTGCCAAAGACTTTTTTCACTCGCTCCTGAACTGCGGGCATACGGGTCATACCGCCGACCAGTACCACTTCGTTGATTTCAGACGGGGAAAGACCGGCATCCTTGAGTGCTGCCTTACAGGGTGCTTCGAGATTATCCAGCAGGTCTGCCACCAGAGATTCCAGCTTGGAACGGGTCAGCTTCATGGTCAGATGTTTTGGACCATTGGCATCGGCGGTGATGAACGGCAGGTTGATTTCGGTCTCCATGGCGCCGGAGAGTTCCATCTTGGCTTTTTCCGCTGCTTCCTTGAGTCGCTGGAGGGCCATTTTGTCGTTTCTCAGGTCAATGGCCTGGTCTTTTTTGAACTCATCTGCCATGTAGTCGATGAGGCGCAGGTCAAAGTCTTCCCCACCCAGGTGCGTGTCTCCGTTGGTGGCTTTGACTTCAAACACACCATCACCGATTTCAAGGATGGAGATATCAAAGGTACCGCCGCCCAGGTCGAATACGGCGATTTTTTCATCGGACTTCTTGTCAAGACCATACGCCAGGGAGGCAGCCGTGGGCTCGTTGATGATCCGGAGTACATTCAGGCCGGCAATACGGCCGGCGTCCTTGGTGGCCTGACGCTGGCTGTCGTCAAAGTAGGCGGGTACGGTAATGACCGCATCCGTCACGTCGCTGCCCAGGTAGTTTTCGGCAGTGGCCTTGATGTTGGCCAGGATAAAAGATGAGATTTCCGCCGGGCTGTGCTGTTTACCCTTGATATTGATGCGGATATCGCCGTTGGCCGCTTTTTCAAGTTTGTACGGCAGGATTTTTTTGTCGCTCTGGACAATGGGGGCGTCAAACTTGCGGCCGATCAGACGCTTGACACCGAAAATGGTGTTTTCCGGGTTGGTGATGGCCTGACGTTTGGCAGCCTGACCCACCAGGCGCTCGTCACTGTCATTGATGGAAACAATGGACGGTGTGGTGCGTCCGCCTTCCGCGTTAGTGATAACTGTGGCGTCTCCGGCTTCCATGACAGATACACATGAGTTGGTTGTTCCCAGGTCGATTCCGATTACTTTGCCCATTTATTGTTCCTCCTTCTCAGCCTGCTCAGCCCGAAGCGGGCCCACGCAAAATTCATTCGAATATTGTGACATTTTTATTGGTTTCGTTAGTCGGCTGCCTCTTTTTCAGCAGCGGGCGATGCGGTGGACACCACCACCATGGATGGCCTCAGCAGGCGGTCATGTAGCGTATAACCGGTCTGAAATTCCCGGATGACCGTATTCTCCGGGTGTTGATCAGACGGTTCCTGCATCATGGCTTGATGATATTTGGGATCAAACGGCTGGTCCAGTGCCTGAATCGGCATGACTTTATATTTTTCGAGTACCCGGATCAGCTCCTTTCGGGTCATGTCGACACCTTCGCGGATACTGGTGCTATCGCCGTTTTCGTTAGTCCCCGCTTCAAGGGCCCGATCCAGGTTGTCGATAATCGCCAGCAGATCTTTTAACAGGGATTCATTTGCAAACTTGCGGAAATCGTCCATCTGGCGTTGCGAGCGTTTCTTGTAATTATCGAATTCAGCGGAACGTCTCAGAAGCTGATCATAGATACGGTTTTTTTCCGCAGTGATCAGGTCCAGTTCAGAGGCTGGCTCTGGCTCCGCCTGCGCATCGTCAGCGTCTGTTTCAGACGCATCTGTACCAGCGGCTTCAAACGTATCGGTATCTGTTTTTATTTCAGATTCTTCGATCACCGGACTGTTTTCTTCGGGTGCAGCGGCTGCATCAGAGCGGGTTGCATCCGTTTGGTTAGGCTCTGCCAATGGTAACTCCTGAACTCATTTAAATTGTAGATAATTTTTAAGAATTTGCCGTCCGAAATCAAAATTTATCAACAAAATAAGACGCGTTGAAATGATGTCAAGAAAGCAAAGTAAAGAAGTTTGAATTGACACCCGGGATCATGGGGAAAATCTGATGAGATGTCCGGAAAAATGGGGGACCGGCACCGCTGCATGACCGGGAGCGATCCGCGACACGGGCGTCTGCACTTATCGCTGCTTCCTTCCGGACCTGACGAGGTTCATGCGCGCCTGTTACGCGGCGGCCGATCAGAGCGGTGCCGATCCCGCATCCTTCCTGGAACGGCGAGATCTTAAATAAAACTATTTTCTAATTGAATACGGAAGGGATATCAAGGAAAAAGTTTAAGCCATGGATAAGGCGGATGGGAAAGATTTCTGACGATCCCTTTTAAAAAAAATCTGGAAAAAGCGGGAAACACCATTTTATAAGAACTCAATCTCAACAATCAGAAATTGATGCATCGACCCTTATACGTATGATGCGGGTTGAATGGGAATGAAGATAGATGATTTCAGATATGAACGTCTGCGATCCAGATGAAATCGTCAGGAGTGCCGGCAGCACCCTTAACCGCTATCATTTGGTCTCAGAAGGAGACCGGGTATTGATTGGACTTTCCGGTGGTGTGGATTCGGTGGTGCTGCTGCATGTGATGATGCAGCTTTGTCCGAACTGGGGCGGCCGTGTCGGCGCAGCGCACCTGAATCACGGCCTGAGGGGCAGCGCAGCAGACGATGATGCACGTTTTGCTGCCGGTGTCGCATCCCAGCTCGGGATTCCTTTTTATATGGGTCGTGCAGATGTAAACGCAGCCGCCCGTGAGCGGGGCCTGTCCATCGAAGAGGCGTCCCGTCAGGCACGCTATACGTTTCTCTCAGAGACCGCGACGCGCGAGGGGTATCAGAAGATCGCGGTGGCTCATCATGCGGATGACAATGCGGAGACCGTGCTGCTGCACCTGTTGCGGGGCGGCGGGCTTTCCGGTCTTTCCGGCATGTCTCCGCTTCGGGAAGATGGTGTGATACGGCCGCTGATCCGTGTGCGCCGGAAGCAGATCGAGGCGTTTGCTGCAGTACGCGGGCTGGCTTTTTGTGAAGATGAAACCAATCGGGACTGCCGGTGGCTCCGCAACCGGATCCGGCATCAGCTGATGCCGCTGCTGGCGGCAGATTTTAACCCTTCGATTGTCGCGTCTCTGAACCGAATGGCGGCCGTGATTGACGGAGATAATGATTGCCTGTCCCGGCAGGTGGCGGCCCTTGTCCGCGACGAGATGACGCGGGACGGGAATCACCGGGCGGTCTTTCATCGTCATGCGCTTTCCGCGCATCATCCGGCCCTTGTTCGGCGACTGCTGCGAGAAGGGATCGCCGCTGTCAAGGGTGACTTGCGCGGGGTGGGAGGGTCGCATATTGAAGCCCTTATGGATCTCCTGGCCAAGACAGATACCCGGTTGCGTCATATAGATCTTCCCGGGCAAGTACGGGCCGCGCTGGACAGCGAGACCCTTTCCTTTACACGCCAGGACCGTAATTTGCGTGATATGCCGCCGGAAACCCCACGCGAATCGTTTTCCTATCTTTTGCCGGATCCGGGGGACAGTCGGATTCGGGTGCCGGTTCCGGAAGCCGGTATTGTGATCGCGTGCTACAGGGAATCGCGTGCGTGTGCCGAAGCCGGCCATGCCGGTAACCGGATCGCCCTGGATCCGGACAATCTCTCGTTTCCGCTGTTGATTCGGAACGTGCAGCCCGGCGATCGGTTTTCCCCGTCCGGGATGGGGGGAAAACACCAGAAGGTGTCGCGGTTTCTGGTAAACCGGAAGATTCCATCCACCCGACGGGGCCGGGTTGCGCTGCTTGTCAGCGGGGAGACCATCCTCTGGGTGATCGGTCTTCGCGCTTCAGCGGCTGCCGCTCTTCCGACGCCTTCGAAAAAACGTGTGATTGCGGAAGTTTTACTTGCCTAAAGCAGATTTGTGATTAAATTGGAAAAGATGTTGTTTTGTCGCCATACCACAGATAGTTGAGAAAACGGCAGCCGGGCTGGTGCTGAAAAGAATTGGAGGTTATCATTTGAACCCGTTTCCAAAGAACTTGGCATTATGGCTTGTCATCATCCTGATGATGGTTCTTTTGTATAATATTTTCAACCAACAGAACTACGCCGAAACCGATGTGTCCTATTCCGAGTTTCTGACACGTGTCGAAGAAGGCCGGGTTTCGGATGTGACCATCCAAGGACAGGACCTGATCGCCAAAGATGAGACCGGCACGACCTTCAAGGTGTTTGCACCCAATGATGTGGACCTGATTAAAACCCTGCGGGACAAGGGGGTGTCCATTGCCGCCAAACCCCCGGCCGAACCCCCCTGGTTCATGTCCGTGCTAATTTCCTGGTTGCCGATTATCGTCCTGATCGGGGTGTGGATTTTTTTCATGCGTCAGATGCAGGGCGGCGGTGGTAAAGCGCTTTCCTTTGGAAAAAGTCGGGCTACGCTGCTGTCTGAAAATGCGACCAAGGTCACCTTTGAAGATGTGGCTGGTATTGAAGAGGCCAAGGAAGAACTCGGAGAGATCGTCGATTTTCTGCGGGAACCCCAGAAGTTTACCCGTCTGGGCGGTCGAATCCCCAAGGGGGTGCTGCTCATGGGATCTCCGGGAACCGGGAAAACCCTGCTGGCACGGGCCATTGCCGGTGAAGCCGGTGTGCCGTTCTTCAGCATCAGCGGGTCTGACTTTGTGGAAATGTTTGTCGGCGTCGGTGCCTCCCGCGTGCGTGACCTGTTTGTCCAGGGCAAGAAGAATGCGCCCTGCATTATTTTTATTGACGAGATCGATGCGGTGGGCCGTCAGCGCGGTGCCGGTCTGGGCGGCGGACATGACGAACGGGAACAGACCCTTAACCAGCTGCTGGTGGAGATGGACGGATTTGAATCGAATGAAGGCGTGATTCTCATCGCCGCCACCAACCGGCCGGATGTTCTGGATCCGGCACTGCTGCGGCCGGGACGCTTTGACCGCCAGGTGGTGGTACCCATGCCGGATATCAAGGGGCGTCAGCGCATCCTTGAGGTCCATATCAAGCGGACCCCCATCGGGCCGGATGTGAATGTGAAAATTCTTGCCAAAGGAACCCCGGGCTTTTCCGGTGCGGATCTTGAAAACATGGTGAACGAGGCAGCGCTCCTTGCAGCCAAACGGGACAAGGAAAAGCTCTCCATGGCCGACTTTGAGGATGCCAAGGATAAAGTCTACATGGGCCTGGAACGCAAATCGAAAGTCATTCGAGAAGAAGACCGGAAGACAACCGCCTATCATGAAGGCGGCCATGCGCTGGTGGCCCGGTTTCTGCCCGAGACCGATTCGGTGAACAAGATTACCATTATCCCTCGGGGTCGTGCAGCTGGAGTGACCTGGTTCCTGCCTGAAGAGCGGGATTTTAAATACCGGGAACAGCTTCAGAATGAGCTGTCTGTGGCATTCGGCGGACGGGCGGCAGAAGAACTGGTCTTTGGTAAAATCAGCACTGGCGCTTCCAACGATATCAAGCAGGCGACCAGTATCGCTCAGCAGATGGTCCGTTCCTGGGGGATGAGCGATCTTCTGGGCCCCATTTCCTACGCCCAGCATGATGAGCAGATCTTTTTGGGCCGGGAAATCTCACAGCCCAGGGATTACTCGGAAGAGACGGCAAAGAATATTGATGCGGAAATTCATCGACTTATTACGGAAAGCTATGAGACCGCCATCCGAATTCTCAAGGAGAATATGGATATCCTTGACACGCTTGCAGATCTGCTGCTTGAAAAGGAAACTGTGATGGGCGCGGAACTGGATGCGTTGATCCTTTCCATGCGCCCGGGAATGGAGCTGCCCACCGCTGGTTACGCAGATGATGATGAGCTGGAAGCGGAAGCTGCAAAAGCCAAAGCTCCAGAGGAAGAGACCGCATCCGAAGCGGATGCCGCTGATGTTGCAGTGAATGACGAAAAGCAATCCACGCCCGCAGGTGATGATGACGACACGCACACCGCATGATCTGGTCTGGGGGGCTCACGCGCTCTCCATGGGCCGCCGGACCCTCATCATGGGAATCCTCAATATAACCCCTGACTCTTTTTCTGACGGCGGCCGGTTTCTGAATAGGGATACCGCCATTCGTCATGCCCGTCAGATGGTGACCGACGGCGTGGATATCCTTGATATCGGGGGCGAATCGACCCGGCCGTATGCGGATGAAGTACCGGAAGAAGAGGAAAAAGACCGGGTGATTCCTGTGATTGAAGCCCTGGCCGCCCATGTGGATGTCCCCATCTCCATTGACACCACCAAGGCCGCCGTTGCGGCAGCGGCGATCCGGGCTGGTGCGTCGATCATAAACGACATCAGTGCCATGGATTCGGATCCGGGGATGGTCGAGGTGGCAAAGGAGACCGGGGTCCCGGTGATTCTCATGCACATGAAAGGCTCTCCCCGCACCATGCAGATGGCGCCATCTTATGATAATGTGGTCGAAACTGTCACCGCCTATCTGGAACACCGGGTGGCATTTGCAGAAAGCCGGGGCATTCCCCGGTCACATATCATTCTTGACCCGGGGATCGGATTCGGAAAATCCATGAGGCATAATCTGGCCTTGTTAGCCCATCTCTCTCGGATCTGCGCCATCGGGCTTCCGGTTCTGGTGGGAACCTCCCGAAAATCGTTTATCCGCAGCCTGCTGGTCGACGCGGCGGGCGAACCGCCCAGTGCAGACAGCCCGGTGGTACAGAATGGAACCGATGCATCCGTGGTGGCATCGGTCATGAACGGCGCTCATATTGTACGGGTGCATGATGTAAAACAGACAGCCGAAACCCTGAAGGTGGCCGATGCCATCCTTGAGGAGAAAGCATCGCTTTTTTAGGTAGATGGGAGTGACCAGCCAATGCTTCTGGTGATTGATGTGGGAAATACCAACACAGTGCTGGGCATTTTTGACGGGGACCGGATGATCCGGGACTGGCGAATCCGGACCGAACGGTGGACCACCGCGGACGAGTATAACTTCCTGCTCTCCGGCCTGTTTGCCGCCGGCGGTATCCGTCCCGAGGCCATTCGGAAAACCATTGTTTCCTGTGTGGTTCCCCCCATCGTATCGATCATTGAAGGGTTCTGCCGTAAGTACCTGGGCCATGCGCCGAACTGGGTCGATGCCCGTTCCGTTTCCCATGTGATGCCGATTCTCTATAATAACCCGGCAGAGGTCGGCGCAGACCGTATCGTCAATGCCATTGCCGCGTATAAACGATATCCACAGGCCCTGATTGTGATCGACTTCGGGACTGCCACCACCTTTGACGTGATCTCCGCTCAGGGCGAATATGTGGGCGGTGCCATCACCCCCGGTATCATGGTGGCGTCAGACGCCTTGTTTATGGCCGCATCCAAGTTGCCGCGTGTGGATCTGTTCTCTCCGCCGGACCAGGTGATTGGCCGAGACACGGCAGACAGTATCAAGTCAGGTATTATTTTCGGCTATGCCGGCCTGGTGGACGGCATGGTTGCCCGTATGTCCACAGAAATGAGGTGTGATCCCGCCCCCCGCGTGATCGCCACCGGCGGTCTGGCTGACCTGATGGTGCAGGTCGCGGAAACCATCGAAATCGTCGATCACGCCCTTACCCTCGAAGGCCTGCGGATCATCAGCGAGTCCTAGACAGTATTAAGGGGTCGGTGTGACAATGATGCGACCGCGGGAAGTGAAAGAGACCCCCTGCTGGGTTTGGGTGCCGATCATGATGGCTTCGGCGATGGGTGCGTTAACCGCGCGGTTCGCGGTCCATTTCACGATGAAGTTGGCACCGGACCCGCCGCGTGTATCTTTTTCCGGAATCACATAGCGGACCGACTCCAGCGGGCGTAATTGAATCGGCGCGTCGATGAAGGCCTTCACTTTTTTCCCCTGTGTCTCGAAATAATCGACCTGCTGGAGCGTAATGGCGTGGTGTGGATCGATATTTCGGATACTCAGGGTGATGGTGAGTAAGAAAGGGCTCTCTTTGTTCCCGCTGTAAATGTGAGAGTACGCCGGTACATAAAGCGTCTGTCCGGTTGAAAGGCCGGCGGAATCAGTGGCTGAAACGGCCGCCGGCAGCAGCAGCCAGATGATCGCTACGCTGTTCCACCACTTGTATCGGGTTCGTATGTTTCGCATGACGGTGTTTCGGTCCCTGCAAAAAAAACGCACGGGAAAAAGGGGCTTCCTTCCCGGCATCCGGCAGTGGGGTGACCGGGGCCGGTTCATGCTTTTCCCGCATGCTTCAGTTTATCTTTGAATGTCTGATAAAAAATCTGGTTTTCCGTAAGCCCCCGACCGAGAATGACATCAAACTGGTTCATGTTCTTCAGGTTGACAATGAGGTTTACGCTGCGGTTGAAGGTCATCATGTTATCCATGGTCCGGAACCGCTTGGTCAGGAGCACCACAAATGTCTGTCGCCGGGCATCCATGCTCATCCGGTTCAGAAAAATCAGAATGCCGTTGGTGTCTGGATTTTTTGAGTCAAAGTGTTCATTGATGACGACCATGTCGTAGATGTTGTACCGGAGCAGCTTGAGCGCATCCCGAATATTGTCCATTTCCGTCACATGATATTCCATGATGTGGAGGATTCGCTTGATTTCTTTTCGGCGTTCCGGGTCTGACTCGCAGAGGAGAGCGGCTTTTCCCTCTTCTTCAATGAAGCTGAATGCATCACCCGCCGCATCGCTGTCAGGTGGATTGTCGAAATCTGCGGATGGGTTTTCCCGGTGCGTATCGTCATCATCAAAACTAAACGAAGCGATGCTGAAATCGGATACTTCGGCAGGTTCCTCACGTACCGGCTGCACGGTCATTGGGTGTTTGCAGCGGGGGCAGCGAATCGAAAGTTCATGATTGCGCGGGACCTTGTCTTCCGGCAGCTTGAATTTGCTGTTGCAGTGCTTGCAGCTGATATTCATGGTGTGCAGGCTCCTGATTGAAATAGGTATCCGGTCATCATCCGGTTACCGGTTGTAGCCCTTATCGATTTCAAGCGTATCGATATCTGTGGTTTTTTCACCTCTGGCACTTTTGACGTAGTCGATCCCCCGCCCGGTAACGCCTTTGTGTGATGCGTAACTTTTGGCGGTCTGTTCGGTGATCAGACCTTTTTCAAATAGCTCGATGATGTAGTCATCAAATGTGCACATGCCAAAAGCGCGGCCGGCCTGCATGACGTCATAGAGCGTTTTGCCTTCTGCTTCTCCGTTGAGAATAATATCCCGTACCCGGAGGCTGGTGGAGATCACTTCGAAGGCAGCGACGCGGGACCCACCGATTTTCGGCAGCAGACGCTGACTGACGATCCAGCGGATTGTGTCCGAAAGACGGATGCGGATCTGATTTTCTTCTTCGGAACTGAACATACCGAGAATACGGTTGACGGTCTGGCCGACGTCGATCGTATGGAGCGTGGTCAGGACCAGGTGACCCGTTTCCGCGGCACGCAGCCCGATTTCGACAGTTTCGCGGTCTCGCATTTCCCCCACCAGAATGACTTTGGGTGCTTGGCGAAGGGCTGAGCGAAGGCCCCTGGCAAAGGTGTCGAAGTCGGTTCCCAGTTCTCGCTGGTTGAATGTGGCGCGTTTGTGCGGATGCTGGAATTCGATGGGGTCTTCGAGGGTGACCACGTGAACGGCACGATGCTCGTTGATATGCTCGAGAATGGCCGCAAGAGACGTCGATTTACCCGTCCCGGTGGCGCCGGTGATAAAAACGATGCCGTTGCGTTCTTCTGCTATTTTTTTGAATGATAAAGGAAGCTTAAGTTCATCAATGGTGGGGACTGTGGTCTCCAGACGCCGGAGTACAATAGAGTAGTTTCCGGACTGGGAGAAGATATTGACACGAAAGCGGGCTTTTCCGGGAAGTGCGTAGGAAAGGTCGCAGGAGCCCAAAGTGACGAGATTGTGGATCAGCCGTTTGCTGTTGCTGATCAAATTGAGGGCAAAAATTTCCGTCTGCATGGGCGTAAGCGTACCAATATCCGGTGTGATACGCACCGGAACAAGCTCGCCGGAGGACTCAACCTGAAGGGGTTTTCCCACAGTCAGGAGGAGGTCGGAAACATTTTGATGGGAATCGAGCATTTTTGTTAGGATATGATCGATTTCCTGTTTGGTCATCGCCGTATGTCCTTATGCTGAAGGTTATCCGTGGCTGTCGTGTATCAGACTTCGGTAAAGTCTGTGGGCGGATTTTTCAGCAGCGCACGGAATTTTTGTTTGTCATTGGCCTTGGCATACGCCTCGTCACCAGAGATCCAGCCTTTGGAGTAGATATCCAGGATGGCGTCATCCAGGAGCTGCATCCCGTATTTTTTACCGGTCTGTATCATGGAGGCGATCTGGTGTGTTTTCGCTTCACGGATCAGGTTCCGGACCGCTGGGGTCGCAATGAGAATTTCCAGTGCCGGGCATCGGCCTTTTTTATCGATTCGTTTGAACAGCACCTGGGCCACCACGGCCCGGAGTCCGTCTGCCAAAGTGGAGCGGATTTGCGGCTGCTGGTTGGCTGGAAACACTTCGATGATACGGTCGACGGTTTTGGCGGCGCTGGATGTATGCAGGGTTCCTAAGACCAAGTGACCCGTGGCGGCAGCTTCTATGGCAAGGGAGATGGTTTCCAGATCCCTGAGCTCACCGACCAGAATGATGTCTGGGTCCTCCCTGAGCGCGCCGCGAAGGGCCGAGGTAAAGGTTTTGGTGTGCTGGCCCACCTCCCGGTGGTTGACAATGCAGCTCTGGCTTTTGTGCACAAATTCGATGGGATCTTCGATGGTGATGATGTGGTCTTTCCGTATCCGGTTGGCATAATCGATGATGGCGGCCAGGGTGGTTGACTTCCCACTGCCTGTGGGGCCGGTGACCAGAACAAGTCCCCGAGGGAGCAGGGCCAGTTTGGGGATAACAGCAGGCAGACCCAGTTGTTCTGCGGTCATGATGGTATTGGGGATCTGGCGGAAAACAGCGCCGATGCCATTTTTCTGCATGAAGAAATTAGCCCTGTAACGAGACAGCCCGGGAATCTCATACCCGAAGTCAATGTCTCCGGTTTCCTCGAAGATCTTTATCTTGTCTTCCGGTGCGATTTCGTAAAGCATGGCACGGAGGTCGTCGTTGTCCAGCACCTTGTATTTAATCCGTTCCATTTCTCCATGGAGGCGCAGGGCCGGCGGATGGGCGGCTGTGAGGTGCAGGTCGGATGCGCCCTGCTCGTGCATGAGTTTGAAAAATGCATCGATCTTTGCCATAAATCTTTTGCTCCTAAAGAAGACAACCGGCCAGAATCCGGTTGTTTTGCGCGTTGCTATCGCATGAAAACAGCTGCTACCAGGATTGCGTGTATATTTCATTAAAATATGTTAGGCGTTCAGTTTAAGTCAAGAGAATTTCCCGGTGCCTGGGGGATCCGTTTGGTTGCTAAGGGTCAAGGGCCGGCCGTATAACCTGTTGGGGAGGAAAGCGATGGAAGATGCCTACGGCGGTATTTCAGGAAAAACACTTGGATTTATTGGTGCAGGAAATATGGCGGAAGCCATGGTCGGAGCGCTGATATCATCCGGTCGCGTAAAGCCGGAAGCGATGATGGCCAGTGACAGAAATGCAGACGCGCTCAAGCACATGGCCGATGCATACGGAATCCGGACTACGCCGGATAACATGGCCGTGTTCGTTGCCTGTGATGTGGTGGTACTGGCCGTCAAACCCCAAATCATCCCTGCGGTCGTGACCGCGTTGGCATCCGGAGCGGGCTTTTCTGAGAAGGATCGGCGGACACTCGTGATTTCCATTGCCGCCGGCATCCCCCTGGATGCGTATGCATCGGTGCTGTACGCACCCCTGTCAGCGGAAGCCGAAGTCCGGATGCCCATTGTGCGGGTGATGCCCAATACACCGAGCCTGGTCTGTGCAGGTATGGCCGGAATGTGCGGGAATTGCCATGCCCAGGAAGACGACCTGGTGCTGGCAGAAACACTCCTCAGCGCCATGGGGAAGGTGATCCGGGTACCCGAAGAACTGCTTGATGCGGTGACGGCCCTGTCCGGGTCCGGACCGGCCTATGTGTTCCTGTTTGCTGAAGCCATGACAGCGGCGGGTATAGCAGAAGGCCTGGATAGGGAAACTGCACGGCTACTGACCATTCAGACCATCCGCGGGGCGGCGAAAATGATGGCGGAACGCCCGGAAGCACCGGAAGCGCTGAGGCGGAACGTGACCTCGCCGGGCGGTACCACGGAAGCGGCGCTGAAGACGCTGACTGGGCAGGGTTTTTTTGAGATGATTCAGGCGGGTGTCCGGTCGGCTGCCGCGCGTTCGCGGGAATTGAGCCGTTGAGTCAGTGGCTTTTCAGAAAAAAAAGACTTTTTATGTTTGAGATTCACGGAAGCGTTTTATATTATCAATAACTGTTTGTATGAATCCGGTTGGGGCCGGTGAGGGAAACGGGAAATGAGAAAGGATGAGATCATCGTTTATGTTTGGTGAGGTGGCCGTAGAGAATGTATCACTCAGCGCCGCATTTATTGCCGGCCTGCTGTCGTTTTTTTCCCCCTGTGTGTTGCCGTTGGTGCCGTCGTATTTTACGTTTATCACGGGTTTCTCCCTGGACGAGCTGACGCAAGACAGCGGCGCTGCCATACGGCGCAAGGTGTTTCTGTCAACCTTGCTCTTTGTTGTGGGGTTCAGCACTGTTTTCAGTTTTATTGGGGCATCTGCCTCCTATCTGGGGGTGTTGGTGACACAGTATCAGCAACAGATACGGATGGTGGCCGGTGTGCTGATCATTTTTTTCGGCATCCATGTGACCGGACTCTTCCGGTTCAAGCTGCTGGAAATGGAAAAGCGGGTCCATCTTGTCAAACGGCCGACCCATGTGCTGGGACCGCTGATCATCGGAATGGCCTTTGCCGCCGGCTGGACGCCGTGTCTGGGACCGATGATGGGAACCGTTGCCGGCATGGCAACCCTGCAGGAAACCGTCTGGCAGGGCGTGGGGCTGATGGGGCTCTACTCGCTGGGCTTGGCGCTGCCGTTTTTGGCAATTTCAGTCTTTATCCAGTTTGTGCTCGATTTCATGCGGCGGACAACCCGGTTTATCCCAGTGATCAATGCGGTGGCGGGAATTCTGCTGATCGGACTGGGATTTCTGCTGATTACCAATCGCTTGACCACATTTATTTAACACATACGCTTATAGGATACATAAAGGAATACCGCATATGACGATTAGAAAACACTATATCACATGGCTGACCCTTATAGCTGCAGGACTGATCTGTGCAGCCCCTGCCATCGGGGAATCCATTTCCTGGACCCCGTACGATACGGCGGAAAAATTGGCGGAAACCAGCGGCAAAGTCCGCTTCCTCTATTTCTATACGGATCACTGCGGATACTGCCGCAAAATTGAAGCCGAGACCTTCGCGGATGCGGGTGTGGCCGCCTATATCAATGACCACTTTGTGCCGATCAAGATCAATGCAGGCAAGAATCGCAATCTGGCCGCATCTTTTTTTGTCCGGGGGGTACCTGCCACCTGGGTGATTCCCGATAAATCCAAACCGATTAAGCTACCGGGCGGATATATACCGCCGGATCGCCTGATGCCCATCCTCAAGTATTTTGGAACCGGCAGCTACAAAACCATGACATTCAACGCCTTTCAGAATGCATCATAAGCAAGATCGCGTACGGAGGCTGTTTCATGGAGACGGGTAAGCTGTCGCTGGACATCACGGCGCTTTCCGATATCATTGTCAGCGCGGATCATCCAGTCCCGTCCGTGGACGGTGATTACCGGCTGGCCTCGGTTTTCATGCTGCTCAAGGAACCCGAGGTTGATCCGCGGCTGCTGACCGTATTAAAAACAGATAGCCGGGGGTATGCCTGGCGCAATCAGATGGCGTTTCCCGGCGGTCATGTCGATGAAACCGATGCGTCTCCCCTAGCAGCCGCGTACCGGGAGCTGGAAGAAGAGCTGGCCATTCCGGCAGATGATGTGCATTTTCTGGGCAGCCTGGGGCAGTATGTGACGATCCAGAACCGCATGATCGAGGCGTTCCTGGGGGTCTGGTCTCCCCGGCATCCCATCCGGTTTGACGCGTCAGAAATCGCAAAGGTGTATGAAGTTCCGCTTGCCGGGCTTGTGGCGTCCCATGTCAATAACGGCTATTCCGGTCATGTGCCGGGCTGGGAGACCCTGCGCTATCCCCATGAAGATGTGGTCATCTGGGGGGTGACGGCGCGGGTGGTGCATCATTTTATCGAAACGGTTTATCATCCGTAAAGCGGACGCCCCGGAATCTGCTGTCAGCTGTCTTTTTCCCGAATCACATATCTGCCGATCAGACGGGCACTCGTAGACACCAGGATGCTGGAAGCGAGTAGAAACAATAAGACGGGAATCCAGACATCCCGCTGAAAGGCAGGTGTATGGAGTGCCACAGTAATCCCGGTCAGAGAGAAAAGCGCCGTGATAAAGGCCAGTATCAGCTGGCAGATGTTCATGATCGTGCCGTCATACCACGGAATGATGATTTTTCGAAAAAAAGGGCGCCTGGGCATCTGGCCCTCCTGAGTTAGCGTTCGATACAGCGTCGAGTATTTTGGACGGAATGTCAATTTATTGTGAGCCTTATCTTTCTTTTTTTTTGAATTTTTTTTGTGTTTGGCTGTGATGTGCCCCGTTTACAAGGGTTTTCAACAATTGTGACGCCCGCCTAGTTCTTGATATTTCAAGGTTAATTCATTTCCCTTATTAAATCTGGTGATATACAATATGTGGTAAAAAAAATACTTGACTCAGTCTATATCTTGTGTCACTAAGAAGTATCGATAACCAATGGACCGGCACATGACCGGAGCCCTGCCACATATGAATCGTTCATCAAGACACGAAGCTGGCAGGCGACTCAGTATCCAGGCTGGGCCAAAACGTGGATCAGGCAACGAAATGCAGCGTTTTTCGTTGTTTTATGGTCTATTCCCCTACAGGGGCGGTTATGGTAACATTTTCCTAACTTGTAAAGACACATGCGCGAGGCTGAATATGTTTGAAACCATCAAAAAGCGGAACGGATCTGTTGTTGAATTTGACTCCTCTAAAATCACCCAGGCCATTGCGTCTGCGGGAAAAGCCAGCGGCGAATTTGATGAGCGGGATGCCAAAAAGTTGACCTTGAGAGTGCTGACCCTTGCCAGGGAACTGCGTCTGGGGTCGCTTCCAGAAGTGGAAGAAATCCAGGATATCGTTGAGCGGGTGCTGCTGGACTCTCCGTATTATAAAACAGCCAAAGGCTATATCCTGTATCGGGAGCAGCGTTCCCAGATACGAAAAATTACCATCAAGGCCAATGTGGATCTGGTGGACAACTACCTGGACAAGCTAGACTGGAAGATCCGTGAAAACAGTAATATGAGCTATTCGCTTCAGGGCCTGAACAATTATATTTCCTCCGGAATCACGGCGGAATACTGGTTGAACCGGATTTATCCGCCGGCGATCCGCAAAGCCCATCAGGAGGGGGATATCCACATTCACGATCTGAGCCTGTTGTCCGTCTACTGCGTCGGCTGGGACCTTCAGGATCTGCTCCGCCAGGGATTCAAAGGGGTTTCCGGAAAGGTGGAGAGTGCACCACCCAAGCATTTACATTCTGCCTTGGGCCAGCTGGTCAACTTTTTTTATACCCTGCAGGGGGAGGCCGCCGGCGCCCAGGCTATGTCGAATTTCGACACCATGCTGGCTCCGTTTATTCGATATGACAACTTGAAGTACGAAGACGTAAAACAGGCGCTCCAGGAATTTGTCTTTAATATCAATATTCCGACCCGGGTCGGCTTCCAGACCCCGTTCACCAACATCACCCTGGATCTCAATGTGCCGGCCAACCTGAAAGATATGCCGGTGATCATCGGTGGTAAGGATCAGGATGTGACCTACGGCGACTTCCAGCCGGAAATGGATATGATCAACCGGGCGTTTGCCGAGGTCATGATGGAAGGCGATGCCAAGGGCCGCGTCTTCACCTTTCCCATTCCCACGTACAATGTGACCGCAGATTTCGACTGGGACAACGCGAATCTGGAGCCGGTCTGGCAGATGACGGGGAAATACGGTATCCCCTATTTCTCCAACTTCATCAATTCGGACATGTCTCCGGATGATGCCCGGTCCATGTGCTGCCGCCTGCGGCTGGACAACCGGGAACTGATGAAACGCGGCGGCGGGCTTTTCGGGGCCAATCCCCTGACCGGATCCATCGGGGTTGTGACGATCAATCTGCCCCGGATCGGGTATGTGGCAGAGACGGAGGACGCCTTTTTCAGCCGCCTGGACGAGATGATCACTGCGGCGCAGGACAGCCTGATGATCAAGCGGAAGGTACTTGAGCAGTTCACGGACAAGAACCTGTATCCCTATTCCAAGTTCTATCTTCGCCAGATCAAGGAGCGGTTTGGTGTCTACTGGAAAAATCATTTTTCCACCATCGGTATCATCGGCATGCAGGAAGCCTGTCTGAACTTTGTTGGCAAGGGCATTGCGGATCCGGAAGGGCACGCGTTCGCCATCCGGGTGATGGATCATATCCGTGAGCGCCTGGAAGCAATTCAGGAAGAAACCGGAGAAATCTTCAACCTGGAAGCCACACCGGCCGAAGGCACCTCCTACCGGCTGGCCATGCTGGACAAGCAGGCATTCGACGGTATCATCTGCGCCAACGAAGCCGGGTATCGGGCGAACAATGAAGACCCGTTTTACACCAACTCCACGCAGCTTCCGGTCAACCATACGGATGATGTGTTTGAAGCCCTGGATCTCCAGGATGATCTGCAGACCCGATATACGGGCGGAACGGTGTTGCACATCTTTCTCGGTGAGCTGATCTCGGATGTGGAGGTGACCAAACAGCTGGTGAAAAAGGTGGCATCAAACTACCGGCTTCCCTACTTTACCCTGTCTCCCTCCTTCAGTGTCTGCGCTTCCCATGGATATCTGCAGGGAGAGCAACCCACGTGTGACTGCTGTGGTCAAGAGACGGAAGTCTACTCCCGAATCGTGGGCTATCTGCGGCCGGTTAAGCAGTGGAACAACGGCAAGCAGACTGAATTCAAGATGCGTAAGACCTTCAAGGTGAAAGACGCATCCTAATTCTGGAATACGCCTTTTCTCTCAGGGCGACCGGCTGCAGTGATTTGTGTCCGGTCGCCTTTTTTTTGTAATCAGCCATCAGCGTTTCGCTGTGGGCGTTGATGGCATCTGGATGCTGATGGCTAACCCATGCGAGGGACTATGCAGTTCGGCGGAATGCTGAAAAATTCTTTTATCGATTATCCGGGGAAAATTTGCAGTGTGGTGTTCACGGTGGGGTGCAATTTTCGATGCCCCTATTGCCATAATCCGAATCTGGTTCATGGAAACGGGGATGTAAGCCTTCTGGGGGAAGGTGTGCTTGCCTTTTTGAAAAAGCGTCGGGGGCTGATTGATGGGCTGGCGATCACCGGGGGAGAGCCGACCTTGCATGGGGCCCTGCTGCCGTTTCTTGAAAAAATGAAAGTTGAGGGCTTTCCCGTAAAGCTGGATACCAACGGAAGCCGGCCGGAGGTGCTCGCCGATATCCTGGACAGGGGGCTGGTCGATTATGTGGCCATGGATCTTAAAACCCTTCCGGAAGCCTATCCGCAGGGGTTAGGGGCGCCGTCGGATATCGCATCCCGGCTGAAAAGGTCTATCGCGTTGATTAAAAACAGTGGGGTGAGGCACGAATTCCGGACCACCTGCGTCCGCCCCTTTGTTTCTGTTGAACTGATGCCGGAGCTGGGCACCTTGATTGCCGGTGCGGATCGCTGGTGCCTGCAGTCGTGCCGACTGGACGATGTGCTGAATCCAGATTACTTTACAGATCCCGATGCTGCGCAGTTTACCCCTGAAGAAATGGACATGCTCAAAGCCGCTGCCACCCCCTATGTCGCTGACTGCCGGGTGCGGTAAGCCTAACTTGTGAAAAGGGAGACGGAACATGCGGCTGCATATCGTCACCACCTGTCAAACGGAATTTATCGATATCACATCCAAAATTGCAGCGGTGGTTCGTGCTGCGGGCATGACAGACGGCATGGTGTTCATTTCATCAGTGCATACAACCGGCGCGATCACCATCAATGAGAATGCTGATCCGGATGTCACCCGAGACCTGGCGGCGATTCTCGACCGGATGGTCCCATGGGAAAATGGGTATCATCACCGAGAGGGAAATGCGGCGGCACACATGAAAACCTCACTCATGGGCGCATCGGAGTGGGTGGCAGTCGAGAACGGGAAACTGGTGCTGGGCACCTGGCAGGGGATCTATTTTTGCGAGTTCGACGGCCCGAGACAGCGGCAGGTGGTTGTAAAGCTGATAGATGACAGCCGTTGACAGTCTTTTGTCTGCCATTCTCCCGCTGTTGGGACGGATTCGGGTGTAGCCGCATGGCGGTTCCCGGTACTGCCATGCGGCACATGCAGCTAAAAGGGGATATCATCTTCCGGCGGACCCATGGGCGGGCCGTCCGGGTAGTTACCGCCAAAGCTGTTGTCAGCCGGCTGCTGCGGAGCTGCCGGCTGCGCGGGCGGTGGTGGCGGCGTGTAACCGCCACCTTGCTGTTGATATCCGCCCTGCTGGCCGCCATAGCCGCCGCTCTGCTGGGGCGGTCCCTGGTTGTACCCGCCGCCCTGGCCACCGCCATACCCGCCGCCGTCTCCGCGTCCGCCGAGAAATTTTACAGTGTTTGCAATAATATCCGTACTGTATCGGGTGATACCGTCTTTTTCATACGAGGAGGTCTGCAGACGGCCTTCGACATAGACGGACCGGCCTTTTGAGAGATAATTGCCGCAGTTTTCCGCAGTTCTGTTGAAGGTCACCACCCGGTGCCATTCGGTCTGTTCCTTGCGTTCTCCGGTCTGGCGATCGGTCCAGCGCTCGCTTGTGGCGATGTTGAATCGGCAGACCGCGGTTCCGCCCTGTGTATAGCTGATCTCGGGGTCGCGTCCGAGATTCCCGATGAGCATGACTTTGTTCAGACTGGACATAGGCTACCTCCCAAAGGGTTTCAGGTATGTTCTGTATGCGACACGGATGTGTTTCGCTGGCTGATTTGGAAAACAAGTCAGCTGCAGAACGTGTATTTAGCGCGGATACCGGCCCGGAGGCAACCGCGAACAGCCGGGGCAGCAGCCTCGGCAGGGTATTGTTGGAATCGTATCGGGCTTTGGGATTAGATACTTAAATTACGGCAGGTTGTCAATCAGATTGGTGCGCCATTGAGTCGGATTCACTTGTATTCGCGTAAAGAAGCGGGTATGGTTCCGGACAACGACTCGGAAAATGGAGCTGGAGCGGTTTTTATGGGGGGCACTAGTTACGGTTGTCTAGTACGGAGTAGGAAGATTCAATGCGCGTTTTTTCTAGGATTACAGAGAAAAAAAATGTGAAGCGGATGTCTTGGCTGCTTCCGGTTGCACTGGGCGTGCCGCTCTGGCATCTCCCGGTACTGGCCGCTGATAGTACCGGCAGCGGCGATATCTCGTGGGTGATGATCGCCATTGGTTTGTTGGGTGGGCTTGCTTTTTTTCTTTTTGGCATGGAGATGATGAGCGAGGGATTGAAAGCGTCTGCCGGCAGCCGGATGCGTTCCATTCTGGGCACATTGACCCGGAACCCGTATATGGGATACCTGGTGGGAGCCTTTATCACCATGGTGATTCAGTCGAGCAGTGCCACCACCGTCATGCTGGTCAGTTTTGTTCAGTCGGAACTCATGGCGTTTTCCCAGACCCTGGGCGTTATTCTGGGGGCTGGCCTGGGAACCACGATCACGGCGCAGCTGATTGCCTTCAAGCTCAGCGACTATGCCTTGGTCATGGTGGCAGCAGGGGTGCTTTTCCGCATGGTGGGAAAAAAGGACGGCATGAAAAACCTGGGTGATGTGATTTTTGGCTTTGGGGTGCTGTTTTACGGGATGAAGTTGATGAGTGGGGCCATGGCGCCCCTGCGGACCCATGACGCGTTTATCGGCTGGATGCAGGGGCTGGAAAATCCGGCACTGGGGCTTCTGGCGGGCACGGCGATGACGGCCCTGATTCAGTCGAGCAGTGCGTTTACCGGGATTGTCATCGTCATGGGCCAGCAGGGTCTGGTGTCATTGGACGGAAGTATCCCGCTGATTCTCGGAGCCAATATCGGCACTTGCGTTACAGCAGGGTTTGCCAGTATCGGCGCCTCCCGGGACGCTAAACGCGTAGCGCTTGCCCATTTTATCTTCCGTGTGTTCGGGGTGTTGGTTTTTATTCTCTGGATCCCCGCTTTTGCCGAATGCATCCGATGGATTGCCGGTTTCTTCGGCTCCGGCATCGGTCGTCAGATCGCCAATGCTCATACCATCTTCAATGTAGGGCTGGGCGTGGTCTTTCTGCCGTTTACACCGGTGTTTGGCGCGTTCATCATGAAATTGCTGCCGGAACGCAGTCTTCCGGAAGATTCCTATGAGCCGAATATATCTTTTCTGGATGAAAATTCAATTATTTATCCATCTCTGGCACTGGATCTGGTACGGTCGGAAGTGGCGCGCATGGCCGGCAAACTGGAAAAGATGCTCCGGGCCATTGCCATCCCCTTTTCCATTGATGAGGAACGGATGGATCGTGAATATACGGAACTGACCCTGATTGAAGCGGTGGATCTGCGCGAGCGGGAGATTGATTTTCTGGAATATAAAATCAGCGATTACCTGTACCGCCTGGCACGGGAAGGGGTCTCGGAAAAAGAAGCGTGCATGGTCTACGCCATGATGTCCATCGTAAAAGATATGGAAAGCATTGGTGATATCATTGTCCGGAACATCAAACCCCTGATTCCCAAAAAACAGGCCCTTGATTCCGACTTTTCACCGGAAGGCCGGGAAGAACTGGAAATTTACCATCAGAAAGCCTGCAAGCAGATCCGGCTGCTCAAAGAAGCCTTTTTGGAACGCGACGTTGAAAAAGCCCGGTACATCATGGAAAAGGAAAAGAAATATCTGGATCTCGAATCCCAGTACCGGATCCGGCACCTGGACCGGATGATTCATGCCCGTCAGGAATCGGTGGATACGCATGAGGTGCATATGGAGCTGATGAACTTCATGACGCAGATCATTGTCTATTGTGCCAATATCGCGAAAAACTACCTGAATGCCTGCCCCTTGAGGCGGGATTATGCCTAACTCCCGGTGGTGATTTGTTTTTTTATAGGGGAGTATATATAACTTACGAAATTACTTTTTTTCGTTGGCTCACCTCGGTGAAAAAAACAGGCCGGCTCATGGCCGTTATATCAGCGCTTTTTCAACAATCTCCTGCACGTCCGCAGACAGTGCCGGTGAACCGGCAATTCGCTCGAGCTGCGATTTCATCAGCGCCTGGCGCGCGGCATCAAATTTTTTCCAGCGATTGAACAGGCTCACCATGCGGGCTGCCATCTGCGGATTCAGACGGTTCAACGCCAGGACACGGTCGCCGAGAAAGGCGTATCCCCGTCCGTCCAGCTGGTGAAAGTTCCAGGGGTTTCCCGCGCAGAAAGCACCGATAAGAGACCGCACCTTGTTCGGGTTTTTGATGGAAAAACTTGGGTGATCCATCAGGCCGATAACCCGGTCAAGGGTGCCGGCAACGGGCGCTGTTGCCTGAAGGGTAAACCATTTGTCCATGACCAGGGCATCTGCCTGCCATTTGTCTTCAAACGCTGTCAGGGCCATCTCTTTCAGCGGGCTTTCTGTCGCTGTCAGGGCCGTGAGGGCGGCCAGGGCGTCGGTCATGTTATCCGCGGTTTCAAACTGCCGAAAGGCGCTCTGGTAAGCAGCGTCCGTACCGGTCCGGGTCAGGTAGAAAAGTGCCTGGTTTTTCAGGCTGCGCCGGCCCATTGCCACTGTGGTCAGCTCATAGGGCCCGGTGTCTGCCAGCCTCTGATATTGGTCGCGCCATAACGGCAACAGTGCCTGTGCCAGTTCTGTCATGAGGGTGTTTCGTACGCGGTGAATCGCATCCGGATCAATGGGTATCCCGGCATCGGCCATGGCATTGCCCAGTTCGGTTTCAGACGGAAGGCTGAGAAGCTGGGCGATCAGGGCCGGATCTGCGGTGGTGTCAGACAGGATGGAGGCATAGGTGTCTACCAGAAGCGTCGGCACGGCAACCGGGTTTCCGGATGCGGCGGTTTCAATCAGCGGGCGCACGAGCCGATGGGTGAGCTGTTGGCCGGCTTCCCATCGGGCAAAGGGGTCTGTGTCGTTTGCCAGAAGAAAGGCAAGTTCCGTTTCCGTAACGTCGATCCGGACCCGGACCGGAGCGGAAAAACCCCGAAATAATGAGGGCGTGGGCCGCGAGGTCAGGTTGTTGAACGTGACGTGCTCTTTTTCTTTTTTCAGGTGAATCAGCCGGGTGCCAGGCTGTGTTTCATCTCCTATCGGTATTTCCAGGCCGTCTTCGCCAATCAGTCCCACGGCGACGGGGATATGAAACGGTTGTTTTTTCGTCTGGCCGGGGGTGTCAGGGCAGGACTGGGTAAAGGAAAGGGTGTAGGTACCCGCAGCACGGTCCCAGGCTGTGTCGATCTGAACTTCCGGTGTTCCGGACTGGATATACCAGTTCCAGAACAGGGAGAGATCTTCACCCGAGGCGTCTGCCAGGGTTCGCAAAAAGTCCTCGCAGGTGACCGCCTGACCGTCAAAACGTTCAAAGTAGAGATCCATGCCTTTTCGAAAACGATCACTTCCGACGATCCGGTGGATCATCCGGATTACTTCGGCCCCCTTGTCATACACGGTAGCGGTGTAGAAGTTGTTCATCTCCTTATAGGCGTCCGGTCGGATGGGGTGGGCCATGGGTCCGGCATCTTCGGGAAACTGAGCGGCACGCAGTTTCCGGACATCACTGATGCGTTTGACGGCCCGGGACTGCATATCCGCAGAGAATTCCTGATCCCGGAACACGGTGAGGCCTTCTTTCAGGCTGAGCTGAAACCAGTTTTTCAGGGTGACCCGGTTGCCGGTCCAGTTGTGGAAGTACTCATGGGCAATGACGGTCTCGATGCCGGTGAAATCGCTGTCTGTGGCCGTATCCGGCCGAGCCAGCACATATTTGGTGTTGAAGATGTTGAGCCCTTTGTTTTCCATGGCTCCCATATTGAAATCCCCGACGGCGACAATGAGGTAGAGATCCAGATCATATTCAAGACCATAGACATCCTCATCCCACTTCATCGCTTTTTTGAGGGAGGCCATGGCATGGTCGCACTGATCGGCATTGGCATGTTCGGTGTAGATCCGGAGGATGATCTCCCGGCCGCTGGCGGTGGTAAAGGTATCTTCGATGCAGGCCAGGTCGCCTGCCACCAGGGCAAACAGATACGACGGCTTGGGAAACGGATCTTTCCACAGGGCAAAGTGACGGCCGTTATCCAGGTCGCCGGTCTCGATGAGGTTGCCGTTGGACAGAAGCACGGGGTATTTTTCCCTGTCAGCAATCACCCGACAGGTGAAGGTTGCCATCACATCCGGGCGGTCCGGATAAAACGTGATTTTGCGGAAACCCTGGGCTTCGCACTGGGTGCAGAACAGAGAACCGGAGGCGTACAGTCCTTCCAGGGAGGTGTTCTCGGCCGGATGGATGCGCACCGTGGTTTCAAGGGTGAAGGGTTCCGATGGTTCCGGCAGCACCGCTGGAGAGATCGTGAGCCCTGCTTCGGTCTGGTGATACGCTGCCTCCGGTATAGGATCTCCATTGATGGAAATGGAAAGCAGTGTCAACGCGCGGCCGTCCAGGATCAGGGGCGTATCAATGGCAACCGTTTCCTGTCGCAGCAGGGTTAGGCAGGACCGGATCAGGGCATGATCTTCAGCCAGTTCAGCCGTGATGTCGGCCTGCAAGACCCGAAAGGCCGGCGGCTGGTAGTCTTTCAGGTATGTTACAGGGGTTTCGGCCATGATAAACGCCTCCTTGACAGATAGAAATGAAAACAGCCGGCAACGTGCCTGGATTACGGAAGTGCTGAAACGCAGCTGGTATTCACAATAGGGCCAAACCGCTTTGTTGTAAACGCTTCATCCACGGGGGTGGGGCGCATTGGCATCGGTATCGACTGAAGAAAGCGATTCCAATAGGGATTGCGGCAGAGAGGCGCAACAACGCATCAGGGGAAGCCGTACAAATACAGTCTTCCCCTGACGCAAAGCGTAATATCATGATGGGGTGTTCATTTACTCCTGAACAAACAGGAAAAGCGAATCAATGAACGGCTTGTCTTCAGTATCAATGACCTCAACGATCTGCTTGTGAAGCCGTTTTTTGTGTTCGCCGAAAATACCGCGTTTTTTCTGAAAGGTGCGGGCAAATGCCAGGGCATCTTCCATCAGTTTTTCGGGGTTTTCGGATGCTTTTTCAATCACGTGATCGGCTTCCAGTTCTACTGCCGTGGCACGGCGGCCGGTCAGTTTCAGTTCATTGAACCGGTAGTAGGGGATGGCTTTTTTTACAAAAGCGATCATGCCCGGCAGAAAGGGGATGCCGAGATCGACTTCCGGAAAGCAGAAGTAACCGCGGTCTGAACGCATCATACGGAAGTCGCAGGCACAGGAAAGTATGGCACCATTGCCGAAGGCATGTCCGTTAATGGCAGCAATCACCGGCATGGGGAAGAGGAGCAGCTTTTTAAAGACCTCGTTCATGCTGAACATAAAATCCTTGATGGTCTGCATGTCCCCGGCATTAAAACAGCCCATGAGAAATTCCAGATCAATCCCCTGGGACCAGTTTTTGGGATCGGTGGAGGTGATGATGGTTGCATAGATGTCTTTGTCTTCAAGAATTGCGTCAAGGGATGTGAGCAGCCCTTTGGCAAAATCCGGATTCTGACGATTTTCTCCATTGTTCAATTTGATGACGGCAACCGAACCGTCTTTTTCCCATTCTACAACAGCCATTTTCGTGACCTCCTTACCCGTTAGATCGCTTGAAATCAGTCCCAATACGGATAAACACCGTCTGCTCTGATAAATAAAATTAATAGTATACAAAATAATTTTAACACAGGGTGAGCGCAGCCTCAACTGAAAAAACAACAAACATAAAATTAAAGATAACTGTTCAATTCTGTAATCGGGGGGCGGCAGGCAACCTTTCACTGCCGCACACGCCGATTAGAAAACAAACGCAGATCCGATCGAAAGGAAATAATCATCTGCCAAGATGGATTCAGGGGTGTTTTCTGGCCGCTAGTCCATTGTGAGTTCCTTATCTCCAATCAGCTGGATTATTTTTATAATTTTAAATGAAACCAGATAGTTTGAGGAAGCCTTTTTTTCCAGACTCGAGGGTTCCTTTCTCCTTGCAAGCTGGGCGATCCGTTCATCGTCCTGCACTTCTTTCACTTTTTCCAAATAGATCCGTATACCGGAAAAACCATTTCCTTTTTCCAGGAAAAGATAGTGTGCATAGGGATTGCGCTGCAGATTATTCCTGTTGAGCCGGTTTCGCATGATAAAGGTGAGATAGCCGTCATCAAGCAAATGCGGTCTGGCATAAATCGCCCCGTTGACTTTGCCGGCATCGTCAGCAGTGGACATCACCCCTATACCGTCTGTGTCGTTAAAATACTTTTTCAGATCCATTGTATCCTCCTAATGTTGATTTTGTACAAGCGTTCTTCAAAAGATGCAGTGATATAATTTCAAGATACAAAAAAAGAACCCAGCACCTTGACTGGCCGGACGCGGTTCATGCCTTAACCGCAGCAGCTCTTTTGGAAATGTTCGTACAGGGTTCAGAAAATCGGTGCAGGGAGAGCCTTTCTTATGTTCCCTTTTTTTTATTACCCGCGTCGGTAAACAATGACAGCTTTTCTGGAAACGGCTGCAACAATGCCTGGTTCCAAACATATGTTTTTCCAAAACGAACCGCATATTTTTCCAGAAGACGCGTGACGCCTCGCAACGATATTCTTTCATCACGATACGCTTCGATGGTCGTGATGATATCTTTCTTTTCTTCTGCAGAAAGTCCTTCCGTCAACAGACCATAGGCATGGTACAGGGCATTGACCATGGCGTTTCTGCAAAAAGGCCGTTTGAGAAGTAATGCCATCTCAAGGCGATAGCGTTGGAAGACCGCTTCGCAAGGCAAGTTATCATGGTTGGCAACGATTTTTCCACATGTTCGAAAGCGTTTTTCATTATAGGCCAGGAAGAGAAACTTATACGATGCATGAAAAGCGATGAGGCCCTTTATTTGTTTCGCAGCTGCAATTTCCCGAAAACGGGCACTGGCATAAAGTCTTATCAGAAAATGTTCACGGATGTCCTTGTCGCTCAGCCGACTTTCGTCATCAACTGCTTTGTTGCCGGCTTCTGCCAGGATGCTTTCTCCGAGGATGCCGCTTCCCCAGCGGAGGAGCTGTTGCGTGTTTTTCCCACGAAACACCGTTGCGTCGTACAGGCCGCAGGAGGGAGATTTGCTTTTCAGTATCGCGCCATCACATCCTTTGAAATGACAGAGGATGTCAGCAGACGCCCGCTTGAGCTGAGCGGTTACCGGTCGGGATTTGGCCGGCTGCCAGGCCTCGATACGATCACCTGAAATACAGAGGCGTATGGGATCTCTGGGCACACCCAGGCCCGCATCCATTTCCGGGCAGATATCGACAAAACGGGCATGGGTTTTCAACAGATCAATGATCGGCACCTGTAGCTGCTGACCATCGTCGCGGCAGGCACCAAACCCCAGGCAACGACTGACAAGTACTGTCGGTTGTGGAAAAAAACGCGGCATGGGTCTCCTGATCTGCAAAAAGATGACATTGTCATCCCGCCCACGATGGGAAAATAGGCAAGTGCTTCTGATTGCAAACATCTTGCAGTTAAGCGTTAATCCAGCGACCGAATCCAAGCAAGCGTTCGGTCGCTGCTGAATGTACCCTATACAGTGACGCCTGTTTAAATGTCAACACGGAGTACCGTGGCCGTTCTACCCTCTCGTTGAACCAGGATATGCGGTCGTACTATTCGGACATGCTGCAACCTTCCCCAATGATTCGGGAAAATGTGTCGTCGTAAACGATCCCTTTTCCTGCCTTGATTCTACCAGCGTTTTCATACAGGTGCAATAACTGGCCCATCTGCTATGGCTTTACCGTAAACGTAACACTGCTGGAATAGAGCACGGTGGTGCATTTGTCAGCCAGGTGTTTCAGGGCATTATTCTCTGTGACATTCTGGCGGGTATAGACATTGACCAGCCAGTTTCCGGCCGAGGGCAGACGAAACTGCCCCTTGCCATCAAACAGCATTGAAGCAAGAGAAAACTGTTCTGCGGCGCCAAAGGCATCGCTTTTGGCGGTGATATATTCAATGCTCAGTGACGGGTCGGTACTCAGCACCTTGCCCATAAACAGGACCTTGAATTTGACAAGGTCGCCAGCGTGTACCGTTGAAAGATCCGTCATGGGGATAATTTCCAGTTCCTGTCCCAGGGATTGGGGGGTCTGCCACGTGCCCACGGTAAAATAAGAGACCGCGAAAGGATGATAGCGCATGCTGCGAAGAATTTTTTGGGCCGTTGTTACCGCGTTCATGGGTTTGGCTACCCATCGTTTCTGTCCCTTTTTATCAATATAGCATGTCCAGTAATTGTCTTGGCTCTCGGCACTGACCTGATATACGCCGACAGGGCTGTCCTTGCCCAGAATAATCTTTCTGGCGGCAAGATCGCCGGAAACAACTTGCAGGTGGTCGTTCACTTTTAGGGTTTCTGCTTGCTGGGCAGCGGGTAAGGGCAGGGCGGTTGCCTTCAGCTCTGGATCGTAGAGGGTAAACGATTCAAGGGTCAAATCTGTCAGCAAGTCGTCCAGGGGAAGGCCATGTCCATATCCCAGGGTAACAAGCACATGCCTGGGCTGATGCGCGGTTGAATCAAAGGTGTTTACCCAGAAGGTGTGGCCAAACGCCATTGAACCCTGGACGGTCAAGCAAAAAATGAGGAAAAGCGGGGTTATATAGTTTTTCATTTTTTTATCCTTTTGAAAACAGTACACTTTACGGGGTACATACCCCTGTCATCAGAAGTAATAGGTCAGCCCCAGCCCAGCAGATCGGGGTGCGGCGTCTTCGCTAATATGGTATCCTTCGATATATGAAGAGTGGGTGGTTACATAGGCTTCATCAAACACATTTTTTGTCCACAGGGAAACAGTAAAGGATTCTCCTTTGTAGCCCAGGGTCAGATTCACCCGGTTATGACTATCAACTTTTTCTTTGTTTTTAGCACTGGTATAGTAATCCCCGTTACCCAGCAGATCAGCCCGGCACCAGAATCCTGAGAGATGGGTATAGGAAAGGCCTATATGATAGGTATAGTTCGGTGCGAACGGCAGCTCGTTTCCCTCATAATCATAGGGCTGACCTGTTATCATATCCATGCTAACCCAGTCATCAAATTTGACATCTGAATAACCCAATCCGCCAAAGATGCGCACACCCTGAAAGGGGCGCAGTTCCATATCCATTTCTAATCCTTTTGAATGCGCTTTCGCCGCATTGGTGACACTTCTGACGCCCGGCCCGGCAAGCCATTCTTCCACCTGTTTGTCTGCAATATCAATATAAAACAGGGCCGCATTGAGGATGCATGTGTTTTTCCAGCAACGGGTCTTGATGCCTGCTTCATAGTTCCAGGTCTTTTCCGGATCAAAGGTTAATGTACTGGCATCACTGGCAAAGGCAAAATTATAGCCGCCGGCCAGAAGCCCTCGGGAAACACTGGCATAGGTCATGATATGCGGGGTAACATCATAGGCCGCGCTGATTTTCGGCAGCCACTCCCGGTGTTGTACAGTGGCGCTGTAAGGCTCAGGCACCATAATATTTTGTTGATGGCCACTAGCATCCAGAGAATCAAAACGCAGGCCCGCTGTCAGGTGAAGTTGATCGAACAGGGTATAGGTCACCTGGCCGAACAGGGCATAGCCATCGGAATCAAAATCGGTGGTACGGCTCTGGCCAAAAAACTCGGCAAGGGCACTGTTTTCATCTGTGAAACCATAAACCCCTGCCAACCACTGAAAGGAACGGCTGTCTTTGATTGAAGAGAGCCGAACCTCCTGGCTGATGGTCGTATTATCATGGAAAAAGACCTGATCCCCAAAGGGCATGGGGCCAAACTCACCATCATTTTGAAAATCGGTTTCAAAATCGTTGCGGGTGGTGATGGCAAGCAGGGTAAAAGCGGGAGCCTCATATTTTATTTTCAATGCCTGGCCATTATTTTTGTCTTGCCAGTCGTTGGCCCCGTCCCAGTTGACATGATACCGCTCTGTGGCGGATGGTCCGTCCAGATAACGCAGATGTCCATAACCGTCATCTAGTGTGGCAACATTAGCCAGCAGGGTGATGTCCAGATGTTCGGCAGGCAGCCAGCGTAGGGTAATCTGGCCATTGACGTGGTCAATTTTGCCGGCCTCATCGTTATCATTATAGATATTCACGGTGTAGCCATCTGACATTCTTGTCTGCCCAGCAAGACTGATAAACAGTTTTTCGCTGATCAGCGGCACATTGAGACTGGCTCCCAGGCGATATAAGGGGACCGTTTCATGGGTGTCATACATGCCAATATCGCTGAAAATCTTGCCGCGTAATTCATCGTCCGGCTGGCGGGTAATGATTTTAACAACCCCGGATTCGGTATTCCGTCCATACAGGGTGCCCTGGGGCCCGCGCAGGATCTCCACCCGCTCCACATCCAGCAGATCAGGATTTTGCATATAGGTTATGGGGTAATTGATATCATCGACAAACAGACCCGCTGGGGTATTCAAGGTCACATTATGGGAAGAGATGCCGCGGATGATCAGCATGTTTTGGTTGGTATTCTGTTTGGGGAAGACATTTGGAGAAAATCCGGTCAGGGTTTTGAGGTCCTGGATATTGGCATCCTGAAGCGCTACCTCATCCATCACATCCATACTGATGGGCACATTCTGGACATTTTCCTCAAGTTTCTGGGCGGTTACGGTAATGGTATCAAGGAATGTGTCGGCAGATACTTGTTCTGCCATGACGGGCTGGACGCCAAGCATCGCCACAGCCAGGAATGACACGGCAAGCATGGTTTTGAAAGATGGATTCATTTTTTTCTCCTCTTTTTTATTGTTCCGTTTTTTGTATGCCGGGCAAGAGCATATACGATCTGGGGGGATACGGCTTATTAGGAAGGAAAAAATTTTTATTCCAGATGAAATTTTATGAGAGAAGTCAATAAAAATTATGGATTGGAAACATATCGCCCGGGCAGCGGCATCAACGCATGTTGTCAACAAATAGAATTGTCCGGTTTTAAAATACATAAACTGTCCGGTTTTGCTCCTTCCGTTTTTCTTCACTTTCAGGCCACCTCCAGGCCC
>PDWJ01000821.1_pt1 | contig 42931 bp, 40 predicted proteins | sample 1430881 | NCBI WGS metagenome assembly PDWJ01 (sample SAMN01162460, study PRJNA174530) | Oral metagenome, whole genome shotgun sequencing project. | biome: Marine environment; feature: Marine mammal; material: Swab sample of the gingival sulcus; isolation source: swab sample of gingival sulcus...
GCTCCTATATGGATTACGGGATGTTCCTCCAGTCGATCATGCTTATGGCCGTTGAGGAAGGTCTTGCAACCTGTCCTCAGGCTGCCCTCGGCCAGTTTCCGGAGATAACAAAAAAGATCCTTGGCTGCAACACAGAAATGACCCTGCTCGGTGGGATGGCCCTCGGATATGAAGATCCCAATGCCAAAGTCAATCAGTATCGCACTCCCCGGGAAGAGCTTGACAGTTTTGTTCGCTTTATTGAGTAATCAGCTTAAGTTGAGTTAAAAAACAATGTATACATTTGCCGATATCTGCAATATCGCCATTCAAATTGAGCGCAACGGTGAACGCGAATACCAAAAAGCGGCGCGCAATACCAGCGATAACAAACTGAAAAAGCTCTATACTCAACTGGCAAAGCAGGAAGATGAACACGCGATATGGTTTGCCGAATTACTTCGGCAAAAAGCTTCCCCAGATGCCAAACAGCAACAACTCAATGATATCAGTGCAACGATGCTTCAGAATATTATCAAGGACGCAAGGTTTCCGGCAGACGGAAAAGAGCTTGATGAAATTGACGATCCAACCGAAGCGATAAAGTTCGCAATAGCCCTTGAAGAGGATACTATCGCCTTTTATCAGTTTGTACGCGAACTGGTCGAGGATGAAAAGACGAGGATAGAACTGCAACAAATTATTGAAGAAGAAAAACAACATGCAATAATTCTGAAAGAGGCAATGAAAGATGAACCATAACACGATACACCAGGTTTTGGTTACGACGATTTTAACGGCAGTATTACTTTCAGCTCCAGTCTCGCAGGCAAGACAACCCAGTTCTGGACAAACAATATATGTCCCGGCCTATTCCCATATCTATTTTGGCAACAAGGAGCGTCCCCTGCTTCTCTCGGTAACACTTTCGATCCGTAACACTGATCCTCAGGCATCAATGACCGTCACAGAGGTGGAATACTATAAAACAGAAGGCGCGCTTGTTCGTCATATTATTGAAAAACCAGTAGAACTTGGACCTCTGGGCTCAATCCGATATGTTATCAACGAAAACGATAATACCGGAGGATCTGGCGCGAACTTTCTGGTAAAATGGCACTCTTCCTCACCAATAAACCCACCGATTGTCGAAACAGTGATGATCGGCACCCAATCTCAACTGGGGATCTCGTTTTCTTCCAGAGGTGTCGTTGTTGAGTAAGGAAAACATTTTCAACAGCTTTATCAGTAGCAATAGCAACGACCTCCAATATATGCCCTATTTCCCCCCTGTTTCCTGCTGAAAACAATAGGGAAAAAGGATCAACATCATTTCCCGCGCAGACTTGCCAACACCTTCGGGAAAATTTTTTCAAGCAAATCACTCCGGGATAGATAAGGGCAGGCCTTATTGTAAGGAAACTCGCGGCACTGTCGCGGGCGGGCAGCATGAACCCCACAACGCTTTGCTAGCTTGCCATTAACAAGAAAGATACAGGAACCGTCAGCGCGGGTTTTGAAGGTGTTTTTTCCCTCGATATAACGTTTACGCACCTCTCCGTCAGTGATGCCAAAATAACGGGCAAGCCGATTGATATCCAGAGCATCAAGATAGAGAGAAGATCCCTCCAGTTTATAACAGCATATACCGGGACAAAAGCTACAATACCCGCAGGAATCGAGATCATCCCCTGAAATCAGCTCAACAGTCATCAAGAACTGGTGCCTCCATCTCTATCTCCCGGTATTCAATGGGAAGTAAATGCGCATGCCAGCGCTTTTCCAGTTTTCGAACAAGAAAGACAATGGTGAAGGTCAATACCATATAGAACGCGGCAGCAGTGAGAAAGGCCTCGTACGGGCTGTAATTTCGGGAATTGACGATACGAGCGGCACCGGTGAGATCAACAATGGTGATCACACTCGCCAGAGCGGTACCATGAAGCATAAAAATCATTTCGTTGGAATAGGCCGGCAATGCGCGGCGAAAAGCACTGGGCAGAATTATTCGTCGCAGCATCAACATCCGCGACATTCCGCAGGCTTTTGCCGCTTCAATTTCTCCTTCCGGGGTCGCGACAATCGCACCACGAATAATCTCGACAGTATAGGCACAGGTATTGAGAGTAAAGGCGAACAGCGCGCAGCAATACGCCTCTTTGAAAAACGGCCAGAGCAGACTCGCTTTCATCCACTCAAACTGACCAAAACCATAATAGATCAGATACATCTGAACAAGCAGCGGTGTTCCGCGAAAGAAATAGACAAAGGCCCGTACCGGCGCGTCAAGCAGCGTAATTCCCGTGGTCCTCATTACCGCGAGAGGAATGGCAAGAACAAGGCCAATCACCAAAGAGAGCGAAGTGAGAATAATGGTATTTTTTATTCCTTCAAGATAGAAATCAATATTGCTGACAATAATCGAGAAATCCATCAGTTCCCTCTGGTAAAACCGGTGGAATATCGCTCTTCCAGATATTTCAGAAGTATGATTGACACCGTTGTCAGAAGCAGATAATTTACCGCAACCACTCCGTAAAAAATAAAGGGCTTACGGGTCGCTCCCGAAGCCATGGCAGCCTTCTTCACCATATCATCAAGACCGATAATACTTACCCACGCCGTCGCCTTGGTAAGAACAAGCCAGTTATTTCCAAAACCCGGAAGAGCGTGACGCATCATCTGAGGAAGCAAAATTCGAAAGAAAACCTGAAAGCCGGTCATTCCATAGGCATATCCCGCTTCAAGCTGACCACGATTCACCGCGAGGATAGCACCACGAAAGGTCTCAGCCATATAGGCACCAAAGATAAAACCAATAGTCAGAACCCCCGCAAGAAATGGATTAATATCAATATACCCCTCTGAGCCAAGCGCAAAGGCAATCTGATTCACCAGTACCTGGCCACCAAAAAAGACAAGCAGCATCAGTACCAGATCAGGAATACCACGAATAATGGTCGTGTAAAGCTTTGCGATCAGTACCAGTATCGGCGAGCGTGACAATTTTGCCAAGGCACCCAAAATGCCGAGCAGCACTGCGATAGCCAGAGAAACAAACGAGACTTCAAGAGTGAGAACGACACCTTCGAAGATGGTTGGACCGTAACCGTATAGTGAGAACATTCGAGACGTTGCTGTATTCTGTTACAGAACCCGACAAAGATCTCATCGGGCTCTGCGGAAAATTTTTCAGGAGAGGACGTTATTCACCGTAGACATTAAAGTTAAAATACTTGTCCTGGATTATCTTATACTCACCACCTGCACGAATATCCTCTATAGCCTTGTTAAATTTTTCAGCCAATTCCTGTTCACCCTTGCGAACGACAATGCCCACTCCCTCACCAAACCATTTTTGCTCGACCAGATCGGGACCAACAAATTCATAGGCCGCTCCGGCCTCTTTGGTAAGGAAGCCATCATAAAGCGCAGCACTGTCGGCAATAATCAGATCAAGCCGGCCAGCGGTAAGATCAAGATACCCCTCATCAAGATTACCATATCTCTTGATAGTAACGGTATCCCCATACTTGGCGGAAAGATATTTGTCGTGAATAGTCTCCCGCTGAACACCAATGGTCTTTCCTGTAATAGCCTCATCAGAAAATTGCGGGAAAGCACCTTTTGCCGCGATAAATTTTGCCGGAGTCTGATAATATTTATTGGTAAAGTCAACTTTTTTCTTTCGCTCTTCGGTAATCGACATTGAAGCAATAATTGCATCATATTTTCGGGCAAGAAGGCCGGGAATCATCCCGTCCCAGTCCTGCTGTACCAGTTGTATTTCCACTCCCATTGCCTTACCCAGTGCCCGGGCCATATCAATATCAAAACCGGCAAGCGAGCCATCGGGCTGGACGTAAGAAAATGGAGGATACGCACCTTCAACAGCAACACGAACCTTTTTCCACTCTTTGGCCAGCAGGGTATTACAGCTCAAGCAAAAGACAAGCAAAGTAACAAATAGTTTTGCCAATTTCATATCCACTCCTCTATATCGTTTTTTATTCTTGAAATGAAGTCCTCTGATATCATGCCACTGAAGACCCCGCCCAAAAAATACCTCTACACACTACATCATTGCCGCAACAAAATTACGAAAACGGTCTGTTTGGGGTCGCTCAAAGACCTCAAGAGGAGAACCATTTTCAAAAATGACTCCCTGCTCGAGGAAAATAATCCTTGAACTCACCTCTCGAGCAAAACCGAGTTCATGGGTAACAACAATCATCGTTCTCCCCTCTTCCGCCAGATCACGCATGACCTGAAGCACCTCTCCGACCAGCTCGGGATCAAGAGCAGATGTCGGTTCATCAAAGAGAATAACCTCAGGCTCCATACACAAGGCACGAGCAATAGCCGCCCGCTGCTGCTGCCCGCCGGAAAGATGGACCGGATAGACATCAAGTTTATCACCAATTCCCACTTTCTCAAGATATCTGACAGCCTGTTCCCGGACCTCTTTTTTGTCGCGCCTGAGGACACGCACTGGCGCTTCCATAACATTTTCAAGAATAGTCATATGTGCCCAGAGGTTAAACTGTTGAAAGACCATGGCAAGCTTTGATCTTATCCGCTCGACCTGCCGCAGATCCGCGGGCTGATTATTGCCTTTTCGATCCCGCCGCAGAAGGACCTCTTCGCCATTTACCCGTATAACCCCAGCATCGGGAATCTCCAACAGATTTATACAACGCAGCAAAGTACTTTTACCCGAACCGGAAGAACCGAGGACAGAAATTACCTCCCCCTTATCCGCGGTGAGATCTATCCCCTGAAGTACCTTATGTGAACCAAAACTTTTATGCAGACCAGTAACAGAAAGGGTATTATTCATTATCATTTTCACATCTCTATTGTCAGAACATTGAGAAACCAGATATACTCAAAAAATCAGGGTATTGTCAAACAGGAATCGACTACCACAGCCACCGTACTGTTTTCTGCAGATAAAACAACGCGAGATCTTTCAGAATATCAGAAGATTTCTGAACACAATACCAGATAATTGGCAAAGATAAACGGCAACAAGACAAAAGATTTTTTTTAACATATACCATATGGACAAATTTATCCGAACCAGACAGCTTGTTGGTGAAAAGGCCTTCGCAATTCTGCGAACCAAAAAGGTGACTGTTATTGGTCTCGGTGCTGTTGGCGGCTATGCGCTTGAAGGACTTGCCAGAGCCGGAATCGAGGAATTCAGGCTTATCGATTTTGACCGGATCGAAGCGAGTAATATCAACCGACAGATTCTGGCGCTGGAAACCTCTATTGGCCGGAAAAAGACAGAACTGGCGGCCGAGCGAGTAAAAGCCATTAACAGCAGTTGCAAGGTGGAGGTGCTGGAACTTTTCTGCCGTGGGCAAAACCTGCAACAAATACTAGATCCCATCCCAGACCTTGTTGTTGACGCGATAGATTCGCTGAATCCCAAAACCGAACTTCTCCAAACCGCAAGCAGGCAAAATATCCCGATCATCAGTTCGATGGGAGCCGCTCTCCGTACCAAGCCGGAGACAATTACCTGCGGAGATCTTTTTCGCTCAAAGGGCTGCCCTCTTGCCCGTCATCTACGACGCAGACTGAGACGACGGGGAATTGTAAAAGGTATCAGCTGTGTCTATTCTACCGAAGCGATAGCTTTTGATTTCAGCCAGCAGCAGCCTGAAGAGGTTGAAGGTTTAGGTCGAGCACGAAATATACTCGGCAGCCTGCCGACAATAACCGGAATTTTTGGTCTGACCATTGCCAATCGGGCAATTCTCCATCTCACTGGAATAAAACCCTTGAACTATAATACCTGACAGAGACAAATTCATGCACTACCAGGGCACTGTTTATCGTCCTCCGAGTGAGGCTTTTTCTATCTTGCTCCAGATCACAACCGGCTGCTCCTACAACAAATGCAGTTTTTGTGAGATGTATAAAAAAGCCCGCTTTTCAATAAAAGAGATAAAGACGATCATGGCGGATATTGATTTTGCCGCCATCCACTGCCAGAATCAACGCAAACTTTTTCTCTGCGATGGTGATGCGCTTATTGTTCCTCACCAAAAAATGTTACATATCCTCCAGTCTATTCAGCAAAAACTGCCCTGGCTGGCCCGTGTTGCCACTTATGCCAATGCGAAATCAGTACAGCTGAAAAGTGATAAGGAACTCAAAGAGCTCTTTGAAAACGGTCTTACCATGGCCTATGTCGGGCTTGAATCAGGAGACGATCCTACTCTTGCCGCAATAAACAAGGGCGCAAATTCACAGCAAATAATAGAACAGTGCAGGCGTCTGCAGCGGGCAGGGTTCAAACTTTCTCTCACGGTATTGCTGGGTATTGCCGGAAGAAAACGCTCTCATATCCACGCGGCACAAACAGGCCGGGTACTCTCGGCAATAAACCCTAAATTCATCGGCGCACTCAGCCTTATCGTTACCCCGGGGACCCCTCTTTTCGATGAGGTGCAGGCGGGAAAATTCGAGCTGCCTGACCGATATGAAATGCTCGAAGAACTGGCAATAATGATTGCCGAAACAGATCTCAGTGCCGGCATATTCCATGCCAACCACGCTTCCAACTATCTGCCCGTAAAAGCGCGACTGCCAAAAGACAAAAAACGGGTATTACAACAGATTGGAGCTGCATTGGCGGGAAAAACCCAACTGAAACCCGAACATCTCAGAGGGCTGTAAAAAACGCCCCCGCCCGGTTGGCAACTGGACAGGGGGAAAATCATCAAAAAATAACGAGAAGACAAGATCAAAAACTATAGGTTACCCCGGCAGTGAAAAGAATGGCCGCCGCATTACTGAATGATCCATAAATACTCTCTTCAGGATTAATCTTTCGCTGCCGCTTTTCCTTTTTGTCATAAAGTGCGCTAAACCCAACTTCCAGCTGCTCATTGACTCGATATCGAACCCCGAGAGAGTAAAGCCAGGCATTTGCTCCAGGAACAGAAAAGTCAAGAGTTTCTAAAGGAATGGGAGTTTTGTCGTAGCCCAGACCGGCAAGTATTTCCAGATATTCATTTACCCGGTAGGTCACACCAAGACGAAAGGCATCAGAATCCTCCCAGTTACGAACAACAGGAGCTTCAAAAGGATTTTTCGGGATATCGGGGGTAAAATTAAAATCAAAAGTTTTATATTCTGACCAGAAGGTACGATCCCAGGTAAACTCAACATTTACATTCTCATAAACGTCGTAAGCCACAGAAACGGCAAGCGACGCCGGAGCCGGGATGGATAATTCCGCATCAGGATTCAACCTGTTACCCATAAGGTTGAGTACCGCACTGTCTTCAAAAAAGAGGTCAATGTACGAACGATACGTAACTGCCAGATCAAGCCCGTCGATCGGTTGAACATTCACTGCGACATTCCAGCCCCATTCAACGGTCTGTCCTGTCATATCACGGCTCAACTCCTTGCCAATGAACCGGGCGTCACTTTTTACCGAACCATCAGCCCACAATATCCTCGGCCCTGCCGCAACCGAGATCATATCGCCAAAATCGTACGAAATTGTTGGATTTACTTCAATAACCTTCAGTCCGAATTCCTTGACAAAGGCCTCTCCATACCCGTTTTTCCAATGTTTGGCTAGGCCGTATGGCGCAACTACTGCCAGGCCGAATCGCGCGCCATTATAATCCGGGGAGACCATAAAACCGGTAGGGACAAGGAAATGCTCAGCTTCCGAAGTATGATCAAAAATATCCCTGCGGATATCATCATAATCAACCTCGGTGAGATAAATATAGGTCAGATCTGCTTCAATTTGCCATTGATCACTCATCTTTCCCATTTTTGCCGGATTATAATAGGCCATATCAGCCCGTTTGGCAGAAGCGACATTCGCGCCCACCTTTGCCAGTGAATCGACAGATTGCTCAGGAATACGCCAGCCGGAAGCAAGGACAAAGCCCGTTGTCACAACAGAAAAGGCCAGAACTGAAAATATTGCCAAAATTTTTTTCATAGAATTTTTCCTTTTGTTAAATTGAGTCATCAAGGGTTACAATACCCGGAAAAATTTGTCAAAATATCAAAAGATCAACGTATAAACAAGCAAAAAAGTGCCCGAAAACAATTTCCCTCTCTTCCTCCCGGCCAAAATCATCAATAGTTGGGAACGAGCAGTACCGGCAGTCTTGACATGCGGCTTACCCGCCGCGCCGTTGACCCCAAAAGTCTTACCCCGTGTACCTTCCGGGTCGATTTGCCGAGAACAATCATATCGGCATGCTGCTCTTGAGCGACCCGAAGAATTTCCTCACTGGGTTGTCCAGCAACAACAACAACCTCTTTCACCAGTTTTGCGTCTTCTTCATCACAATTTTCATCGAAGTAAAATTTCTTTAAGCGGTTTTTCATCGTTGACAGGGTGTTTTCCAGAGTCATTTTCTGTACATCCGGGTCAAGCCCCTGGGAAAGATAGGACATGATGATCGCTTTTGTTCCCTCACTTATTGGCTCAACAACATGGATCATGACAATTTTTGCGCGATAATGTCGAGCCAGAAACATCGCATGTCGAAAGACAGGGCGCGTCTGCCCTCCGAGATCTGAAGCATAGAGCAGGGTTCTTATCTGAGGCGAATTCTTCATAATAAACACCGTAAAAACAATTAGTTAAAGCCCTGAAGCGAATCAAGAAATTCAGGAAGAAACAAAGATATCTGTGGAATATAGGTAATAAATACCAGAAAAGTCAATAATACCAACAGCCAGGGAACGCAAGCCCGTATCGCCCAACCAATGGTGTGACCTGTCACCCCAGAAATAACGAAGAGATTCAGCCCCACCGGAGGAGTCAGCATGCCGATCTCCATATTCACGACCATAATTATGCCAAGATGAATCGGATCAATACCCAATTTCATTGAAATAGGAAACAGAATTGGCGCCATAATCAACAGAATGGCTGACGGCTCCATAAAATTGCCGGCAAGCAAAAGCAGAATATTGACAACGACAAGAAACATCCAGGCGGGAAGTCCCCAGGAAACGATCATTTCCGCAAGATGATGCGGAATACGCTCTGTCGTCAAAACATGAGCAAAAAGCATAGCATTGGCAATGATAAACAACAGCATAATACTCACCTTTGCTGCGTCAAGTACTGTTTTATTGATTTCTTTGTCGGTAAAAATCTTTGGCAGGGTGGTGAAAAACGCGATAAAATTACGACCAAACATTGCCACAACGCCCTCTCCCTCCTGCCGCCAGGGAATATCCTTTAACGGTCCCATATCCCGATAGCCATAAACAGCTACCCAGAAAGCATAAACCGCAGAAACAGCGGCAGCCTCGGTTGGACTGGCAATTCCTCCATAGATTGAACCAAGAACAATGACAATGAGCAGCAGTCCCCCGGAAGCGCTCAATCCTGCGGCAAAGATCTCGCGAAAACCGGCCCAGGGCAAACTGGAAATCTTTTTTACGCGAGCGACAACGTAGATAACAAGCATCAGCATTGCCCCCATCATAAGCCCAGGCAAGAATCCGGCCATAAACATCCGCGCTGCCGAAACTTCCGTTGCCGCGGCATAAACCAACATAACAATTGAAGGGGGAATAAGAATACCAAGTGTTCCTGCGTTTCCTATTACCCCCGCGGCAAGGGTCTCAGGATAGCCGGCACGAACCATACCGGTAATGACAATCGTTCCAATCGCTGCAACTGTTGCCGGAGAAGAACCGGATACCGCGGCAAAAATCATACAGGCAATAACCGATGCCATGGCGATACCACCCTGAATATGGCCAACCAGACTCATGGCAAAACGGATGATTCTTTTCGCCACCCCACCGGTAGAAAGAAAACTCGAAGAAAGGATAAAAAAGGGTATTGCCAGCAGGGTATAGTGTTCGGAAAGCGACTCAAAAAGCTTTAGGGCAATTGAAGCCAACGAATCATTGGAAAACATTAAAATAGTGGCAATACTTGATAAACCAAGGGCCAGGGCAATCGGCATTCCCAGCAGCATACAGCTAAAAAGAAGAAAAAAAAGCGCGGCAGTTGTCATGAAATCGTCTCCTCTTTTGTCAATTCTTCCACAAGTTCCATGCTCTCTTTTGCCTCATTGGCATGCTGAAAACCGTCAGCTCTATTAGTGATCACTTCCCATAAAATAATGAACAGTCGCGACACAAGAAAAGCAAAACCGACAAGCAACATTCCATGGGCGAGCCAGGCAGGAATGGGCAGGTCCTCCAGTTCGATGCCGATCATCTTTACCTTTTTCAAATAGACCCAGCTGCCAATCAGAATAAGGGTACAGTAAATCAACGCAAGGACAGCCGCCACCGCGGTAAGCACCCGTCTACCGGTTCGCGGAAAAAGCCTGACAAAGGCGTCCATACCAATGTGGGATCCAACCTTCAGCCCATATGCCGCGCCGAAAAGGACAAACCAGGCGGACATATGCAGGGTCAACTCCTGAGACCACATAAATCCGGAATTAAAACCAAATCGCATAACCACATCGATAAAGACCAACAAGGTAGTCAAGACAAGTAAAACAGAGATAACCGCCTCTTCACAGCGGTTGAGCATACGGAGCAACATCCAGACGTCCTCCTTTTTGCGACAAAGGTCGAGAAAGAACTCCCGCAGGAATACGGGAGTTCCACACAGAAAACTACTTTTGAAAAAATGTCATTGGTTGGAGTTGTATGCCGCCTCAATCATATTCTTTCCAATTTCCTTTTCAAATTTTTTCCAGACAGGTTTCATCGCTTCAACCCATAACCCACGCTCTTTGGCGCTGAGTTGGATAATCTTTGAGCGTCCGGAATCAGCGATTTTTTTCCGGTCTTCCGCCGCTTTCTTCGCGGAAATTTCATTGCCATAGGCGATCGCTTCATCAAGTGCCTGCTTTAATACCACCTGATCAGCTTCCGGCACAGAATTCCAGAACTCTTTGGAAGTAACGACCATATAATCGAGAAGACCATGGTTGGATTCAGTGATATAGGGCTGGACCTCAAAAAACTTTTTCGAATACATATTCGACCAGGTATTCTCCTGCCCATCTATAGCCTTGGTCTGCAGCAAGGTAAAAACTTCAGAAAAGGGCTTTTTCAAGGGAGTGGCATCAACAGCCTCAAACTGTGCCGCGAGAACATCAGAGGACATAATCCGAAATTTCAAGCCCTTTGCATCGGCGGGAACCTTTAAAACTTTACTTGATGACAACTGTTTTAAACCGTTGTGGAGATAACCAAGCCCAACCAGCCCTTTTTTCTGCAAGGAATCAAGAAGCTCGTTTCCTTCGGCACTCTGCTGAAACTTGTCGACAGCGGCCATATCTTGAAACAGAAACGGCAGATCAAACAGCTGCAGTTTTTTGGTATACCGCCCAAACTTTGACAGGGCCGGTGCCGCCATCTGCACATCACCGAGCAACATCGCTTCCAGAACCTTATTATCGCCAAAGAGTTGGGAATTAGGAAACACCTCAACAAGATATTTATCGCCAATACGTTCTGCGACGAGCTCCTTAAAACGATTGGCAGCCTTGCCTTTCGGAGTATTTTCTGCAACCACATGGGAAAACTTGATTGTTACCGGATCACCGGCAAAAGCCACTCCTGACAAAAAGACAGCTGCAACAGCCAACATCACGACAAAAAACTTCTTTATGAACATGTTGTTTCCTCCTGTTAGAGTTAAGGACGTCAAGTTATTCGACCCCCACAAAAACTGCACAATCCATACTCTCTCAAAAGAAAAAAGATAAACTATCAGATAGTATTTCACCAGCGAAAAAATCCACCAGGGCTGATTAAAGGCATTTTCTGAAATAATTAAACTATCGGATTACGTTAAAACACAACAAAAAAATGGCAGAAACTTCTCAGCTGTAAAAATCTCAAAAATTTTTATCAAGGTCATTATCGCCAGATATTTTTCCGATAGAGCGGAGCAAAAACATCTTATAGTTTGAGATTATTGCGCGGAAACCGAAAGAAGAGTATATCAGACACTGACTAGTGAGTATTCTTCGCTCTTTTGAAAATACTAACAAAAGAAAAATACTCAGTAAAAGGAGTACAATATGGGCCATATAACGATACTACCGACAGGAGCTTGCCAGGCAGACTATCTCAGCAATCATTTGCCGACAAGATATATGGAAGATTTTACCCTTCTCGGCTTTACCGTATCAACTTTCAGCAGGGCTCTTGAACTTCTTGATAATGCCGGGTATATCATCATACGGCAAGATGGAGGTGCACAGGTGAAGATTGCATCAGCAGAAGAACTGCGGAATATCCAGACACTCTTTCTCACCAACAACCTCTCGTATGAATATGGGGATCTTGCCAATACCATTTACCAGGCCTGATAATTATTTCGTCGCCCGGGTCGGCGACAAAACCATAACCTGAGGTCTCATTTATGAACAGATACGGCTATATAGGACGAAAAATCCGCCAGCCAAAAATGCAGAAAAAACCGGCCATCGTTATCGTCACTTTTGGCAGCACCAATCGTGGAGTAACCGCGCTAGAATACTGTAAACAGGAAATAGAAAAAAAATATCCGGAGCATCGTATCTTCTGGGCATACACTTCCGCGGTAATCCGCAAGAAAACAGGCAACCCGAGCCTGCACGAAGCACTGGCACAGGCGGAAGCGGAAAACTATCGCAGAGTCATTGTCCAGCCACTGCACGTTTTTCCCGGCACCGAATATCAGCAAATAAGCGAGACCTGCCAATATTTTCCGGGGCTTCGGGTCTTTCTCGGAGAGACACTGATCCACCGCTGGAATCATGTCGAGGAGACCATGGAAATCATAGAAAAGGAGTTCCTCTCCAACGAGGATGGTCTGAACCTGCTCGTTCTTCATGGGACCCCGCTGGCAGCAGACCCGGCAAATATTGTTTATCTCGGTCTTGATCGATTCCTCAGAGATCGCTATCAGAATGTTCGCCTGGCGACAATTGAGGGGATGCCAGATTTCACCTGTCTTTGCCACGTTCTTGCCAGAGAAGAGGCCTATAAACGTTGGCCGAGGATACGGATGATTCCGCTGCTTTTTCTGGCCGGAATTCATGTCGAAGACGATCTGATCGAAGATGATGACAGCAAAAAGAACCAGCTTGAGGCGATAGGTTTCCGGGATGTACATTGCGTAACAACAGTCCAAAAAGGAAAGAGCTATTTCAAGGGGCTGGCCTTTTACCCGGAAATCATCGACATCTATATAGCGCGACTGGAAAGAACTCTGGGACTGGCTGAAATTTATTAGCAACACCCCCAAAAAAGGAGATTATCATGCAGTGGTATTTTATGATCAATAATCAGCAGCAGGGCCCTTTTGACGACGGCAGGGCCCGACAACTTGCCGCACGCTATCCGGACACGGTCTGCTGGCATGAAGGTCTGCCGGAATGGTTGCCGGTAAACAGTGTCGATGAGTTGCGAAACAGCGGCAATGATCAGCCGCCTCCCCCCCCAAATGCTTTCCGGGGCCAGGTTGCAGATGAAGTGGATTATGTTATCTACGGTGAGGATATGCAGTTTGTCGAGGTGGAACTTGATCCGGGAGAGAGTGCCGTTGCCGAAGCGGGGGCAATGATGTACAAGGATTCCGCAATCACCATGGAAACCGTTTTCGGCGATGGTTCCCATAATGATCAGGTCGGTGGTTTTATGGGAAAACTGCTCGGTGCCGGGAAACGTCTGGTCACTGGTGAGAGTCTTTTTACCACAGTTTTTACCCATCAGGGTCGGGGCAAGGCACGGGTTGCCTTCGGCGCGCCCTATCCTGGCACTCTCGTCCCTCTCTCTCTTGCCAGTTACAATGGTCGTATTATCTGCCAGAAAGACAGTTTTCTGGCCGGTGCGCGCGGAGTTTCAATCGGAATCCACTTTCAGAAGAAGATCCTTACCGGCCTTTTTGGCGGCGAAGGCTTTATCATGCAGAAACTCGAAGGAGACGGCCTGGTTTTTATCCATGCCGGCGGAACCCTGAAAGAGTTCGATCTTGCCGCAGGACAGCAACTGCATGTCGATACCGGCTGTCTGGTTGCCCTTACCGACAGTGTCCATTACGATATTGAGCAGGTGGGCGGGATCAAGTCAATGATGTTTGGAGGAGAGGGAGTCTTTTACGCTCGGCTGCAGGGGCCAGGCAAGGTCTGGCTACAATCCCTTCCCTTTTCACGACTGGCAGGGCGGATGCTGCAGGCATCAAAACCAATGAGTGACAAAGGTGAAGGCTCCGCCTTGAACCTGTTTGGCGGTCTTGGTGATCTTCTTGATGGAGATAACCGATAGCCGCCGGCCTGCCGACACTCTCCATGAAAAACCGCGAAATTTGATCCTTGCGTCATAAAACGGCAAACAGAAATGCAGCCCGACAGGATATCGGGCTGCAAAAAAGGAAAGGTTTTTGCGCTGATGAACTGTTATGACCTATTCATCAATATCAATTCTCAAGATTTTTGCGCCAGGATACATCGCGTCACCCTTTTTAGCCCAAATCTGGGTAACAATCCCGGTTAGCTCAGCAAGAACAGGTGTCTGCATTTTCATTGCCTCCATAATCGCAACCCGGTCACCCTGAAGAACCTCCTGGCCTTCCTGTACCGTAATCTCGACAATATTTCCCTTAAACGGTGACCGAACATCACCAGCCTTGGCCAGATCAAGGATCTCCTCCTTGCTCAACTCAAGATTTTCACTGCCGCCAGCAGTACTCTTTACCGCCTTATAACTAAAAATAGTCTGATGGTGGTCGACAACCATATATACGTTGGTATCACCGCTTTCAGAGGTGGGAGATGGACCAACTTCCAGCAGGTGCTTTTTGCCATGACAATCATGATAGGTAAGCCTTTCACCGGTGTCAAAACCGCCCTGACGGAAAAATATAGACGGAGGCAGAACATAAACCTGGCCATACTCCTTCTCAAATTTAAAGAACTCGACCGCATCATTGGGATGCTGGAGATAGAGCGCCAACTGCTTATCGGTTGGTTCTTGTTCTATCAATTCAGAAAGGGCAAAGCGCTCATGCGCGAGATCCATCGAACTGACATCGTCAACGCCCCCCTCCTCCTCGAGAACCTGCCGCCAGTTTTCACCCAAAACTTTTTCATAGATCCACTCATCGGGCTTGTAGAAAGGAAAGGGACCGTATTTTCCCAAAAGCAGATTGCGCAGATCCCCGCTTGGATTGCCATAGCGTTCGCCGTCAAGCACGTTGGAAACCGCCGTCGTCCAGAGAATCTGCGAACCAGGAGTCACCGACCAATAGTTCCCCAGCTCCTTTTGCACCCTTGGCAGCTCTTTCTGGAGGATCTGCGGCATCTTGTCAAGAAAATCGCCCTTTACCGCCTGCTCAAGACTCGAACCCATCGCACCGCCAGGCAGTTTATGAATCTGGACAGTAGGCTGAAACCCCTTGATCTGGGATTCAAACGGCGCGTAGTACTGCCGCTGATCCTGGAGAACCTCAGAGGTTTCGATAACAGCCGACTCATCAAGGCTCTCCGGTTCATATCCATAATCACGCAAGGCCTGAATAACAGTAAGAATTGGCGGCGGCCCGTAGAATCCGGTAAAGGCCGAATCGCCGGCATCGACGATACTGGCGCCGCTACGAACCGCTTCAACAATCCGGCCAACATCATTGCCATCGGTGTTATGACCATGATAATGAACAGGGATATCGGGATAGCGCTGTTTCAGGGCATCAACCAGTTCACCGACACGTTTCGGAGTGCCAAGACCGCCATGATTTTTTATACAGAGTGTCACCTCCTGACCGGTCACCTCAAGCAGTTCTCCCGCCTTCTTCACATAAAAATCATCGGTATGTTCAGGCCCGGTGGAGAAACAGATACAAGGTTCATTGAGTTTTCCCGCCTGTGCCACCTCTTCAAATACCGCCACCATATTGGGAACATGATTCATAAAATCAAAGGTTCTCCATACATCGACATAGGGCGCGAACTGTTTTACCGTAAAACGAACCACGTTTTGTGGATACGGTCGATACCCAAAAAGGTTCACTCCCCGGCAAAGGGTCTGGAACATGGTTTTCGGCATCTTTTCCCGCAGCTTCTCAAGCTTGACAAAAGGATCAACCTGCTTGCGGAGGATATCAACATGAACCGAGGCCCCACCGGTTATTTCCAGCGAAAAATATCCCGCTCTCTCCCTGCTGGAAGCAGCGAGCAGATCGGTATGCAATAAAATCCGGTTCTTAAAATCAGACTGGGAGAGATCACGGGCGGTATTGGTGATATAGTATCGCTTCTGCTTTGTTGCCTCTTGCAGGGTTTTGACAATTTCAGCGGAGGGAGTTCCCTGGACAATTCTTTTCATATATTTCCCCCTTATTTTGCGAATGGATTTTCTTTGTTGAAATGGATATCGGCAATAAAATGAGCGAGTTTTCCCCCTTCTCCGCGTTCTTCGCTATAGTGAAAAATATGAGGATGGGTATCGATATAGGAGGTATCAAACTGGCCATTAATAAAATCCTTCTCCTGCACGATATTCTGGTAAAAGGGAATGGTTGTCTTCGGGCCGCGGATAGTAAAATTATCCAGACAGCGCCCCAGCCTTCCTACAGTCTCTTCCCAGGTAAACCCCTGAACCGTCAGCTTGACCAGCAGGGAATCGTAGGCCTCGGGAATAACATAGCCCTGATAAACTAGACCATCAAGCCGAACGCCAAAGCCTCCGGTTGAACGGTATACCCTCACCTTCTTGCCACCTTCGGGCATAAAGTCATTTTTGGGATCTTCGGCATTAATCCGTACCTCAATGGCATGACCGCGGAGTTTTACATCATCCTGATCAAAGGAGATCGGCTTGCCCAGGGCAATGTTAATCTGATTTCGAACAATATCAATTCCGGTAACCATCTCGGTAACCGTATGCTCTACCTGGATCCGGGTGTTAATTTCGAGAAAATAGAAATTGTTGTCCTGATCGATAAGAAATTCAACCGTTCCGGCATTAAGATAATTGGCAGCTTTTGCAGCCTTTACCGCAGTATGACAGATTTTATCAAGCAATGGCTTGTTCTGTATCCTGGATGGTGCTATTTCAATAAGTTTTTGATTTCTGCGCTGGATCGAACAGTCTCGGGTTCCCAGATGCAGGGTCTTGCCAAAACTGTCAGCAAGAATCTGTACTTCAACATGACGAGGATTGAGCACCTCCTTTTCCAGATAGACAGAATCATCGTTAAAGGCAGCAAGGGCCTCGGCACGGGCCATCGGAATCTGCGCCACCATGTCCTCATCATTTTCTATCCTGCGAATTCCCCGACCGCCTCCGCCCGCTGTGGCCTTAAGCATGACAGGATAGCCATATTCTCGGGCAAAGGTGAGTGCCTCATCCACTCCCTTGCGACCCTGGGCGAGATCCCCTGTTCCAGGCACCATCGGAATACCGGCTTCGGCCATTATCTTTCTGGCAACCACCTTGTTGCCAAGATCAGAAACACTCTGCGAAGAAGGACCAATAAAAATAATTCCTTCCTGCTCGCAGACTCTGGCAAGAACAGGATTTTCAGCAAGAAAGCCGTATCCAGGGTGAATGGCTACAGCTCCAGTATCCTTTGCGGCGGCAAGAATTTTTTCCACGTTAAGATAGTCACTGCGAGGACCATTTCCCAGACAAATTGCCTCATCAGCGGTAAGAATATGCTTAGACATCTCATCTGGAGTTTCATAGACGGCAATGGCTTCAAACCCCAGTTCCTGAATTGCCCGGATAATGCGCAGGGCAATCTCTCCACGATTTGCAACGAGAATTCTCATCTTCAAAGGGGACTCCTTTATACCAAAGGTTTACGAAAAGCTTTGCCCGCAAGGAATTTGGGGCTGGATTGGGATCTTCTGTGTATTACCACCAACAGAATTCGTCAGGATATAATTACCTGAACAGTAGAATCAATATTACTTATTACACTACTTTCTTGACGAAGAGCAAGGTTTTTCAGCAAAAGACAACAATCAGGCCTGTTTTTACGGGTATCCAGTCCTGCCTGTTATATGGTATGATCTGTTACGGGTTATCTTGTTATCGTCCAGCAAATTTCCCCTTTTCACTGAAGATGAGTTACGGTCACAAAAAACAGATAAGACATTTTTATTTGTATTAGTAACAGCAATACCTATAACAACTGGATAGTGAAGAGTGATGCAAACTCTGGTAAACAGATTTTGCGCCTGATCCTCTGCACCTCATTTTTTAATTGATTGACAATGGATACCAAAATAGATCATCTGGTTATCGGTGCAAATTCCCTCTCCGAGGGTGTCACTTATATAAAAGAACAATTAGGCGTTGAAGTGCCATTTGGCGGAGTCCATGAAAAGATGGCGACCCATAACCATCTGATGCGTCTCGGCAATGAAATCTTCATTGAGATAATCGCGATACACGACAGCATGAACCGGCCACACCGGCCGAGATGGTTTGGACTGGATGATCCATTTGTTCGGCAGAGAATAAGCGATGAGCCTTGTTTGCTGGCCTGGGTTGTCAATACCGGCGATTTAAAAAATCTTCTGAAACAGACAACATTCTCCTTTGGCTCAGCTCAATTGCTCAGCCGCGGAGATCTGCGCTGGTATTTTGGGCTCCCTGAAGATGGAAGACTTCTCGCAGGCGGAACTGTCCCTTATGCGATCCAATGGTTGACCGACCATCATCCCGCGTTGAACATGCCGGATCGGGGATATGTCTTTCACTCCCTGCAGATCTTTCATCCCTGCCCGCAATGGCTCGAATCTGTCCTGTCGTCGATTCACGCATCCAGGCTTGTAGAGATCCGCGCTTTACCAGAAAACAAGCCCCCATATATGGTTGCTCATATCAATACCCCTTTCGGGTTACGCAAACTTTCCAGTCGGCGGCAAGAGCAATCCCCCGCTTATACCCAAGAGTGACAGCCAGGGATCTGATGCGATTCTCCCTTATTATTTCTCTTTGCAACGAAATAGAGTATTACTGCTGCTTACAGCTCTTTTCCCGTTCTGCCTTAAGATCCTGATACTCCTGTACCGACCGGATCACAGCCTCGTTTTGCCGAGCCTTCATTTTCGCAACCTTCTCTTTTATCTTCTCTTCCCGGATATTGATCTTTTTCGCACCAAAAAGAGAAGAGCCAAGATATTCAAAAGAAAACAGCATCAGGGCGACATCATCAGTCCTGATCTGTTCGACCAGTTCATCCTCGATATCATAAATATCAAGGAAAGAACTCTCAAAAACAAAACGTCGAAACGTCTGCAGATCAGTAGAAGCCATAAAAAACATCCGTTTCGCCTGTTCGCTGAGAGAGGCCTGGTGACCAAAAGATTTTCGTCTCATTACCAGTCGCAGCCACTCCTTGTTCATCTCGTCACGGACATCAACACCCTGATCCTGGCGCCATTCACGCACTGTCCATTGTTTGTTCTCATCAAAACCCTTGCAGTGCGGCTCACGAACAGTAAAGAAAAACTTTTCTTCCGCGGCAACCTTTTCATTCCCATCACTATCCCTGCTTCCTCCCTCGTGGAAATCTGCCATTCCCACCGGATAATACCGACATGCCGTCGGACGATCACTGTATACACTACATCCTTCAGAGGTAACAAAGGGACACTTGTTATTGTCTTCCCGCAACTTGATCATCACTCCCGGCATATCGGTTTTTTCCAGATAAACAGGTTGCGCATACTCTTGCAGAAACTGGTGGGCCGGCATTTCAAGACGCTTACAGAGAGTGAGGATATCATAGGGAGTAAGGACAATTTTAATCCCGCCGCAACAGGCAGTAAAACAGCTTACTCCCGGATGACATTGAAACTGAAGAGAGCTGTCAAGTGTCAATTTTTTCGGGACAACCGATGAAGGGTTCTTCTCCTTGCCAAAGATGGTCTGCTCCCTGGCAGCACTGGTTGCATCATTCATGAAAATCACCTTGTTCTATTCATACAATTATCAAAATTTATAAAAAATCTCTGTCGCCAAACTGGAAATACCATAAAACGCAAAACCTCTTTAGTAAAGAGTCTGGCGCAACAGCAAAGACGAAAAGAAAAAGAGTTCTGCTCTTTTTCCGTTATAATTGTAAAATACGGTTGCAGTTTCCAGAGAATACACGTATATGAAGGAGAGCAAAGTTCACAATCAACATATCAGCTGAGCTGATAAAAGGATATTGTCATGATATTGTCAAAAATTCCCGTTGACTTCAGCGAAGTCGATACGGTTATTTACCACCTGCCAGACGGGCCAACTCTCACACTTGATATCAACGAGGTTCGCGAATTTCTCTCTTTCGAACTCGAACATGGCCATTACTGCGACACTTCAGCCGTTGATGGAACGATCCATTTTTTTCCCCGGGGCAATGCTTGAATACGAATTAAAACAATACCTGCCAACATCTTCACATACTGCCTTTTCTACCGGATATTCATCATAAACTCACGCCAGAGAGGAGCGGCTGTTTTTCCTCCACTCTCGTGTCCCATCGAGAGATTGTGGTCATAACCAACCCAGACCCCAGTGGTATATCTGTTGTTATAGCCAATAAACCAGGCATCCCGACTGGCATCTGAGGTACCGGTTTTGCCGCCGGCAACGCCAGGCACATCACGAACAGCTCTGCCAGTTCCATTTCGTATGACGCTGATCATCATTTGCCGCATCTGGGCGGCCACAGCATTTGTCAACACTTGTACCGAAGGTCTTTTTTGCGGATAAAAGACCCTGCCGCTGGGAAAAACAATTCTGTCAATGAATCTGGGCGGATGGAAACGACCTGACTCGGCAAAAATGGTATATGCCGCGGTCAACTCCAGAGGTGAGATATCGACTGCTCCCAGAGCCAGGGACAGATCCCTGGGCATCTTCGCGCTTATTCCCGCGGCTCTTGCAATTTTCTGAGATTCGCTAAAACCGGTTTTTCGCATAAGACGTACCGCCGCGGTATTCAACGAATATGTCAATGCGGTTTTAAGGGTCACCGTCCCCATATATTTGCCGGCATAATTTTTAGGTGACCATGTTTTTCCCCTGGCACCACGAATAAAGAGCGGGCCATCTTCAATAACAGAAGAAGGCTTCCAGCCGAGCTTCAGTGCCGCACTATAGACGAAGGGCTTAAAAGTTGACCCGGCCGGACGTTTTGCCTGAACAGCACGATTATAAGGTGTTTGCGCAAAAGAAGTTCCCCCAACAAGCGCCCGCACTTTACCCGAGGCAGATTCCACTGCCACCAGGGCCGCCTGAGGAGAGATTTTCGGAGAAATACCACGCTCTTTCTGCCGCTGCCAGAATGATGCGACACCAGCTGTAACCACTTTTTGCGCCTGAGACTGCAGACGCGAATCGAGGTAGGTATAGATTTTTACTCCCGCCCGCTGCAGAGGCTGGCCAAGAATTTCCCGGGCCCGTTTTTTCACTTCATCAAGATAATACCCGTTCTTCTCTCCGGCCAACTGCTTTCGTCTACTCAAAAAAACTCTTTGTTGATAGGCTTGCCGGGCATCCGCCGCGGAAATGTACCCATTAGCCACCATACGATTCAGCACATATTTCTGTCGTTGCGCGGCAAGTTGCTGATGATGAAACAAGGAATAACGACTTGGCGCCTTTGGCAAACCAGCAAGCAGCGCGCACTCACCAAGATTGAGACCTACGGCGGATTTACCAAAATAGATCTGGGCCGCGGCTTCGACTCCGTAGGCTCCTTCACCAAGATATATCTGATTAAGATAGATATTTAAAATCTCTTTCTTGGTCAGCACCCTGTCAATACGCCAGGCAAGAATTGCTTCCCTGATTTTGCGAATATAGGTCTTCTCAGGACTGAGCAGAAGAGACTTGATTACCTGCTGGGTAATGGTGGATCCCCCCTGCCCACGTTTTCCCTGGCGAAGATTATTTATCAATGCCCGCAAAATCGAAAAGAAATCAACACCTCTATGTTCAAAAAAGCTGCTATCTTCCGCGGCGATAAAAGCTTGGGGAAGAAATTTCGGCATATCCTCAACAGCAATGACCGTTCTGTTTTCGGTGTACATTCGATCGACAATTCGCCCATCACTGTCATAAATAATCGACGATTGAGGAGGGGTGTAGTCAAGAACATTGTCCAGATCGGGAATATCAAGCCAACTGAGCAAGGCCAGCAACAGGCCAACAAAGAGGAAATGAACCAGACAAAGCATCAGAAAAAAAAGATAGAGGTGCTTTTCCGAATAGATAACATTTCTTTTTTTGGTTCGTTCTGAAGCTTTTTTGGGTTTTGGTCTTGACAAAAATTTTGTCAAACGTTGCTTTGCAGAAGACACGATATAGTGTAAATAGTGAACAATAAATGATAAGGGTATGTTGTTTAACCTACCACGCAGCAGAAAACCCGCAACAGGAAAAGCACCTTCATGTCAAAAATACGTATCCTCCCCGAGCACCTTGCCAACCAGATTGCCGCAGGAGAAGTTGTCGAACGTCCAGCATCTGTTGTTAAAGAGTTGATCGAAAACAGCCTGGATGCCGGAGCAACACGAATAGAAGTAGAAATAGAGGGAGGTGGCGCCAGGTTGATGCGTATCATTGACAATGGCTGCGGCATGGTTGAAGATGACCTGCTGATGAGCCTGGAAAGACACGGAACCTCAAAAATCATCGAACAAGAAGATCTCGAGGCAATAGAGACCCTCGGCTTCAGGGGGGAAGCACTCCCTTCGATCGGTTCAGTCGCAAAACTCACCCTCATCTCTCGAACCGCTGAATCGAAGCTGGGTACCCAGGTCGTCCTTGACTATGGAAAACTGGTAAAAGTTCATGAAACGGGTTGCGGCATCGGCACTACCGTTGAAGTACGACGGCTTTTTGGCAACATCCCGGCACGCCGTAAATTCCTCCGCACGACCCGCACAGAACAGGGACATATCGAAGAGGTGGTCAAAAACTATGCTCTGGGCTGCCCTGAAGTCAGCTTTACCCTTCGTATTGACGGCAGAGAGAGCCTGCAATTTGACGCCAGAATGAATCTGGCGCAACGCCTGATGCGAATCATGCGCTATCAGGGAGAATTTATCACAATCGACTCACAGCTAAACAGGGGCCATGAACTGGAGCGACGGCTGAAGGGCTATCTTGTTCCTCCCGAGATTAGCACAGCCGGCCCGGCAAGGCTGAGGCTCTTTGTCAATGGCCGGGCAGTACGGGATCGTCTGATGATCCACGCGATAACAGAAGGATTACGCGGTTTTCTCCTCAAGGGGAAAAACCCTTCCGGAATGATAATGCTCACCGTAAATCCAGTGGAAACAGATGTTAACGTTCATCCGGCAAAACATGAGATCCGCTTTCGCAATGCCGGTGATATTCACGCCTTCCTGGTTGAAGCAGTAGTACAGGCGATGCACAGCCAGCAGCGCAAGCTGCAGAGCCAGATTTTTCAAATCAGTAAACGAGAAAGCTCACAACCAACGGTAACGGCCAGGAAAGAGATTTCCACTGTAACGGAAAAAGATTTTCCGCCAACTCCCCGCCCAAGCAACAAAAGCCAGCCTGCTGCTGTCTGGAGTTCGCCTGTGCAACGAGCACAATTGCCTCAAAATCTGGGACAGAGCTCTCTTCAGGCAGAGACGTCCGATTCGTCAAAAGAAGTTGCCGAAAATCAGCCCCATTTCCAGGCCGGACAGAAAGAAGAATCAGCGAGATCTCATACCCTGCGCATTATCGGAGTATTTGACGATCTCTACATTTTTTGTCAGGGCAGCGAGGGACTGGTTGTTATCGATCAGCATGCCGCCCACGAACGACTACTTTATGAAAAATTGCGCAGACAGTATCTCCGAGGCAAGGTTATCAGGCAGACCCTGCTCTTTCCAGAAACAGTCGAACTCTCCCTGTTCCAGACCCAGCTTCTTGAAAAAAACCGCGAAGAACTCGAACGAATTGGTTTCAATCTCCGTGATTTTGGAGGCAACACCTTTGTTGTTTCGGCAATGCCGGCAATGGCGAAAACAACAAGCGGACGGGAACTGCTTCTTGACGTTCTTGAACAGTTTGGCAGCGAAGAGGGAAACCGCAGCAGCAAAGAGGGAGATCTGCTTGATAATATTCTCGCCACCATGGCCTGCAAGGCCGCAGTCAAGGCAAACACCTCCCTTTCTCATCTTGAGATCGAAAGCCTGCTCAACGACATGGCAGAAGCCAATCTGTTTTCCCATTGCCCCCACGGCCGGCCGGCAATAAAAACTTTTTCCAAAGATGATATAAAAAAATGGTTCTATCGTACCTGAGATACCTGCTGATCTTCTCTATAGCGGTGATCTTTGCCACAGGCTGTGCGCGAAAACAGACCCATACCATCATCGAGACAACGGCGTACTGCGATTGCGGCAAGTGTTGCGACTGGCAGCGTGGCAGCTGGAGCAGAATGAGACTTGATTTCTGGAACCGTTATGTTACAAAAGGGCCCCAAAAAGGTAAACCCTACTCCGGTCAAACTGCCAATGGGGTTTTCCCCCGTGAACCGGAAGCAGGTCTGTTGTCGATGGACAGTTTCTATCGGCCATGGATGATTCCAGTACGAATCCTGTTATTTCCCTGGAAATTTCTTCCCCACGACGGAACCATCGCCGCAGATACTGATTACTACCCGTTTGGAACCCGAATCTATGTACCGGGTTATGGCTGGGGAACAGTTGAAGACCGTGGCGGTGCAATCAAAGGACCCTCGCGGATTGACCTTTTTTTCTCTTCCCATGGCAGGGCACTGCAATGGGGAAGGAGAAAAGTGAGAGTCACCATTGAATACCCCGGTCAATGACAATAATTTCTCGGGATAACTGTACAAACTATTTCTTTATTTAATGGGCGAAATAACGATAATTGGTGCCGGCCTCGCCGGCTGTGAAGCAGCGTGGCAAGTCGCTGAACGAGGCGGCAAGGTGCGTCTTGTCGAGATGAAACCCGGGCGAAAAAGCCCTGCCCACCAGAGCGCAAAGTTTTCGGAACTCGTCTGTTCCAACTCCCTGAGATCTGATGATCCAACTTCTGCGGTTGGTCTGCTCAAAACAGAAATGGCATCGCTTGATTCCCTTTTTATCAGAACCGCGCGAGCAACAGCTGTCCCCGCAGGCAGGGCTTTGGCGGTTGACAGGGAGAAATTCGCAGCACAGATTACCAGGGTGATGACAACTCATCCCAATATCACCGTGAGAGAAAAGGAAGTCACCGAAATCCCCCTGCCGGAAACCGGCCTGACAATTCTCGCTACCGGTCCTCTTTCCACTTCGTCTCTTGTCGAGTCTCTTGCCGAATTTACCGGAAAGAAACGGCTCGCCTTTTATGATGCCATTGCTCCCATCGTCGACCGGGATTCTCTTGATCTGAAAGTGATCTACAGCAAGTCACGCTATGAGGAAGGCGCAGGGGATTATCTCAACTGTCCGATGACAAGAGAACAATACACCCATTTTGTCACAGAATTGCTTGCCGCCAAATATGTTCCACTCAAGGAGTTCGAAGAGGTCAAATATTTTGAAGGATGCCTGCCGATAGAGGTTATGTGCAACCGGGGTATGGACACCTTGCGTTTTGGGCCGATGAAACCTGTAGGACTATCAACTCCAGCCGGAACAGAACCCTATGCAGTCGTTCAGTTACGCAAGGAAAACAGTGAAGGGACCACATATAACATGGTTGGTTTCCAAACCAAGCTCACCTATTCAGAACAGAAACGGATCTTTCGCCAGATTCCGGGCATGGAACATGCCGAGTTTTTAAGATTTGGCTCGATTCACCGCAATACCTTTATCAACGCACCAGAACTGCTGCACCCCACTCTCCAGTTTGTTCAGCGGGAAAATCTGCTGCTCGCCGGACAGCTCACCGGTGTGGAAGGCTATGTTGAATCGGCGGCAATGGGCCTTATTGCTGGCATAAATGCGATGCGACTGCTTGAAAACAGACCGCCTGTGATTCCGCCACCGGAAACAGCAATCGGTGCATTGATTACCCATCTCACCACCACCGGCAACAGCCCTTTTCAACCCTCCAATATCCACTTTGGACTCTTTCCCGCTTTCGAAAAGAAAATTCGCAAGAAATTTCGTGGGCAGGAACGGGCAAGACGATCTGCGGCAGCAATGGAGTCATGGTTGCCTTCAATTTAACATCACGCTCACTTACGCCACAGCTCATTCTACTACCATTTATCAATAAATACTCACAACAAAAAAAATGAAAGCATATCTGATAATCACATCTGCACTTCTGTTTCTTAGCTCGGCCGGCTGCCAGACCCATATCGAAATGATTGATCAGCCCAGCAGCGAGGAAAATATTCCGGAAAAAGCAGCAGTAACGCAGCAATACCGCAAGATACAGGGGGGAATACTCTACGTCGATGCCAATGTCGAAAAAGAAGGAAATGGCAGAAGCTGGAAAACAGCATATCGCTCACTCCAGGCCGCACTCGATGCCGCCGCCCGAAACGGAGCTGAACTATGGGTGGCGACAGGAACCTATATCCCTCAAGGGACAAGCCGGGATAACTGCTTTACTATTGCTGACGGGATAAAGATATATGGCAGCCTGCCTCCCGGAGCCACCACCAAAGAAAGTCAGGATACGGTAACGACACCAACTATCCTCAGCGGCGATATTGGAAACAGGGGGCAGACAGAGGATAACTGCTACCATGTCGTTTCCGCCGGAACGGATGTCCTGGTTGACAGCTTTGTTATCAGCGACGGCACTGCCGTTGGTGAATTCCCCAACAATGCGGGTGCGGGAATCCATTTTGCGGTCAGACCTGAAACGCACAAGCCTTACACAATCACCCTAAATCGCGTTATATTCAGAGATAACCAGGCAGAACAGGGTGGAGCACTCTTTGTCAACGGCCCGGCAGACATCACAATCGACACGTCATATTTCACCACAAATTCAGCACGTTATGGCGGCTCAATCCTGTCGCTGGCAGGGAAGTTACATTGCAACAACGTCCACTTTTTTGCCAATACCGCTACCTTTGACGGTGGCGCCCTCTCTCTTGGCGATGGGACACAGGCCAAACTTACCAGTTGCCTGTTCACCAACAACAATGCGGGAAGATCAGGCGGAGCAATACAACTTCGTAATAATCTTGCGGCATCGGGAAAGACCAGCCTCTTCGTCGATGATAGCCTGTTCAGCGGAAACAGAGCCCGGGATTATGGCGGCGCAGTGCATAATAGCAACAGTTCACATCTGTATATGGTCAACTCGCATCTGCACGACAATTTTGCGCAAGAAAACAACAATATCGCAACCCTTGACGATTCCCTATCAAAAATAGAACAGTGCGTATTCATCGGTGGGAAAAGTGATACATAGTACCCTGTTCTTTTCTGTTCCGGATTCTTGTAGACAGTATCTTTTCTCGATCTAATTTTTCTGGTTGTGCAGAAAAAAGAGAGGATTTTATATTACAGTACCCTTTGCGATAACATCAGCAAAACAATTCAGCCGGGATTTAGCCGGGGGGAGATTACCTCTAACTCTGTTAATACCGCCAGCAGTTGTGGCAATGGTAAACCGACAACATTGGAATAGGAACCACGAATACTTTTCACAAGCGCCACTCCCCGCTGCTGAATCCCGTATGCCCCGGCCTTGTCCATCGGTTCACCGGTTTCAACATAGGCACGGGCAAGCTGTTCGGAAAAGCCGGTAAAAGTTACCTCGGTCTGAACAAGATCCGCCCGGCTGAGCTGACGATTCCGGCAAATAACAGAATAGGCCGAAAATACCGTATGCGTCTGACCTGAGAGCCGCATCAGCATCGCCACCGCCTCACTTCTGTTCTCCGGCTTGCCAAGAATCTCCGTCCCAAGACAAACAACGGTATCCCCGCTGATTACATAGCAGTCAGGAAAACGCGAAGCGATAATTTCTCCTTTCTCACGCGCAAGACGCAGCACAAAAGCTTCGGGCCTTTCATTTTCGGTCTGACTTTCATCGATATCTGCAACTTCGATACTATAGCTGAGTCCCATCCAGCGAAGAAACTCCTCTCTCCTTGGAGAGGCCGACGCCAGGATAATGGGAGCTTGATTTTGATACATTATTGACTCCTTTACTGCTTCTGGTGATCAGTACTTAGCCGATGCCAACCTTGTCCAAGAACTATCTTCGGTAACTGCTCCGGTCATTTTTGACTTTAATCTTGACACTGCTGATAACTCCTCGTAAACTTCACCATTACTTTTCGCTATGGCAGGAACATTACCGTGACTCGTCATCGAACCAGTTCAACGGTTTGGGTGGGTAACACCCGCATCATAAAATTTTACCTGTACAGGTTCCATATGTCCAGACAAACAGTTGATTGTTGTTGCAAGACGGTAACAAGGCAGAATTCACGTCTTCTTTATCGTCCTTTTTTCAGACAAATGCTGCTCGCTATTAGCGTTATAAGCCTGTTTTTTACTCTTTCGGCAAATTCACTGGCAGCGACAACAGCAACAGAAGAGTGGAATATTTCCGCAGATAAGATTCTCCACTTCGATACACCCAAAAGTATTGTCGCAAAAGGCAATGTTATCCTGAAAAAAAGAGAAAAACTGGCTGCAAACTTCCACCGATCAAAAAGTGCAGCAAGTTCATGGCAGCAATTGCTGGAAGAGCCGCCCCCAAAAACAATCTCGGCAAAAGAAGCGGAAACACTGTCAGCTCCTCAATACAAGACAACCATCACCATAAATGCCGACTGGATTGCCTATGATATCGAAAATAAAAAGATCAAGGCAAAGGGTCATCTGCGTATCGCGACCTCCGAAGATGAATTACGGGCAACATCAGGGACACTTGATCTGAAAACAGAAACCGGGGAATTCAGGGAAGCAATAATTGTCCGCGAACAAAACGCACTTCATCTTGAAGGGGCTGTGATCGCGAAAACGGGTTACAATACCTACAAGATAGATAATGGCTGGGCAGTTACCTGTAAGGTTGAGGATGGAGAAACTCCTCCATGGTCGATTGCCAGCTCAACCACAAGGGTTACACCTGGCGGGTATGCGGTTTTAACCAATGCCAGATTTCGTATCCATAAAGTTCCGGTTTTCTATACACCATATCTGATTCTGCCGGTAAAAAATACCCGCCAGACCGGCCTGCTTTTTCCTGAACTCTCGTTCTCTTCAAGTGGCGGATTCAGTGCCGGTCTGCCATTATTTATCAATATCTCGGACTCAGCGGATATAACTCTCTACCCTACCTATTTTGCCCAAAGAGGATTTATGGGAGGAGCGGAGTTTCGCTATATCACCGGTGAACAAAACCACGGAATGCTCGTCGGCAATTATCTGCATGACGAGCTGTCCGACCCCTCCGAAGTCGATTATTACTCGGACACCGGCTACACTCATACCAACCAAAACAGATACTGGCTGAGAGGAAAGGCAAACCATACCTTTGCTGACGGCTGGATTTCCCGGCTTGATCTTGATGTTGTCTCGGATGAAGATTATCTGCGGGAGTTTGACTTCGGCAGTACCGGCTTTTCAAAAACCCAAGACAGATACCTTGAACAGTTTGGTCGAGGCTTTGAAAACGATACAGATCAGACCAGAAAAAACACCATCAAAGTACTCAAAGACTGGGGTGATATCTCGTTTGAAGGCCAATTGCTGGCCATTGACGATCTCAATCCGGAAAGAAGACGAATCATAACCACTGTCCGTGACAGCTCCGGAAAATCGACACAAAAAACAGAGCTGACAACAGATCTTACCGTCAAGGACAAAACAAGTTACGATCCTGCAACCGGCATAACGACAGAAATCAAATCGGAAAAAATAGCCAGCCCGCTATGGAAACTCCCCGAACTGGATCTCAATGGAACAACAAACACCGGCTTTGCCGATATTACCTTCGACTGGAATGCCAACTATGTCTATTACTGGCGGGAAGAAGGTATCGGTGGCAGCCGGATTGATCTCCGGCCATCTCTTTCTGCGCCAATACCCATTACCCCCTATCTGGAAAGCCGGGCAAAATTTTCGCTGCGCAATACCTACTACACAATCCAGGAAAACGGCGAGAGCAAGTGGAACGAAGATAAAAATCTGAACAGGTTCTACCCCGAACTGGAACTAAATCTTGCCACTACCCTGCAAAGAGATTTCAACTTTACCAGTCCGTTACGTCATGAGCTGCGGCCCTTTATCAAATATTTCTATATTCCCGAGATTGACGACGAGGAAAAATTCCCCCAATGGGACCTAAACGACTCTGTGGCCAAACTCAACCAGATCACCTATGGTGTTGACAATCTTTTCAGCGAGGTTTTCCAGGGCAGCGCCATAGGTCTGGAAAAACTCCACACCAAGGCAAGTCTTCTTGTTCAACAGTCTTATAATCTGGACAATGACGAGGAACCCTTTTCCGATATTTTCACAAAACTTTCATGGACACCACTTTCCGGCACTGCAGTAAACTATAAAATGTACTACGATGTTTATGACCATGATTTCAACAGCCATAACTTTGAAGGGATCCATACCGTCGGAAATACGCATGTAGGGATGGAATACAGCTATGACAAAAAAAATGAGATTGAACAGCTTAACTCCTGGATAAAAACACGTTTCCTCGGGAACTGGCTGCTTGCCGGCCGTCTGGAATATTCGCTGGCAAACGAAGAAACCAACGTGGCAAAAGGCTCACTCAGTTATCAGGCACAATGCTGGGCAGTAACCTTTGAGACCAGGTACACTCCGGAAGATATCTCATATATGATACTCTTCAATCTTGCAAATATCGGAGCCTCTCTTGGATTTGGACTATAATAAGGTCTGTTCAGAGATGCAGCTGAACTCTTTACCGGCATCTCTACAACTTCTGTCGCGGAAAAACAGCACTATTGAGGAAACAACAAATACCGTCGTTCGGCAATATCAATCCTTTTCCCCTTTCAATCAGGCGATTTTTTGATGATAATGATCAGGAAAAGACTTTCCGTTCTTGCTGGCGTATCAATACTTTTCCTGTTGGCTCTGCCACAATTCTCTCTGGCAGCAGCAAAAGAGACAAAGGCCGCTGATCTTGTCAGTGATAACCAGCCTGTCAATCTCAATTCGACTCTCTACAGAGAACTGTTCACCGAACTGAAAGAGAGACATAATTTTTCAGAAAACGATCTAAACAGGCTCTTTTCGAATCTGACGATTGACCGAAAGGTTCTCCTGCTCATGGACAGGCAATGGGGAACCCCCCTTCCCTGGTACCAGTACCGGCAACGCTTTATTACCCCCGCAATCGTCAAACAGGGGAAAATTTACCTGCAGCAATACCAGTCACTTTTTACCCGGATTGAACAGGATTTTGGCGTCAACCGGGAAGCTGTTGTCGCTATCTGGGCAGTGGAAACACGATATGGAGCAAACTGTGGGAAATTTAACCTCTTCCGCAGCCTCAATACTCTTTTTGCCGCTTATCCCCGCCGCAGCGACTTTTTCCGCCACGAGTTAATTGAATATCTGCTGCTATGCAGAAAAAACAATCTCGATCCAAAAACAATACTCGGTTCCTATGCGGGTGCCTTTGGCCAGGCACAATTCATGCCGTCAAGTTACCGAAAATATGCCATTGATTACGATGGAGACCATCGGGCAGATCTGCTCAATTCGAAACCGGATATCTTTGCCTCCATTGCAAACTACCTGAAAACCTTCGGCTGGAAATTAAACATGCCAACCGTCATTGATATCGGGCCTGAATTGCTGTCGGCGGAAATGATCGCCGCCAGTCTCAGAGGCTGGCAAGGCAGGGTGCCCTGGCAGAGTATTGCCAAAGCCCAAAACAGGACAATCCCTCCCTCACCCGACAATACACCACTTGCCATCACCTGCCTGCAGATCAAACCAGCTCCGGCAGCAAGACGATGTGTCGCCGGATATCCCAATTTTCAAGCGATCCTCCATTATAACCACAGCTTGAAATACGCAACTGCAGTCAGCGAACTTGCCGCAACTCTTGCCCGGTAAGCAAGGGGAAACAGCTATCTCTCTCCGCCTGGAGATCGCTCTTTCAAAAGGGAAAATTTCTGCCAATAGTCGGGAAAGGATTTTGCCACACAATCTTCTCCTTCAATCTTCACTCCCGGTATTTTCAGACCGGCAACGGAAAAACTCATCGCCATTCGATGATCGTTATAGGTCTTGATCTCAGCGCCATGCAGACAGGAGAGATCGTTGCCGGCGCCATGGATCCTCATTGAATGATCAAATTCTTCAACAACAACCCCGAGCTTTCTTAACTCCCGTACTACTGCAGACAGCCGATCACATTCCTTGATGCGAAGATGTCCGATATTGTCAATGGTGGTAACACCTTCCGCAAAAGCGGCGACTACGGCAAGAGTCGGCACCACATCAGGCATATCCTCCATATCAATGGCGATCCCCCGCAACTGTCCAGTCCCTGATACTGCGATCCCCCTCCCACTTCGCTCGATATGACATCCCATCCGACCAAGAAGAGCTGCCAGCATGGCATCGCCCTGAAGCGAAGGGACAGGAACATTTTCGACCACAACCCGCCCGCCGCAAACGGCCGCAGCAGCCCAGAAATAAGAGGCATTGGACGCGTCTCCTTCCAGACAATATTTTCTTGCCTGATAACAGCCCTGGGGAATCTGGAACCAGCTGTAATCCTCAGCGCAGCAGACCTTGATCCCAAAATCATTCATTACCGCAAGGGTCATCGCCACATAGGGGCGAGACGGAATTTTCCCCTTCACTCTGAGAGTAGCGGGTTTTTTGGTATAAGGAGCCACCAGCAACAGAGAAGAGAGATACTGGCTGCTCCTGCTCTCTGCAAGGACCGTTTCTCCACCGGCGAGACCACTTTTCCCAGTTCCATTTATCCGCAGTGGCGGACAACCAGTTCCTCTTACAGAATGGGCATCTCCCCCCCAACCGCCAAGGGCTGCCAGCAAGGGCCCTATCGGCCGCTGCCGCATGCGTGAATCGCCATCAAGCAGATACAAAGAGCTGCCAAGAGATGCCACCGAGGCAAGAAAGCGGGTTGCGGTACCGTTATTCCCGAGAAAAACAGACTGCTCACTTGCCATTATTCTGCCGCTATTTCCGGTTATCTGCCAATTGCCATTCTTTGTTATTTTTACCCCCATCTGCATCAAGGCCTTTGCCGTGTAAATGGTATCCTCACTCTCCAGCGCTCCAGTCAGTGTTGATTCTCCGTTTGCGAGTGCCGCCACCACCAGCGCGCGCTGCGTCAGACTTTTCGATCCGGGTACGGTGATCGTCGCATAAACAGCGGGAACAGGAATAATCTCAATCATCTTTTCTCCCGTCAGAAAACAGGGCAAGAAACCCTTGCATTTTGTGATATACCATAGTATCAAAAATCTTTATCTGCAAGATACCCATAGAGTAGTCGATACTTCAACTTTTTTCAGAAATCATGCGTCTGGAAACTCCTCTTCCTTTTTTTGCGATACTCCTTGGTGCCATAGTTGGAAGTTTTCTCAATGTCGTTATTCACCGGCTTCCACAAGAAGAACGTTCTATCGTTTCTGGTCCATCCCACTGTCCCAACTGTTTTGAGCATCTTTGCTGGCACGAAAAAATCCCGATCTTCAGTTATCTTTTTCTCAAGGGCAAATGCCGCCACTGCAACACCTCAATTTCACCACAATACCCACTGGTCGAGCTGGCAATGGCCACATTTTCCGGTGCTCTTTTTCTCAAATTCGGCCTGACAGCCCTTTTCGCTGGATATTTTCTCCTTGCTGCCGCACTGCTGGTTGTGATGTTTATAGATTTCTATCATTATATCATTCCTGACAGTATAGATCTTCCGGGAATTGTTGCAGGACTGCTTTTTTCCTTTATCAATCCATCTGTCAGCTGGCAAAGTTCACTCATTGGCATTATTGCCGGAGGAGGGGTTTTCTGGACAGTAGCTGCCGTTTATTCATTCTTCCGCAACAAAGAGGGAATGGGTGGCGGAGATATCAAACTTCTCGCCATGATTGGCGCCTGGTTTGGTTGGCAGAGCTTACCCTTTGTCATCCTGTTTTCTTCAATTACCGGTTCGATTGTCGGTGTTATTGGCCTCTATTTGCGAAAAAAAAACCAGAGCAGCGCAATTCCTTTTGGCCCGTTCCTCTCTGCCGCAGCTCTTCTCTATCTGTTTTTTCCCAAGACCATTGGGTATTATTTTGAACGTTATATAAGCGGGCAATGGCCATAATAATGAGAGAAACTATTATGTTACAGAACAACGCACAGATCTGGCAACAGATCACAAATCGGGAAAAATCATCCAGTTTTTTAATAGACTGAGTTGTCATCTTTTCGGGACTTCATATCGAATGTCCCACAATCATGGAGCAGAACCATGCAAACAATTATGACAGAAGAGCAGAAAAACAGGCAGATCAAAAAAGAAGTTATCGCTTCGCTGATACTCTATCTGGCCTTTTTTCTCTGGTGGTATTTCACCGGATATGGGCTGGCGGAAAAGGGAACACCGGCAACATATAGCTATATAGCCGGTTTGCCGATGTGGTTTTTTCTCAGTACTATCGTTGGCTACCTGCTGTTCTGTGTTGCCTCGATTATTGTCGTCAAAACAGTTTTTAAAGATTTTGATCTGGGAAAAGAAGCAGATCATAACAAGGAGGAGCAATAATGTCATACCAGGCAATTCTCATTACTGTTATGCTCATCTATCTCATTTTCAATCTTCTTATCGGTTTGTTGGCCAGCAAAAAACAAGCGGCAGATGATACCGGCAAAGGTTTTGTCAACAATTATTTCATTGGTGGCAGATCAATGGGCGGTCTGGTTCTGGCAATGACTCTCATCGCCACCTTTACCAGCGCAAGCTCCTTTATTGGCGGTCCGGGTATCGCCGCTTCCAAGGGCCTGGCCTGGGTTTACCTGGCCATGATTCAGGTTCCTACCGCCTTTATTATTCTCGGCATTCTTGGTAAAAAGTTTGCCATCATTGCCCGTAAGACCAATGCGGTGACGATCACAGATTTTCTCCGCGTACGCTACCAGTCTCCCGCGGTTGTTATCATCTCCTCAATCTGTCTGGTGCTGTTCTTTATCGCCCAGATGATGTCTCAGTTTATTGGGGGAGCAGTACTGTTTGAAACGATGACCGGACTCAACTATACCTATGGGCTTATTCTTTTTGGGCTGGTAGTTATATTCTATACCTCTCTCGGAGGGTTCAAGGCGGTAGTGACCACCGACACCATCCAGGGACTGATCATGGTTGTTGGCAGTATTCTTCTCCTGTTCACCATTATCTCCCAGGCAGGAGGACTTGACGCGCTTACCACAAAACTCCAGGAAGTTACTCCCAACTATGCCGATATAACCGCTGGCGGGACTATCGCGAAATCGTGGCTGCTCTCTTTCTGGGTACTTATCGGTATCGGGGTGCTCGGCCTGCCGCAAACGGCAGTACGGGGGATGGGTTTTAACAATACCGGCTCCCTCCACTCGGCCATCATCTACGGTACGATCACCGTTGGCTTTTTGATGCTGGTAATGCATATCTCAGGGGTATTTGCTCCGGCAATTATTGATACTACGAGCCTTAAATCCTCGGACTATCTTATTCCGGAGATTGTCACCAGATATATGAACCCTGTTATTGCGGGAATTTTTATCGCCGCGCCAATAGCAGCAGTAATGTCGACAGTCTCGTCGCTACTGCTTCTCGCTTCTGCTGCCATCGTCAAGGATATCTATTTCAATTATATGGTGGAAGAGGAAAAAAAGAGATCGGAAAGTTTTCAGAAAAAATTCCCCTGGATCTCGATTCTGACAACCTTTGTCGTTGGTCTGGTTGTGATCATTTTTGCGATAAGCCCGCCGGATCTTATTGTCTGGATCAATCTCTTTGCCATGGGAGGGCTGGAATGCGCATTCTTTGCGCCAATCATCTTTGGCCTTTACTGGAAACGGGCGAATGCAACCGGAGCCGCTCTTTCCTCAATCACCGGGATTTTCAGCTACCTCCTTATCAAGTCAACAGGCTGGAGTCTCTGGGGAACAAGGGCTATTTTGCCTTCTATTCTGATTACTGTCACCGTTTTTGTGCTCGGATCGTTTGTCGGCAAAAAACCGGCACAGAAAACCATTGATCTTTTTTTCCCGAAAAAATAATCAGACAAGAGACTACTTGTGACTTTTTCCACATCTATTACCAATGGAGTAAATGCGGAAAAGTCACAAGTAGCTTTTGCTCTTTGGTAATAATCTACTCTTCTGTCTATAAACTGTATTTGAAGTAGGAATGACAGATCCCTTCATCAGAAATCATACAGGGGCCGACTGGATTCTGCGGAGAACAGGCCATACCGAAAGCGGGACAATCCGTTGGCAGACTACGCCCAGAAATAATGGCATTGCAGTGGCACATGCAACTCTCCTGACCGGCATGAAAACTGACATTGAACCGCTTTGTCGCATCATAAAGAGAGAGTTCATCACGGATAACAAAACCACTGCGTTCAACGGTACCCAGACCGCGCCAGTCTGCATCTTCTGCAAAAAACACCTGTGAGACAATAGTTCTGACAAAAGCGTTCTCCTCTGCCGAAAGAACAAAATCAGTCTCACCCTGTACCTCGAATACACCAGCCCTGATTTGCCGGACAAGACTGAGCAGACCCTCAACAATCTCATCAACAGTCAAGCCGGCAATATAGCAGCCAACCTGATACTTTTGGGCAAGCTCACTATATGCCTCGATATCATAGAGCGTGTTGATATAATCAGAACAGAGAATTCCCTGGATCCGCAACTCGGGATCCCTGAGCAAGTGACCGATTGTCGGAGGCAGAAGGCGAATAGAAGGAATTACGCAGAAATTTTCAATTCCAAGTTTTGCCGCCTCAAGAATAACTTCAGCGACATTGAGCGCGGTCGCTTCAAAACCGATTGCAGGATAGACAACAATATAGTCACGCTCTCTTTTTGCCAGATTCAGGGCCTCCTGGGGAGTATTGACAACCTCGACCCGCGCGCCCTTTTCACGGATTGAGCCGAGTGACTGCTTACTGCCACGAACCTGCAGCAAATCTTCACAGGCGGCGGTAATAACCCGTGGCTGCATACCCACCTTGACAAAAGCGTCAATATGCCCTTCCGGCATTACGCAAACACTACATCCCGGCCCGGCGACAAGCTCGAGATTTTCTGGAAGCTGTTTGTGGATTTTTGCTCTCAGCAGTGCCCTGTTCTGCTTTCCACAGGCCACCATCAGCCGGATCGGACGATCAGCGAGATTGTGCAGCTGTTCCAACAGCTCTGTTTTGGGTTTGCTTTCCACTATAGCCATATCGAATTGAGAAAAAACGGAGCAAGAGTCCTGGATAACGGAAAAGAATACTCCCAGAGAAACAGGAAAAGCAAGAACAAATCATTCCCCTCCCGTATTAACTACTCCCTGAAACCTTCCGGATTCTGTACCTGCCAGCGCCAGCTGTCTTCGCACATCTCCCGTAAACCATACCTGGCCTTCCAGCCCAGCTCCCGAAAGGCCTTGCCGGGATCCGCATAACAAACGGCGATATCGCCAGCCCTTCTTCCGACAATTCTATAGGGGATTTTTCGGCCACAGGCCTCGGAAAAGGCTTCTACCATCTGCAACACGGAGTAGCCCTTGCCTGTACCAAGATTATAAATAACTCTGCCCGGATTTTCGGCAAATCTGGTCAGGGCGGCGACATGGCCCAGCGCGAGATCAACAACATGAATAAAATCACGAACACCACTGCCGTCAGGAGTCGGGTAATCGTTACCAAAGACAGCAAGAGACTCAAGTTTGCCAACCGCAACCTGAGAGATATAAGGCATCAGGTTGTTGGGAATTCCAGCAGGATCTTCACCGATCAAGCCACTTTTATGCGCTCCGACAGGGTTAAAATAACGAAGCAGACAGACATTCCAGCCGGGGCAGGCAACCTGCATATCAACAAGAATCTGCTCTACCATCAGTTTACTCCAGCCATATGGATTGGTACAGGAGAGGGGAAAATCCTCGGTAATAGGTAAACTGGCAGGGTCGCCATAGACCGTTGCCGAAGAACTGAAGATAATATTATGTACCGCAAATTCTTCCATTACCGACACCAGATTCAGGGTGCCCGCGATATTATTTTGATAGTACATCAATGGCTTTTCAACAGATTCCCCTACCGCTTTCTTGCCGGCAAAATGAATCACCGCATCAAAGATATCACCCTTATGCGCCTGAAATACCGCTGCTAATCCCTGCCGATCAAGAAGATCAACCTTATGGAACTCAACACTTTTGCCTGTCAGCTTTTCGACACGCTTAAGAGATTCAAAACTGGAATTGGAAAGATCATCAACTACCGTTACCACATCTCCCCTGTTCAACAATTCAAGACAGGTATGACTGCCAATATAACCTGCTCCACCCGTCACCAGTATGTGCATTTTCTCTTTTCTCCTTCCCTCCAAAGATGGAATCTTGCCCCTGTCAAAATCAAAGGGTATAATAATATGAATATATTATCATGGAAAGCAGGAAATGGCGAGCAAAGAGGACAGCTCACTTGTTTTCCCAGTAAAAAGCAATACCGTTTATCTGCTCCAAAAACAAATCACAACAAGGAGGTTTATTATGCCCTACGTCAACATCCGGGTTGCCGGAACATTAACCAAAGAGCAAAAAGCGAAAATATCAAAGGGAGTAACGGAGGTTATCTCAAAAGAAGCAAATAAACCGCCTGAGGCAATTCTTCTTTTTATCGATGAAGTTGCGCCAGAGAACATCGCCAAGGCAGGAGTGCTTATTGACCCGCCCAAATAATTTTCTTCAGGTGTGGTCGCTCTAACTCCACGCCTGAATCCCTATACAACCGGAAAAGTTTTTTCTGTTCTTGGCCTGAAGGCAACGCTCAAGAAAAAAGAGAAGAGATGTCTATCATTATCAACGATAAAATCAGGCTTGGCGAAAAAGAAGTCGAGTTATCGGCAATTCGCGCGCAAGGCCCTGGCGGCCAGCATGTCAACAAGGTCAGCACCGCCATACATTTACGCTTTGATATAAGGGCTTCTTCCCTACCGGAGACATACAAGCAGCGCCTGCTTGCCGCAAGTGACAGCCGAATTACCAGCGAAGGTGTCATCATTATCAAGACCCAACAATTTCGGAGCCAGATACAAAACAGAAATCACGCCATTTCCCATCTGGTTGCACTAATCCGCAGGGTTAATACGCCGGTGAAGAAACGCCGCCCGACCCGACCGAAAAAGGCGGCACGGGAAAAACGTCTGAACACCAAAAATATCCGCAGTAAAATAAAAAAAATGCGGCAAAGAGTATTGGCATAGATTCTCATAAAAAACAGCGGAAACCAGCCGATAAAGAATAGTAAGAACCGACTAGATTTCTCCGGAGACCAGCTGAGTATAGGAAAGTCCGGTGCCGCCAAAGATATCAAGACTGCTTCCAACAGTATAGTCAAGAATCCCCCGTCCCTTTTCCCGGATACATGCAATATCGCGGGCGGTATGGATTCCACCTGCATACGTTGTCGGAATTGGAGTAATTTTTCCAAGTAGTTCGATCAGGTCCTCTTCCACCCCGGAACATTTCCCCTCCACATCAACCGCGTGAACAAGAAATTCCGCGCAAGACTCTGCGAGAAAATCGAGCAGTTCAACATTGATAACGGTTTTGGTGAATGTCTGCCAACGGTCGGTCACGATATAATATTGATCTCCGAGACGACGGCAGCTCAGATCAAAAACAAGCCGTTTTCTGCCGACAGCTTTTACAAGACCGCCTACCTGCCGCCGGTCAATTTCACCGTCGGAAAACAGACTCGACGTGACAATAACATGAGAGGCACCGGCTTCAATCCAGTAAGCAGCATTCTCAGCAGTTACCCCTCCACCCAGCTGCAATCCTTTTGGCCATACGGCAAGAGCCTGTTTTGCCGCGTCATCATTTCCCGCTCCCAGCTTAATGATATGACCACCAGTCAAGCCGTCTCTTTTGTAGAGTTCTGCATACCAGTCAGGAGGATGAGAGGAGATAAAGTTGGTTGCCGGATCGCTATCGGCAAAAAGGGTAGAGCCAACAATCTGTTTTACCGTACCATTATGAAGATCTATACACGGGCGAAATTTCAAAGAACCACTCCTTATCGAATAAATAAGGCGAAGAACTCCTCACCGAGAACCTCGCCTTAACATCTTCTTGCCCTTGACTTTTCTTGTTATATCAACTCTTTTTCAACAACATGGTTGAGGGATCAAGCTGTAAAGAGAAGCCTGTGGTGATAATACTACTGTCACTTTTAAGGACATCAAGGGTAATTTCCTTGCCCCGTGGCCTGATAAGCAGGATATTGTCAAAAAGATCTTCCACATCATGCCCCGGGGCGGGAACGCCACTGTCGCTGCGGCGCTCATCATTACGATGACTTAGCGCCGAGAACCAGACCATCTGCATATTACGATCTCTCATACAGGCACACAGATCTTCGAGAGCAACGCGGCCATGCTCCCTGAAATCATAGCCATCGACGATAAGGCAATCCGGACGAAAGATATCCTGTTCAACCAGATCATCAATCCTCTCCTCGAGAAGGGCTCTGGAAAAGGCACTCTCCTTAAAGGTCATGATCATACGCTGCTGCATGATTCCGGGGATGCTCTCCATTTTTTCACCCTCTGTAATGGTGCTGAGCATATCGTCATACCAGTTCCGGGTTTTCTCAATACCTTCGCCAATAGCTACATGCAAGACCCTGTTTCCCTGCAGCATGCAATCCAGCGCGAACTGAACAAGAATAGCTGTCTTTCCCAGACCGGCACGAGCCATAATCAAGCCGAAAGATGCCTTCTTGCCACTGGAACCACTGTCAAGCCCTAATACCCTCAATGGATTATTTCCATTTCCTTCATTTCCCATCAGAACTCACCTTTGCGTAATAAATATCATCAGAACGGCCGGTATCCTTAACCGTTTTTACGTTCTTCCTCATACTTCTTAATAAGCTCCTCACCAATTCCTTTCGGAACAGGCTTGAACGTCGCGAATTCCATGGTAAATTCGGCTTTCCCCTGAGTCAATGAGCGCAGGGTTGTTGAATAACCAAACATCTCAGAAAGAGGAACTTCGGCTTCAATCACCGAATAACTGCCCTCTTCGGTAGTACCGATAATCATACCACGACGCTGATTGATCGAGCCCATTACCGCGCCCTGAAATTCATTGGGGCCTTCGACCGCAACTTTCATGATTGGCTCCATAATCGTTGGTTTGGCCTTGAGATAGCCTTCTCTAAACGCGCCAATGGATGCGAGCTGGAAGGCGACATCCGAGGAGTCAACCGCATGAAAGGCACCATCATTGATGGTACATCTAACCCCGACAATCGGAGCACCACAAAGAGATCCCTTTTCAAGGCTCTTCTGAAAACCCTTGTCGCAAGAACCAATAAATTCACGGGGGATAACCCCACCGACAATATTGTCAACGAATTCGTAATCGCCCTCTTCCAGCGGCTCCATAAAGCCGGCAACCCGACCGAACTGACCGGAACCACCCGTCTGCTTCTTGTGGGTATAGTTAAACTCGGATCGCTGGGTAATTGTCTCACGATAGGCGACCTGGGGAGCGCCAACTTCGACCTCAGCCTTATATTCACGCTTCATGCGCTCTATATACACCTCAAGATGCAACTCACCCATTCCTGAGATAATGGTCTCTCCGGTTTCATGATCGACATAGGTCTTGAATGTCGGATCTTCCTTGGTAAAACGGTTGAGTGCCTTCGACATATTGACCTGAGCCTTATTGTCCGCGGGAATAATTGCAAGCGAGATAACAGGTGCGGGAATGTGCATCGAAGTCATCGAGCAGTTTAGACCCTCAGCGGTGAAAGTGTCACCAGAAGCACAGTCTATCCCGAACAGGGCAACAATATCACCGGAACCGCACTGTTCAATCTCTTCCATCTCATCACTGTGCATCCGGCAAAGACGACCTATTTTCACCTTCTTGCCGGTCCGGCTATTATAAACGGTATCACCCTTGTGCAATTGCCCCTGATAGGTACGAATATAGGTAAGTTGTCCATATCGACCATCTTCAAGCTTAAACGCAAGCATGATAAGCGGATCATCAGGGTTATTGGTTACCGGAAACTCTTTCTCTTCATCTTTCAGATCAAGGGCCATATTGGTAACATCAGTCGGAGAGGGAAGATAGCGTTCAACGGCATCAAGCAGAAGCTGAACTCCCTTGTTTTTATAGGCTGAACCGATAAAGACCGGAGTAAACTCAAGATCAACAGTCCCCTTGCGAACCGCCTGATAAATGAGATCAGGATCGACATCCCCTTCTTCAAGCAGGGCTTCCATCAACTCTTCGGAAAACATCGAGATCTCTTCGAGCAATGCTTCCCGTTTTTCCAGCGCCTCATCAAGCAGTTCGGCCGGAATCTCCTCTTCACGGATAATATTGCCATTATCACCATCAAAGTAGACCGCTTTCATGGTGACAAGATCAACCATGCCCTGCAGATCTCCTTCCAGACCTATCGGCATCTGCATCATATGAGCGTTGAGATCGAGTTTTTCCCGCAGTTGCTCGGTAACTTTCACCGGATTTGCGCCAGTACGGTCGCATTTATTGATAAAGGCAAGACGTGGCACATTATATCGTGTCATCTGACGATTAACCGTGATCGATTGGGACTGTACCCCGCCAACAGAACAGAGCACCAGTACCGCACCATCAAGCACCCGAAGCGCCCGTTCCACTTCAACGGTAAAATCGACGTGACCGGGAGTATCAATAATGTTGATATCAGTTCCCTTCCAGTTGCAATAGGTTGCCGCAGACTGCATGGTGATGCCACGCTCTCTTT
>PDWJ01000822.1_pt1 | contig 42911 bp, 35 predicted proteins | sample 1430881 | NCBI WGS metagenome assembly PDWJ01 (sample SAMN01162460, study PRJNA174530) | Oral metagenome, whole genome shotgun sequencing project. | biome: Marine environment; feature: Marine mammal; material: Swab sample of the gingival sulcus; isolation source: swab sample of gingival sulcus...
ACTCTTTCTTGGGTTTTCCATTCTTTTCCTGTCCAATTGTATAAATATGGGATATGATGGCTTGGTTCATTGCCATGTACGTAAGCCCCTATTATTCCATCGCGCGTAATATCTTCGTTGGACGCAATGTGTACATCATCAAGTTTCATGGTAAACAACGAATCCAAATGTTGGTAGAATTTTTTCTCTCCCCCCATCATTTCAATCATCTCCTCCGGATAGTGAGGAACGTATAATCCATAGTTCCACGCATTACCTTCGATAAAACCTTGTCCGTGTGTTGCCAAAGTATTGAACTCCGTGCGCCATTCTCCGTTTGACAATCGCGGACGCATATAATTTATTTTCGGGTCAAACACATTGCGAAAGTTCAACGATCGATTATGGTATTCATCTGCAACTTCGCCCATTCCTGTTTTGATGGCAATCTGCTCAATACAAAAATCATTGTACGCATACTCCAATGTTTTTGACACGGACGAGCTATTTTTGTCTTCAGGTACATATCCAAGATCCATGTAATAGGATAGTCCGTCAAAATATCCTTGCTTAGAAGTTGAAATACAAGCATTCAATACTTTTGTGTAGTCACCGTTATAAGTTCCTTTAACAATACCATCAGCCAATACAGATACGCTGTGATAACCTATCATGCACCAATTTTCATTGGCATAATGAGACCATATCGGAAGCATGCCGTGAACACTTTGCTCGTAGTGAGCAAGCATAGACTCCATCATGTCATTGTTGCGCTTTTGTTGAATAATATTGAAAAGCGGATGTAAGGCCCTGTAAGTATCCCAAAGAGAAAAGATGGTATAATTCTGAAAACCATTTGCATAATGAATATTTTGGTCGATGCCTTTATATGCCCCGTCAACATCACTATATTCAATCGGACTGAGAAAGGCATGGTACATCGACGTGTAGAAATTCTCCATGATTACGCTGTCTTTGCTTTCGATTTGAATTTTTTGAAGTTCATTGTTCCATTGTTCTCGTGCATTGTTTTTCACTTCATTAAAATTCCAATGAGGTATTTCGGTTTGCAAGTTTTTTACGGCTCCGGCTGTTGAGCTTGGCGACAGGGCAAACTTGATCATCAGTTCCTCATTTTTTTTCATATCAAACCCAAACCAAGCACGTATTTTTTTTCCGGCAAACTCAGGAAAGTTATTTTCTTCATCAAACTTTCTCCAAAAACCGTTATAAAGTGTTTTGTCGTATTTCTTGTTGCCATATTCAAGAATTGGTTTGGAAAAACTCATTGCAAAATATACGGTTCTGCTGCGAGCCCAACCATTTGTTTGTCTGTATCCTGTCACCAATGTATCGTTTTCAACCCGTACGAAAGTCCACACATTTTTGTCTTCATAATTGTAAATCCCCGTCATTAGGTCAAGAATAATATTTGTTCGTCCTTCATTTTCAAACAAATACTTATGAAATCCGACACGTGAAGTGGCTGTTAATTCAGCTTGAACATGATAATCTTCGAGATAAACAGAATAATACCCCGGTTCGGCACATTCATTTTTATGTGAAAACCTACTGCGGTATCCACTTTCGGGATGATCTTCAGTACCGGGATTGAGTTTTAAATCACCACAGGTGGGAATAAGCAAAAAATCACCCAAATCGGCATGACCTGTACCGCTAAAGTGTGTATGACTAAAACCTGTAATTGTTTTATCATCATACTGATAGCCCGAACAGTACTTGTAAACATCTTTATTGTATTTTCCATTGATGTCAAATAATTGTACAGAATCCGTATCCGGACTAAGTTGAACCATACCAAAAGGAACAGTAGCTCCCGGATAGGTGTGTCCCATGTTTTTTGTTCCGATGAGTGGATTCACATAAGATGCTAAATCTTGTGCCATTGTTGTACCGACGATTAATAAGCATAGAAAAGCCAATCCTAATGTTCTCATAGTTGTTTATTTATAGATAAAAGGAGGTTTCAAATGTACATGATAATTTTCGATTCTCACACGACCGAAAAAATAAACTTCATTTTATCATCCGGATTTCAATTAAAAAATTTAACTTTATCGGGTTTTTCAGAAACTTAATAAATAAAGATATGCAACATTTATTTGAAAAAGAGGTTTATGCCGGTCGTCGTGATCGTTTAAGAGATGAGGTTTCATCAGGTTTAATTTTATTACCGGGAAATAAAGAAGCTTCATTCAATTTTCCATCAAACACATACACATTCCGTCAAGATAGCAATTTCTTGTATTTCTTCGGAATAGATCATTACGATTTAGTAGGTCTTATTGATGTAGACAACAACAAAGATTATATCTATGGAGACGATCCTGAGATTGATGATATTATTTGGATGGGTCCTCAACCAACAATGAAGGAGTTGGGCGCAAAGGTTAGCGTGGAGAATACAGCACCATTGGCTGAACTCAACGTTATGATTTCTAATGCCATAAAAGAAGGTAGAAAAATTCATATCCTTCCTCCGTATCGTGGTGAACATAAATTTCAGTTGACAGATTTACTTGGTATTACAGCCGATAGAATTGCAGATTATGTATCTGTAGAGTTAATTAAGGCTGTGATTAAACTGCGTGAGATTAAAGATAAGTATGAGATTGCTGAAATTGAAAAAGCAGTTGATACGGCTTATAAAATGCACACAACTTCAATGAAAATGGCTGCTAAACCGGGAATTGTTGAAAGAGAAATTGCCGGCACAATCGAAGGTATCTCATTAGCCAATGGCGGTCCGGTTTCATTTCCTGTAATTCTTAGTATTCATGGCGAAACATTACACAACCATTCGCACGATAATGTACTTGAAGAAGGACGCATGATGGTTACCGACACCGGTGCAGAAACAACCATGCACTACGCATCGGATATTACGCGAACAGTTCCTGTAGGCGGTAAATTCAATGATCGCCAACGACCTGTTTATGAAGCTGTTTTGGACGCTAACATGAAAGCTATTGAGGTCATTAAACCGGGAATAGAATTTCGTGAAGTACACTTCATAGCTGCAAAAGCATTGGTTGAAGGTTTGAAAAAAATCGGTTTGATGAAAGGTGATGTTGATGCTGCCGTAGCTGCAGGTGCTCACACATTATTCTTCCCTCACGGTTTGGGACACATGTTAGGACTTGATGTTCACGATATGGAAGGTCTCGGTGAAGACTATGTAGGCTATGACGAAAAAACTGTCCGATCAACAGAATTTGGAACTGCTTATCTACGACTGGGTAAGGAATTGAAAGCCGGTTTTGTGATAACTGTTGAACCGGGATGTTATTTTATTCCTGCATTGATTGATAAGTGGAAAGCAGAATCAAAATGTGCAGAATTTATCAACTTTGATCTTGTTGAAACATATAAAGATTTTGGTGGCATCAGAATTGAAGATGATGTTTTGGTTACCGATGATGGTTATAGAATTTTGGGACGTCCAATTCCAAAAACGGTTGAAGAAATTGAAACATTGATGAATGCTTAAAATGATAAGGCACCCCTCTGAGGGTGCTTTTTCTTTCTAATGAGAATATCAACTGTCCTTTGCTACCAAAACATGGCTTTTATATTTTCTAATAATATCCTCTTAATCAAACTGAAACGAACTTGTTCGTACGATGCTGCTTATTTTGAATAGAAGTGCATTTCTTCAATATAATTATACACCTTATCAGGAAGAAAATAACGAACACTTTTTCCTTCTTTGATAGATTTTCGAATAAAACTTGCTGAAATATCCATCAAGGGAGCATCGATAAAATGAAACTTCTCATGACTGTCGTAAGGGTGTTTGTACACTCCCGGACGATTGTATACATAAACAGAAAAATCTCTCAAAATCAATTCATAGTTTTTCCATTTATGGAATGTGGGGAGATTGTCTGTTCCGCAAATAATGGCGAAGTCTCGGTTGGGGTATTTTTCCTTTAAATAAGTTAGGGTTGTTATTGTGTAAGATGGTATGGGAAGATTCAGTTCAATATCACAAACTTTTAAGTTTTCATTATCGTCAACAGCCGTTTTTAACAATTGTAGTCGATGATGATCGGCAAGTAGACTTTTCTTTTCTTTAAAAGGGTTTTGGGGAGAAAGCACAAACCAAACCTCATCCATATCCGTATGACATGCAAAATAATTGGCAATGGCAAGATGCCCGGTGTGAACAGGGTTAAACGACCCGAAATATAGCCCTACTTTTTTGTTCATAACTAAGCATTTAAGAAATCGTCAATTACGGCTTTTGTTTCATTTACAGCCTTTGTCAGGTCATCGTTAACGATTGTATAATCAAAATCAGGGGCATAAGAAATTTCTTCCTCGGCTTTATTGAGTCGCATTTGTATGCTTTCCTCATCGTCTGTATTTCTGGCAATAAGTCTATCTTTCAACGAATCTAATGATGGAGCTTTAATAAAAAGAGCTAATGCTTTATCGCCATACATTTTTTTGATATTAAGCCCTCCCACGACATCAATATCAAAAAGCACAATTTTGCCCTCAGACCAAATCCGTTCGAGCTCCGACTTGAGTGTTCCGTAATAGCGACCCTCGTACACTTCTTCCCATTCGATAAAATCGCCATTTTTTATTCTCGCTTCAAAATCTTCCGTACTCAAAAAATAATAATCTCTTCCGTGTTCTTCTCCTTTTCGCGCTTCGCGATTGCAAGCACTTATACTAAAAGAATAAATCTTTTCTCCTTTCAGAATTTCTTTTAAAATTGTAGTTTTTCCCGACCCCGAAGGTGCAGAAAAGATAATCATTTTCTTTTCCATCATTTGTTTTTCGTTTAGAGAATATTGAATAATTGTTCTTTAATTTTTTCAAGTTGGTCTTTCATTTGAACCACTAATTTTTGGATTTCGGCATGATTGGCTTTTGAACCGATTGTGTTGATTTCGCGCCCCATTTCTTGAGCTATAAATCCCAACTTCTTACCCATAGATTCTTCTTGTTCAAGTGTTTCCACGAAATAAGAACAATGCTTTTTCAAACGTACCTTCTCCTCATTTATGTCTAACTTTTCAAGGTAGTAAATCAACTCTTGTTCAAAGCGATTTTTATCATAACCTTTAGATTGGGTCATCTCTTCAAGGTCTTTGGAAATTCGTGCTTTTAGCAGGCTTATTCGTTCACTTTCAAAATTCGGAATTTCTTCCAAAAGCGATTGAATGTTTTCAACGCAATGGATTAAATCTTTCAGCAATGCCTTTCCTTCTTCAACGCGGAAATCATTCAACAAATCAAGTGCTTGATTTAGACCGATTTTAATGGCATTCCATTCATCTATTTCCAAAGCTTCTTTTTCAGGTTTAAGAACATCCGGCATACGAACCAATATTGGAAGATAATCCGTAAAAGAACCTTCATCAATTTCGGAAGAAAGATTCTTTAGCTCAGTGTAATATTTTTTAGCTAATTCGGTATTTAAACTATAATTGGCTGAATCATTGCTTTGGTCTACTTGAATACCAAGGTCTACCTTTCCTCTTTTCAAGCTATTTGAAAGAATTGCTCTCATCTCTAACTCTTTTTCTCTGTACACATTAGGCATTCTGGAATTAATATCTAATTGTTTAGAGTTCAGAGCTTTAACTTCAATTGTTATTTTTTTATTGTTAATATTTATTTCGGTTCTTCCGAATCCGGTCATAGATTTAATCATTCCTCGTTTTTTTGCAAAGATAAATGTTTTCTAAAGGAAATAAAGTCTTCCGGTTTGAGAATGAAATTTTGATGTTATTATATCAAAAGATAGTCTATCTTTGGGCTTGAAAGCGATATTGAACATTGATACGTATGAAAAGGATTTCTATTTCGACATTTTTGATGTTGCTATTTAACCTCTCTCTCATTGCCAATGGGGCATTGAAGAAGAATGTTGAGAGCCGGATGAAGAATGTTGACAGCTTAAAACAAGTACTTAGTTCCGTTAGTGATTCAAAGAAAATTACACAGTATGCTTACAAACTGATCACTACAATGAATAGAATTGATCGAGATTCTGCCTTGTATTACACGAATTACTACATAAATAGCTTAGAGCAACTAAACGACAAAAAAGGAAAATGTAAGTTGCAGCGTTTGAAGGCAAATTTACTTCTTTTGAAAGGTTTGAATATCGAAGCTCTGAATGAGTTAAAAATTGTAATCCCCTACTATGAATCGATAGGCGACAGCTTGGCAGTGGCTTATACTTCTTACATCATGGCTTCTGCCTACAATAATCTTAATCATTACGATTCCTCCGTATCTTGTCAGTTTCGATCCATAAGAATTTTTAAGAAAAAAAAAGATAAATATCGGTATGCAAGAGGGCTGTTGGATTTAGGCTCTACATATTTAATACTGAAGAATTATCAGGAAGCCGAAAATTATTTCAATAAATCTGTTTCTATCTTATTGGAATATAAGGACGCTGCAAAGATAGCCAGAGCCTATGACGGTTTGGGAACTATCTACAATTCATACGAAGACCCCGACAAAGCACTGGAATATTATACAAAAGCTTTAAAACATGCTAAAAAACTAAAAAACAGGTGTTTATTATGCAGCATTTATTATAACATAGGGGTGTTGCATCAGGAAAAAAATGAAATAAACGAAATGATCAAAAATGTGAAGCTTTCATTAAAAAATTCGGTGGATTCCATTTTAGTTTTAAAGAACTGGAACTTGATGTCTAAAGCTTACATGGATACAAAAGATTACAACAAAGCTCAAATTTATATCAATAAATCGAAAAAATATGTTTCGAAACATCAGTTCTCAAAGGCTTCCGAAGTCATAGCATACTCTTATTTTTTGATTGCTAATTTTTATGAACAAAAAAATGATATTAAACAAGCTTTTAAGTGTTACAAACTTTTTTACGATGCAAATTTAAAGTACAATGAATTAATCAAAGATCGAGCGGTCAGTAAGGTTGAGATGAAGTTTGCGGCAAAGGAAGCAAAACGTATTACCGAAGCTTTGGAACGAGAAAACCAAATCCAACACTTAACAATCGAACGAAATAGAATATTGATATTTATCGTTCTTTTATTTTCGCTATTATTGATTGGTGGTTTTATTTCATTGAACCAGAGACAAAAACTTATCGGACAAAAACAAAAAGCAGAGTTAGAAACTCGATTGTTCAGGTCGCAAATGAATCCGCATTTTATTTTCAACAGCATGACAGCCATTCAATCATTTGTTTATGCACACCAACCCAAAGAAGCAGCAAAATATTTATCCAGCTTTGCCAGATTAACCCGATCAATCCTGACTTGTAGCAGTGTTGAATATATTTCATTCAATGAAGAAATAGATATTCTAAATAACTATATTGAACTACAGCGTATCAGGTTTGAAAATCGATTTACCTATGAATTTGACATAGACCCTGAATTGGAAGATGATTCTTTTGAAATACCGCCGTTATTGGTTCAACCATTTATCGAAAATGCAATCGAATATGGATTCAGGGAAGAGTCCGACAAACCGGGACACCTGATCATAAGATTTGTACTCGAAGAAGAAAACGTTAAGATTCAAGTTTTGGATAACGGCATAGGGCTAAATGAGTCTTTAGCTTTCAACAAAGAAAAAAGAAAGAAACACAAGTCTATGGCTACCCAGATCACAAAAGAACGTCTTCAATTATTGCATAAAAAGAAAAATTTTAATACCATTTCGGTTAAGGATAGGTCAGAAATAAACCCCGAAGAACACGGAACCATTGTTACCTTTTACGTTCCGTATAGATTTTAAACTGCTACCTGACGTTTGTCCATAAAGTTTAACATTTCAAACAAACACTCGGCAAATTTTTAACTTTATGGACAGACACTCCTTTTTGGAGACGAAAATAACCAAGGTCATGTTTATAAATATTTTGAATATTCTTTAACAGCTTTAGGCGAAACAGCCTCTATTTTCTGTATTTTTATACGGTCACAAAACCATAGTACAATGGATAAGTATGTTGTTTTTGATGAGCCGTTAAAGTTTTATGACTTTATTCTTGATGATATTCAAAATGCTAAAAAAGAAATTCTCATAGAAGTCTATAAGTTTAATGCAGATTCTATCGGGAGGAGGTTTCGGAATGCTCTCATTGAAAAGGCAAAACAAGGAATTAAAGTCAAGGTATTAGCCGATAGCTTTGGTTCTACCAGCACAAAGGGCTTTTTTGAGCAGCTGATTGCTGCCGGGGGTGAGGTTCGTTTTTTTAAGAAAATAAAATTATTCATCGATTCATTCACAAAAAATCATCGCCGTAACCACCGAAAGATTATCACAATCGATAGGAAAATTTTGTATACCGGATCAGCCAATATCACCAGTCATTGCCTCGACTGGCGAGAGTTGATGTTAAGAGCCGAAGATCCCATTGTTTTGGACTATGTTCATATATTCAATACTGATTATGAATCGTACGACAAGTATAGCTATAAAAATCCAAAATATGTAAAATCACTTTATAGAGGTTCTTTTATGATTGCAAGGGACAATCCTTCTCCTCGCAAACAGCGAATTATGAATCAATATATGAGTATGATTCGTAATGCAAAAGAATCCATAATCATAGAAACACCCTATTTTTTGCCCAGTTCTTCATTACGAAAAACCATTGTAAATGCTGCTAAAAAAGGGGTGAAGGTGAAAATCGTAATGCCACTACACAGTGATGTGACAATGGCTGATATGTTGCGTAATTCATATTTTGGGAAACTGTATGAGAGTGGCGTTGAATTATTGTTTTATACCAATGGAAATTTACATGCCAAACTTGTGATGATTGACGGAAAATTATTCTCGCTGGGATCTCCCAATATTGATTATCGCTCTTTTAGGTATCAACACGAAATTGTTTTAATTGGTATCAACCAAGACATATCCCAACAACTAAAAAAACATATACAACAGACATTGCTGCATTGCAAGAAATTTGATTTTGAAGAATGGAAAAAAAGATCCGGTTTACAAAAACTTTTTGAATTGATTTTCAAACCTTTGAGATATTATATGTAAGATCAAAAAAAGCCACTCGAAGGTGGCTTTTTCATAACTAAAATGTGTGGATTAACCACAATGAATATATTTTTTTACCAATTCAAGAATCCTGTCTTTGTCGTCTCCAAGTTCTTCTCTTAAATTACCATCATTGAAAGCTTTCAGATTTTTGATAATGCCGTCAATAATAGCATCAGGAAAAATATTGTACTGCAAATAAATATCTCGTTGTTTTTCAAGACAATCAGCAGACTCAACACAAGACGTTGGTAATTGCTCAAGGCTCGCTACTCTTTCTTTGTGCTCATCATCAAAAATGTTTACATCAACGTAAGTTTTCTTAGCATATTCCAAACCATCTTCCATTTTCAATCCATGACGAGCAGCAACAGTAAGTCCCGCCATTAGGAGATACACACTCGCTGATCCGTCAGGACATCTAAACTCTACTGTTTGTTTTTGAGAAAAATCTGTAGGTATATTTTCTTCAAGAGGGTTTGCGTCAGCCGACATATTATAGTTTCCACTCCAGCCCAAAGGAACACGCACTAAGACAGATCTGTTTCGATCGCCCCAACAAATATTCGTAGGAGCTTCCTGATGAGGAACCAACCTGAAATATGATGTTGGATTTGTGTTTCCAAATGCAGTTAATGAAGGAGCAAGGTCAAGGTATCCGGCAATTGCTTTTTTAGCAACATCGCTCAAATGACCATTTTCAACCATCATGTTTTTACCATCTTTTACAATCTTGGTATGAACATGCAATCCACTACCTGCTTTTCCGGCAGTAATCTTAGGAGCAAAAGTCAGTTGATAACCATATTTAAAAGCCAAAGTTCTGATGATCCACTTCGCAATTACAAGTTGATCAGCAGCATCCTCAACCGCAACAGGAAGGAACTCAATTTCATTTTGTTCATAAATCAATCCATCCTTCGTAAAATTACCTACTTCCGAGTGTCCATATTTGATTTTTCCACCTGCCTGAGCAATGGCAAGCATTGCATCTCTTCGGAATTGTTCCATCTTAGCAAATGGTTCTGCTTCGTGATAATTTCTTTGGTCTGTAGCTTCAAAGCTATTGTTCACCTCATCCATAACATAGTATTCAAGCTCACCCATAGTTTGAAATTCCATGCCGGTTTCCTTTTTGAACGCTCGTGACGCTTTTCGAAGAATATTCTCAGGAGCACTCTCACACGGATTACCACTCTGATCATAGAATGAACATAAAATATCTATTGTCGGAATTTCTGAAAACGGATTTAAAAAGGCTGTACGATATCGGGGAATAACATATAAATCGCTTTTTCCTGCTTCAATATATGAAAACAAACTACTCCCGTCTACACGCTCACCTGCCGTTAATACCTGTTCAAGGTGTTCACGGTCATTAATCACAAAGTTTAAAGACTTTAGTCTGTCATCCTCACCAACATATCTGAAGTTTAACATTTCAATGTCATTATCTTCAATATATTTCATAAGGTCTTCCTTAGTAAACTCCTGAGGTGGCTTATTTAAGTATTGCACCAAAGGATTTGGATTCATTTCAATGCTACGATTCATAACAATTATTTTTTTTCAAACGCGTCAAAAGTAGCTAATTATTTTTAGAATCAGTAATTTTTTTACGCCCCTATCCTTCGATGATTTTTCTGTATACCTTTGTTTCCGATATGATTGGTAACGAAATATTGTTTTTTACGCTGTTTGTTTTGGGAATACTTGCCGTATTGCTCCTTGATTTAGGTGTTTTTTCTAAGAAGAATCATCAGGTATCGTTCAAAGAAGCATCAATCTGGACACTCGTCTGGATATCCTTCGCAATAGCTTTTTATTTCTTTTTGAGTTATTACGGACATATTATTCACGGGATTCAGAACATGAATCAATTGGAGCATATTGTAGAACACCATCAACACTCTATTCACCTTGTTCCCGACGATTTTCAAAAATCATTAAACATATACAATAAAAATTTGGGAATTGAATATCTGACAGGTTATGTGATTGAGTATGCCCTTTCCATTGATAATGTATTTGTTATACTTTTAATTTTCTTGGCTTTCGGAGTCAAAAAAGAATATTATAAGAAGGTTTTGTTTTGGGGAATTCTTGGTGCAATCATCATGCGTTTCTTATTTATTTTTTCCGCCGCTGCACTTATTCATCAGTTTTCGTGGATTTTATATGTCTTTGGTGTATTTCTCGTATTTACGGGTATTAAGATGTTGTTCTCTGATGATGATGAAAAAATTGACCCCGGCAATCATACAGTTGTGAAGTTGGCAGGAAAATTCTTCAATGTGTATAAACATGCTGCCGACAGTCGATTTTTTGTTAAGCTTGACAATAAAACCTTTATCACTCCTCTTTTTATTACTTTACTGGTAATCGAATTTTCAGATGTGATTTTTGCCGTTGATTCTATTCCTGCCATCTTTTCTGTAACGAATGATCCGTACATTGTGTTCTTTTCCAACATTTTTGCCATTATCGGACTTCGTTCTTTATTTTTTCTGGTTATGAATATTATGACACTGTTTAGGTATTTGAAAATAGGGCTTTCCGCATTATTGGTTTTCATTGGGCTAAAGTTGCTTTTCCATCACCATTTGGAAACAATTGGTTTTACAACGGTTCATTCTTTACTCGTAATTATCGGCATATTGGGATTATCAATCATAGCATCTCTGCTCAATCCTGAAAAAAAGAAAACAACATAGATGCCATTTGCCTGTAAAGCCCGACTTCTTCACTGTGCTTGCCCGAAAGAAGTACATTCACTTGACCGGATAGTATTTGTTGCACAGTCAATATTTTCAGTTTGACGAGCGTATAATATAAAATGCTTAATTTTGCCTGTGCTTATAAATTGATTTAATGGGAGAAAAAAACGTAACAATAAAGAAACATATCGAAAAAGCGGTATTAATTGGATTGATTACACGCGATATTAAAGCAGAAACAGCTTCAGAACATTTAGCGGAATTAGAGTTTTTGGCACAAACCTCGGGAGCTGTTACCAAGAAAAAATTCATGCAACGATTGCAAGTTCAAGATTCAAGATTTTATGTTGGTTCCGGAAAACTTGATGAAATTCGACAATACATAAAAGCTGAAGATATTGATATGGCAATATTCGATGATGAATTGTCTCCGTCACAAATTCGAAATCTTGAAAAAGTGTTGGAGATAAAAATTCTTGATCGTACCAACCTTATTTTGGACATTTTTGCCGCAAGAGCGCGTACAGCACACTCAAAAGTTCAGGTTGAGCTTGCTCAATATGAATACCTCTTGCCTCGACTAACCGGAATGTGGACACACCTCCAAAAACAAAAAGGTGGTATCGGCATGAAAGGTCCGGGTGAAAAAGAAATTGAAACAGACCGTCGTATTATTCGCGATCGCATATCCCTACTAAAAAAGAAACTGAAAGCCATTGATAAACAAAAATCTACGCAAAGAGGAAATAGAGGAAGTATGGTACGAGTTGCATTGATTGGGTACACCAATGTAGGAAAATCAACCATCATGAACTTACTATCTAAATCGGATGTGTTTGCAGAAAATAAATTGTTTGCAACCCTTGACACCACAGTTAGAAAAGTAGTTGTTGACAATCTTCCTTTCCTGTTGAGCGATACGGTAGGTTTCATCCGAAAACTTCCGCACGCACTTGTAGAATCATTCAAATCAACGCTTGATGAAGTACGTGAATCCGATTTTTTGGTTCATGTTGTAGATATTTCGCATCCTGATTTTGAAGAACATATCAATGTTGTAAATCAAACACTTGTTGAGCTTGGAGCTGCCGACAAACCGCGATTAATGGTTTTCAACAAAGTGGATGCCTATACATGGGTTGAAAAGGACAAAGATGATCTTACTCCAAAAACTAAAGAAAATATCTCGCTGGAGGAATTAAAATCTACGTGGATGTACCGCGAAAATGCTCCCGCAATTTTTATTTCGGCAAAAGACCGTCTGAATTATGAAGGCTTCCGAAAAGAATTGTACCAACACGTGAAAGATATTCACATTACCAGATTTCCTTACAACCACTTTCTGTATTAGCATCGATGGTAAGTAAGATATGATGCCGACTAAGTTTCATTTGGAAGTTCAATTTTTTATGCTTCGCAAAAAAGATTAACTTTGTTTGTTCGATTAATAAATAATATGCAACCATGATTAATTTAAAACTTGATTACTCGAATATCTTAAATTTCACTTCCAAAGAAGAAATTAAAAGCTATCAGGACGAAATCAAATCGCACTACAAATCCGTTATTGATAAAACGGGAGCCGGAAATGATTTTTTGGGTTGGGCAAGCCTTCCTGATGACATCAGCGAAGATTTAATTAAAAGCATCAAAGAAGATGCCGAGAAAATAAAAGCAAAAGCAAAGGTTTTTGTAGTCATCGGTATCGGTGGCTCGTACCTCGGTGCAAGAGCAGTGATTGAAGCTTTAAGTCATAATTTCAACCACCTTCTTCAAGAACGAGAATTTCCGTACATCGTGTATGCAGGTCAAAACATCGGTGAGGAATATCTGTCAGATCTTATTGAGGTTCTTGATAAAACAGATTACGCTTTAACTGTTATTTCAAAATCAGGTACTACAACAGAACCGGCTATTGCTTTTAGAGCTTTGAAAAATCATCTTGAAAATAAGTATGGTAAGAAAGAAGCACAAGAAAGAATCATTGCTATTACGGATGCCTCAAAAGGAGCACTTCGCCAACTGTCTACCGAGGAAAACTACAAAACCTACATTGTTCCCGATGATGTTGGTGGTCGTTACTCTGTACTAACTCCGGTTGGTCTTCTGCCAATAGCAGTCGCAGGATTTGATATTCAGCAGCTTGTTGATGGAGCTAAAACAATGAAAGCTCATTGTGAATCAACCATGAATATTGATGAAAACCCCGTAGCTGCCTATGCTGCTGCCCGAAATATATTGTACAATCAGGGCAAACAAACAGAGATTATGGTCAATTATCAACCGAATCTTTATTATATGACCGAGTGGTGGAAACAATTGTACGGCGAAAGCGAAGGAAAAGAAAATAAAGGTATTTTTCCTGCCGGAGTATCAAACACAACAGACCTTCATTCAATGGGACAGTATATTCAGGAAGGCTTGAGAACTATATTTGAAACGGTTATTTCTGTAGAAAATGCATCGAAAACTTTTACCGTTCCCGATGATGATGCAAACCTTGACGGACTTAACTACCTTGCCGGAAAGCGTCTCCAAGAAGTTAATAAAATGGCGGAATTGGGAACAACGTTGGCACACATCGATGGAGGTGTTCCGAATCTAAAAATTTCAGTTGACAGAATTAATGAAAATACACTCGGTCAGTTGATTTATTTCTACGAAATGGCATGTGCCATCAGCGGATATATCCTTGATGTCAATCCGTTCGACCAACCCGGAGTTGAGGCTTACAAGAAAAATATGTTCGCCCTACTCGGAAAACCGGGCTTTGAAAAAGAAACAGAGGAAATCCGAAAAAAACTTTAATAAACTCATCCATTTTTCAATCCAACGGTTGAAGCATTTTCTGCTCAACCGTTTTTCATACCTTGATGTTTAACCAATTAACTTTTATTCTTAAAACGCAATTGTACATCTTGGCATAGTATTTGATTTTTCCACCAACATAAAATATATATCGAAAATCATAAAGAATGACTGACCATAAAGTTGATGACCATTTTTCAGACCATAACAACGAAAAAGTCACACTTTATTAACGAAGTCTAAATACTTGATAGTAAGTAAACAAGATGTATTTTTTTTGAGAATTAATACTTTTCTACTAAAAGATTTATATTTTTGTGCAAAATCGAAGATTTTGTATTAAATAACATACTAATTATAAACACATTTGAGAAGAGACTTGATCTTATGAGAAAACTTAAAACATTATTAACGACAGTTGCTATCATGCTTACAGTAGGTGTGATAGGACAAACAGTAAACGAAGCAGGTGAAATTTATAACCAAGCGGTTCAAAACATTAAAGCAAAAGATTATTCTTCAGCAATAAAATCCTTAGAAGAATGTATTGATATGTGCGACATTATAGGTGGTGAAGCTGATGATCTTAAAATGCAAGCCGAGAAGCAGCTTCCAAATATGTATTACAAAACAGCTGCCGGATTATACAAAAAGAAAAAATATGCTGAGGCTATCGAAAAGTTTAAACAAACAATAACAATTTCTGAAAAATACGACAACCCAACTTACGTTAAGAAGTCAAAGAAATTTATTCCTGCTTTGTACAATGGATTGGCAGGTGCAAAAATTAAAGCAAAAGAATACGATGAGGCAAACAAGTATATTGCAAGTGCTTTGGAATACAATCCTAAATTTGCAAAAGCTTATCTTTCAAAAGCCATCATTGCTAAAGAACTTGGAGATAGCGAAGCTTTAAAAGAAAATGTTGCACAGGTGGTTGCCAATGATAAAAAAGGTAAGACAAAAGCTAAGGCTAACAAACTAGCAAAAAAGTATTTTATTACGATTGGTGCTAAAGATATTCAAGCATCAAAATACGCATCTGCGATTACTAAAATTAACGAATCATTCGCTTACGGCGATCAAGATGCATCTGCTTACTATTACCTTTCTGTAGCATATAACGGAACAAAAAATTATGCAAAAGCTATTGAGAATGCAAACAAGGCTCTAAAAATCGAAAAAGCATCGAAGAAAGCAAAGATTTATTACGAAATAGCAAATGCATATCTTGGAATGGACAACAAACCTAAAGCTTGTGAAAACTATAAACTTGTAACTTCCGGTTCTATGGTTTCAGCAGCAAAAGAACAACTAAAGGTTTTAAAATGTAAATAAGATTTTATTTACGCAATAAAAAGGCCATTCGACTTAGCGAATGGCTTTTTTTGTTACTTTGCAGCGGACGAAAAACTTAATTTATGAAATTTACATACGCTGCATTAAGCAATTTCGATCTTATACTTTTAATTCTCTATGCTCTTATTTCTATCTTTATTGGCGTGTTTGCAGCACGAAAGCAAAAAGATGAAGATTATCTTATTGCAGGCAGACAGCTGAAATTTCCGGGATTTGTAAGTTCTGTTGTTGCAAGCTATGTGGGCGGTGCAGCCATTGTTGCCTACACAGCCTATGTCTATCAACTGGGAATATCAGCCATTACCCTTTTTCTTGGAACAGCCATCGGTTTTTTGTTGTTTATTCCCTATGCCTTGCATTTGCGAAAACTGAGCTCTGAAAAAAAATTCTATACATTATCCGATTGGTTTTATTACAATTATGACAAGAAAAGTGGTTTCCTTTCAGCACTTATTCTTTTTGTCGTTTACTTCGGAATGCTTTTAAATCAATTTATTGCAGGATCAAGCATCCTTTCTTCAATAAATGGATGGTCGTACGAAACAGCGCTCTTGTTCTCCAGTTCAATAATTGCAATTTATCTTTTTGTAGGTGGTTTTAAGAGTGTCATTAAAACAGACATATTTCAATACATCGTTTTGTTGGTTCTTCTTATTTTATTCACTTTTATCTTTGCAACCGACAAAGATGCTGAAACCATTGAACTATTGAACTTTAGAGATGCAAAACCTCTTAAATCCTTTATTTTCTTTGCCTTTGGTATTCTGATAGTTTTTCAATCTTCGGAATATTGGCAACGCATCTATGCCGCGAAAGATGATGGCGTTGTTCGTCGTGGTTTTCGGGGATCAGCCCTGCTAATCTTTATCACAGGGATTGTATTATCAATGATAGGCTTGGCGGCTCATTATAGAGTCCCGAATATTGAGGCTTCGGAAGCGTTTGCTGCCGGAATGTCGATACTTGTTCCTCCGGAATTTGCCGGAACAGCTTTGATTCTTATATTCGCAGCAATAATGAGTTCTGCCGATACCATAATCTTTGTACTCGCATCAAGCTTTGCAAAAGATTTTTCGATGCAATTAAGCAACAAAAATTATAACTCACACACACTTATGACTAAAACTCGAATGTTTGTCGTTCTTTTCTCGGTCGTTAGTTTTGGTTTCGCTTATTTTTTCCGTGATGTCATAGAGGTTCTCAACTTTATAACCGGAATTGGTTTTTCTATTCTGCCAACGGTACTCGTTGGTTTTCGAAAAAAACTCCACCCAACAGCCGTATTTTATTCCTTGCTTTCTGCTATTCTTTATATCATAATCGTTGTTAGCCTTGGATTACTGAATGAAGAACTCGCTGTTGCCTCAATTCTTGTATCAGGAATTACTTTGTTTATTGCGCAATATATTTTAAAAACAGACAGTGTCTGAGACAATCATTAATAAAAACATCGAAATATTTGAAAATAAATAATATATGAAAAAATTCAGCTTAATCGTTTTTGCTTTATTTATGGGGTTTGTTGTAAAGGCTCAGGAAAATGAAACGAATGAAATAAAAAAAGGATGGAGTTTTGGTGCGCTCCCTACAATTACTTACAGTTCCGATTTAGGTTTTCAATACGGTGCTTTAACAAATATTTATTACTACGGAGACGGAAAACAATATCCTGACTACCTGCATAGTATTTATGCAGAAGTTTCGCGCTACACAAAAGGTCAAGGTATCAATCGTTTATTTTATGATTCCAAATATCTTATACCAAAAATGAGAGTTACTTTTGATGTAAGTTATTTAACCGAAAATGCGAATGATTTTTATGGATTTAATGGCTATGTTTCAAAATTCAATTCAGCATGGACTACCGATGGTGATGACTTGTATCGCTCCAGAATGTTTTATAAATATGACCGTAAATTATTTAGAGTGTTCGGAAATATTCAAGGAAATTTATATTCTGAAAAACTAAGATGGCTAGCCGGTTTTACGGTTTATAATTTCAAACTTGGTTCGGTTGATGTAGACAGATTAAACAAAGGACAAGACATTGAAGATCAGCTGCCTTCTGTTGAGGATGAACCGGGATTGTACGAACGCTATAACGACTGGGGATTGATTCCTGAAAATGAGGCTAAAGGCGGTAATGTTAATTACTTAAAATTGGGTCTTATATACGATTCAAGAGATGTTGAAGCTTGTCCGATGAAAGGTATTTGGAGTGAACTTGTATTGATGAGTGCTCCGGGATTTTTAGCGAATGATTTTGCACATACGCGCTTTGCCTTTGTTCACCGTCAGTACTTTACAATTATTAAAAGAGATTTGTCTTTTGCATATCGATTGGGCTACCAAACCACAATATCAGGACACACGCCTTTTTTCTTACAAAACTATATTTTAGGATCGTTTCAGCCTTCGGCTAACTACGAGGGCTTGGGAAGTAGCAATTCAATACGCGGCATGATACGAAATCGAGTAATCGGCAAAAGCATTGCTTACGGAAATTTTGAACTGCGCTACAAAGCCATTCGTTTTAAAGCAATTAAACAAAACTTCTACATCGGTGTCAATGCCTTTTTAGATGCCGGAACAGTTATTGACCCAATCGACATGGATTTAAATAAGATTCCGAATAATGTTGACCAATCACTTTATTTCGATCAGGATAAAGATAGCCTTCATACGACTGTAGGAGCCGGACTAAAAATTGCCATGAACGAAAACTTTGTTATCGCCATTGATTACGGTATTCCTTTGGACGAACGAGACGGGTCAAACAGACTGTATATTGGAATGAACTATGCTTTTTAAGGAACAATAAATATTCCGCCACCATCATAGAGCGGTCCGTCATAAAGCTCAATCAATGCAATATTCTGTTGGTTGAGCTTTTCTAAAACAATGGAGGCATCGGCGAAATATTTGAGACTGCCTATCAAAAATAATTTGGAATGATAAACCGTTCCGCAACCACCAAATAAGCCATATGCCAAACCGGGCAAGAGCACATCTTTGGATGATACAAACGTGGCATCCAAGCCTTTTCTTTTCAATGTTTTTACAATCCCGCGATCGGAACTCAGAAAAACATGATCGCCAAGAGCTAAAACCGAACATCTTGTGTAAGCTTGTTTTACGTGAATGTGTTCAAGTTCTTGATGTTGCAAAAGACTGTCATCAGAAATTTTAAGATTGTGTATCAACTTATTTCCCGATCGAATGGCATTGTACAACGCACTCTCGGGATGTTGCATTCCAACAGGCTTTTTTCCAAACACAAAAGGTATATCAAAATTTTTTAATTGCTGAACCAATGATGTTGGTGCATTGGGTGCTACAATGAGATGTTCATCGTTTTGAAAAAGATAAATATCAGGATGTGAGCTAATGGCTTCAAAACAAAGACCACTTCCATCCAGATTAATAAGCGTAAAAAAATCTTGAAGTTTTCGTTTTGCTTTTTCAGGGATTCGGTGATCAATGATGGCGTACATAAAAATCCCTTCCTTTTAATGCTGAATCAGCTCTAAATTTTACTTCTTTGTATTGTTTCAATAGCATATCTCGATTCAATCCGTGGTAGCCTACTGCATAATTTAACTCACGCGGAATTACGAATATTTCAATTCGATCTGCTTTTTGAAAATTATACGCATCAAACATTCTTTTCCATATTTCGGAAAGAACAAGCTCTCGAAAAGAAATATGAAAAGGACCATCCGCCAAATCATCACCGCTCATCAAACCTTCTGAAGGATGAAGCCCCACCCGAATAATATCCACTCCGGCTTCTTCAAAAAGTAGATAAGGTTCTACACACCAGTCGACAGCTTCTTCCATCGTCAGTGCGCGATACTTTCCGGAGTTAAACATTTTATACAATTCAGTATTTTTAATCACAAGGGTAGGGTAGATTCTTGTACAATCTGCTCCTTGAGAAATAATCTGCCGTGCGGTTTCCAAACTTTTTTGCTTGGTGTCTCCCGGCAAGCCCACCATCATTTGCATACCAACAGCAATTCCGGCATCTTTAATACGTTTTACTGCCTCAATGCTCTGCGAAACAGTATGTCCACGACCCGATTTTCGCAGCACATCATCATGCATTGACTGTGTTCCCAATTCGATGGTAGACACGCGATACTTTGTGCATAAGTCTATGATTTTCTTGTCAATATAATCCGGACGAGTCGAAACCCGAATGCCTTTAAAAGAATATTTGTCAAGGTAAGTTTGAACAAAGGAAAGATAAGCACACATAGCATCGAGGGGAATACCTGTAAAGTTACCGCCCAAAAAACCAATTTCAACTTCTTCATTTTGAAAGTCCAAAGTGGGTAAATACATTGAAATTATTTCGCGAATCTCATCAAAACCGGGCACAACAGATTGTCCGGATATTTTTCGTTGGTTGCAAAACACACATTGATGCGGACATGCCAACTCAGGTATAAAAATAGGAATCGTCTTATGTTTTTTCTTCAACTTTTTCCTGCAAAAGTAAGAAATGCTCAGAAATCACATAAAATAACGAATTTTGATAAAAAACCACACTATTTGTGAACAAAATTTGATTTTTTAAATACAAACTAATATCTTCGTAAGATTATTTAATAACCTGAGCATGAAAACTAAATTTACATTACTTGTTACAACAGCACTATTACTGGCGTTACCACATTTTGGTATCGGACAAAATTCGGGAGTAAAAAACATTCTTCAAAAAACATATCTGGGAGTTGATATAGGTTCCAGTTTGTATTATGGAGATGTTCGCATGTACCGATTTTATCCTGTTTATAGGGATCATAGTGAATACGGATGGTCTGCATCAACAAATTTATTCTATGATGTATTGCCGTGGTTAACAGTTCGAGGGCAGATTTTGGGAGGAACCATTGCCGGAACGTATCGACCTGCACAACTTGCATTTGATGGTAAATATCTGGATGTTAATCTGGGAACAATGATTGATTTTGTGAAAATGTTTACGCCCGATAGCAGGTATTCCGGATATTTGTTTGGAGGTGTCGGATATTTCCGATACTGGGCAGATCTGAACGATCTTAGATATTTTACCTCATCATCTCCTGAGTTGTTTGAAGGAGCTCTTCGTGAGAAAAACGGAAAAGAAACTTCAACACACTTCGGTTTAGGTTTTGGATATGAGATTAATGACTTCATATCGCTATATGGAGAGGGTAGTTTGCGACCTGTTTTATCCGACTGGATAGACGGAGTAAAAAAAGGAAGTTCTGAAATTGATTTTGTTCAGTACGTGAATGTTGGTATTAAATTCCGACTTGCAAGGAAAAAAGAGGAAGTTAGAACAGCAACTTTAACACCTAAAAATCCTGATCCTTTACAAAAAGTCAACGAGCGTATAAAGGAACAAGAAAAGAAGAATCAAGAGGTTGAAAAGCCGGTTACTCCTACTGTGGTGAAAAAAGAAACGCCAAAGCCGGAACCAAAACCGGAACCGAAACCTCAGCCAAAAGAAACAATTATACAAGAAGTAGAAAGAGTAATAGAACCACAACCTCAACCTCAAGAAACACACTATGTGGAAGTTGTTGAAACTCCGGTTCAACAAGTGGAGAATTACTTACGCTATCGTGTTCAAATCGCTGCTTCGCGAAACAAAAGACTTTCTATTGAAAACCTTGCCAATAAGTACGGAATCTATGAAAATATCTATGAAACCAGACAAGGAAATTGGTATTTATATTCAGTAGGAGACTTTGATTATAGAGAAGACGCTCTTAGCTATGTGAATTTTGTTAAAGATAACTACAAAGTTAGAGGTGCTTTCTTATCGGTATATGATAATAATGTTAGAATTGAGCCTCAGTTGAACAGTACACGTAGATCATATACTAGAAGTAGAAGTTACAACAACAACTCATCTACAGGTAGCAACAGCTATTATGGATCTTCAAATGCTTCAAGAAAAAGAAGTTACGGATCTTCATCTGCTACCGGTACAAATAGAGTGTATAAAATACAATTCTTAGCTCTTAGAGAGTCGATGAAGTCAACAAGCCAAATACAAAGACGCTACAATCTTGACGAAGAAGTTTCCTTGTATCAAGGTGAAACATGGAATATTTATACGGTTCACAGTACTTCAAGCTTATCCGACGCAAGAGCTTTGCTTAGAGAATTTAAAAACAAGTACAATATTGCCGCTGTGATTGTAGCTTTTGACAATGGTGGCGACCCGATTCCTGTTTTTTAATTGTGTTTTAAATAATAATAATTTACTTTTCAAAAAGGGCTGTTTCTGAATCGGAAACAGCCCTTTTCTTTTATTGAAAATCACCACCTGCGAAAACATAAAGTCCATCATTTATAAAAAATAATTTACATGGAGCGGTATATGGAGCGGTGCTAAAAATAATTGAATAAAAAAGAAAAACCCTTCGTAAATTAATAATTTACAAAGGGTTTTGAAGTGGGCCCACCTGGACTCGAACCAGGGACCACCTGATTATGAGTCAGGTGCTCTAACCAACTGAGCTATAGGCCCAAGATTATTTTACAAAAAATAAATCTTTTCCTTATTCGACATTCGATTTGGAAAAGCGATTGCAAAGTTACAACTTTGCAAACAATAACCAAGAATTAATTTAAAAAATATGATAAAAAATATAATTTTTGATTTTGGAGGTGTTATCTACGACATTTCCTTCTCAAAATTAATGAAAGCCTTCACACAACTTGACATTCCAAATGCAGAAGCTCTTTATACACAAAACACTCAAAACAAACTATTTATAGATTTGGAACAAGGAAAAATAAGTGAAAAAGATTTCTACTCACAATTCCGATTGTTGTCATCAACAAATTTGAGTGACAATAAAATTGAAAGTTTGTGGAACGAAATTTTATTGGATTATAAAGATGCGCGCATTAAAACACTCAATGAAATTCGCAAGAATTACAAGTGTATTTTAATGTCGAATACCAACGAAATTCATTATCGTTATTTCAGTCAGCAATTTCGTGAACGCTACTCCGGTGAGCTTACTGAAATGTTTGATGCAACATATTTATCTTTCAAAATAAAGCGTTCTAAACCTGATCCGGAAATATTTCACCAAATACTCAAAGAACAAAATTTAAAGGCAGAAGAAACACTATTTATTGATGATACAAAGAAAAATATAGACAGCATCCTCCCTTTAGGTATTAGAGGTTTGCATCTAATACCTAAAATGGATTTGATTGATTTGTTTCAAAATGGAATGCTGAAAAATGAAATTGAATTAGCTTAGCTTATTTTCTTTCATCATTCGGTAGATGGTAGTTTTTCCAATTCCTAAGCGGGCAGCTACCTCGCGTACTTTGTTATTGTATTTCTTCATGAAGTGAGAAATAATCATAGCATTATATTCTTCCAAAGTTTTTTCTTCCATCAGAAGATCAGCCAAGGAATCAGAAGAACTCAAATTAATGTCTTCATGCTCAATAGTATCTGTTGACGACATTATTGCTGCAAGTTCCATAACTGCTTTGATTTCTCTAACATTCCCCGGGAATGGATATTTTTTCAATTTCTTAATTGCATCAGGACTAATAACTTTAACATTCATATTATTTTTCTTACAAAACTCTTCAACGAAGAATTTTGCCAGAATCATAACATCATTTCCTCTATCGCGGAGGGGTGGAATTTCGAGCGGCAAACCAAGCAATCGGAAATACAAGTCTTCCCTGAATTTACCTTCCTTAACCAAGTCGCGAAGGTTTTTGTGTGTAGCAACAATCACCCGCACATTTAACTTAATTTTTTTATTACTTCCCACTCTCGTAACCTCTTCTTCCTGAAGAACACGCAACAATTTTGTTTGCATATTAAAATCCATATCGCCGATTTCATCCAAAAAGATTGTTCCTTTCTGGGCTTCTTCAAATTTACCGATACGCATATTCGTAGCTCCCGTAAAAGCACCTTTTTCGTGTCCAAAAAGTTCACTCTCTATCAATTCGGAAGGTATGGCAGACACATTGATAGCCACAAACGGATTTTTCTTGCGCGATGAATTGAAGTGAATAGATTTGGCAACCAATTCTTTACCGGTTCCTGTTTCACCGTAAATAGAAACAACAATATTTGTGTTAGCTCCCTTTTCGATTAGATTAAACACTTTTTTTATGGCAGGACTTTCTCCTTTAATAAGATTTCCGAACTCATATTTTTTTTCTACTTCTTCCTCAAGAGCATCAAGTTTCTTCTTTAAACTAAAATTCGCTCGCAAATTCTTACAAATATTCCAAAGTCGTTCTTTAGTGTCCGGACCTTTCACAATGTAATCATAAATACCCTCCTTAAACATGTTTACAGCTGTTTCAATATCTTCTTGACCTGACACAACAATTACGGGAAGATTCTCATTAAACTCTTTAAGCCTGCGGAGTATCTCCGGTCCTTGCATGTCCGGAAGATTAATATCCAGTGAAACCATGTCCGGATTTTTGTACAGATTTTTTAGTGCTTCTTTTCCCGATGTATAAACTTCTACATCGTGATCTTCATGTAAAGATAAGTGGTGAGACAACAATTTTGCAAATATAGTATTGTCCTCAACTATGAATATTTTAAAAGGCTTCGACATGTTTATTTAAAAAAAATTTAAAAATACAAATGATATTTCTTTTTACCTAAAAAATAACTCACTTTGTGGTTTTATTTTTCACCAAAAGTTTCAAGTACACGATCTAAAATTGACATAAGACTCTCTTTATTAGAAGCTAATACTAATTCTCTTTTAAATGGTTTAAAATTGTAAATACCTTTAAAGTATCCTGTATAATGTTTTCGCATTTCATTTATGGCTCTACGCTCTCCTTTCCATTCTACCGACAGATTTATGTGTTCGCGACAAGTTGCTACGCGTTCCGCAATACTTATATTTCGAGCTTCCTGATTGTTGTCAATTAGTGCTCTGCATTGTTCAAATAACCAAGGATTACCCGTTGCAGCTCTCCCGATCATTACACCATCTACGTGATAATCATCAAAGCGTTGTTTTGCAATTTCAGCCGTTGTAATATCACCATTTCCAATAATAGGTATCTGCATCCTCGGGTTTTCCTTAACTTCTCGTATCAAAGTCCAATCGGCATTTCCTCCATAGAGCTGCGACCTTGTTCGTCCATGAATGGTCAGTGCTTTTACACCTACATCTTGAAGTTGTTCTGCCAAGCGCACAATGGGTTTATCACTTTCGTCCCAGCCCAAACGTGTCTTAACAGTTACTGCAATTGATGTGCTGTCAACTACCGTCTTGGTAATACGAAGCATTTTATCTATATCCTTCAACATGGCTGCTCCGGCACCTTTGCTGACAACTTTTTTTACCGGACAACCAAAATTAATATCGATAATGTCCGGCTTTGCCTCACTTGCAAGCTCCGCAGCCAGCTTCATAGAATCAACATCATGCCCGAAAATTTGAATGCCTATTGGACGTTCACTTTCTTCAAAATCTAATTTTTCCCTGCTTTTTAAAGCATCCCTGATAAGACCTTCTGATGAAATAAATTCTGTATACATCAAATCTGCACCGTATTTTTTGCAAAGTCTTCGGAACGGAGGATCGGTAATGTCCTCCATCGGTGCTAATAGTATCGGCTTGTACCCGATTTCAATATTGTCAATTTTCAAATTATCTCCCAATTAAATTTAAATCCTTATTATTTAGCCGTCTGTAAAGTACGGTACTTCTTCGTTATATTCGGATGAAAAATACTCTTTTATTTGAATAAACTCCCGGTTTTCAACCTTCGCAAATATCAAATTTGAACATTCTAAAACAAACACTCTAAAATCTTCGACTTTATGCACAGACACTATTCAAAGGAACTGATTACTTTTGCAAAAATAAAAATATTGTAGCTATGTTACGAACACCCTTTATGACAAACTGGAGTCCACTGAAACAAATTATTGTTTTTTTATTATTAATACTTAGTGGCGTTATCATTTTCTCCGCCCTGGCTATGCTTATTATTAGTCTGCACAGTGGTGTTTCTATTGCCGAAGTTGATTCATTATTAGACCCTTACCACCCAAATATGAATATTTCGTATTTAAAATTATTTCAAATTTTTTCACACTTTGGAATGTTTTTGATTCCGACCTTGATAATGGCTTTTTACAGCGACACAAGTGTTCGTAACTATTTATTTTTTAAAAATAAGCTAAACCCTCTTTATTTGGTGCTCGGCGGAGTTTTTATTTTGGCAGTTTCTCCATTGTTGAATATTGTAATCGAGTGGAATGCAAACCTCCAATTGCCTGAGGAATGGGCGATTGTTCAGTGGATGAAAAATCAAGAAGAAAATGCTGCCCAACTCACAGTGTTGCTATTGAATGATACGTCTTTGTGGGGCTTGTCCGTCAATATATTTATGATTGCTATTGTTCCGGCTTTCAGTGAAGAGTTTGTATTTCGTGGGTTTTTGTTCCGATTTTTCTCAAAATTCATTAAAAACAATCATCTGATTGTCATCATTACTTCGCTATTATTCAGTGCAATGCACATGCAATTTTATGGTTTTTTTCCACGTTTTATTTTAGGAATTGTCTTAGGCTATTTATTGATTTATAGTGGAAATATGCTTGTTCCGATGTTTGCACATTTCGTAAATAATGCAACCGCCGTGATTGTTGCTTATTTCGCTGCCAAAGAAGGAACAATCCATAGCATGGAGAATTTGGAAATTGGAGGAAATTCTATTCTTTATGTAGTTTTAAGCATTCTTATTTGTCTTCCGATTGCTGTGTATATGCTAAAATCAGAAGCAAAACTTAAACTATAAGACAAAATGCTTATTGCGAACAGTAGCGTCCTCGACAAGGACGCTAATAATCAAGTAAATAAAGCAACAAACAGCTTTCTATTTGATGGAAAGCGGTCAAGTAATTCAAAATTTTACGCGATTTTAAAAACATTTTTTTATTTTTGCAGCAAATGATGGTCCCGTAGTTCAACTGGATAGAATATCAGATTTCGGCTCTGAGGGTTGGGGGTTCGAATCCTCCCGGGATCACAGTTTTTTTAAAAAATTTTATACTTAATTACCGCCATTCAACAATCTTACGTCCATTGGCTTTTTTCATTTTTTCCGGAATATATTGTCTTATTTTCCCAATTAATGCCTGAATTAACTTTGTTTTTTCGTACTTACGCGTGTAAATAAGAGATATTTCTCTCAAAGGATGTGTTTTACTGAAAGCTTTCACCTGTAGTTGTTTATCCGGATTCAAATCCAAACTAACCAATTCAGGAATAAGCGTATATCCTCCGTGCTGATCAATTATTTTTATTAATGTTTCGATATTACCTGCAACAAACTCAAAAGGTAATTTTGAACTACTTTGTTCCAAATGACAAAGGTTAATAACTTGATGTTTAAAACAATGACCATCATTGAGCAACCATATATCATCGCTTGAAATATCGTTAAGTTCCAAATTATCAATCTTCATAAAAGGGTGATTATTATTAATGTATAACAACATTTCTTCAGGGCGAATGGGTAATTCTTTTCAGTCATCCGGCGGATTTTACACCTGTGTGCACCTCTGAATTTATGACCTTTGCGAGTATGGAAGAAAAATTTGCTCAAATAAATACCAAATTGGTAGGTCTATCCGTAGATGGTTTGTACAGTCACATCGCATGGTTACGTACAATCAAAGAAAAAATAGAATTTAATGGTATGAAAAACATTGAAGTAAATTTTCCATTGATTGATGATGTGGGGATGAATATTGCTGAAAAATATGGAATGATACAACCCAATGAGGATTCTACAAAGGCTGTAAGAGCAGTGTTTTTTATTGATCCAAAAGGAATTATCCGAAGTATTATTTATTATCCTTTGAGCTTGGGTCGTAATTTTAATGAGCTTTATCGTGTGATTGTTGCTTTACAAACATCTGATGCTTTTGGTGTTGCAACTCCGGCAGATTGGCAAATCGGTAACGATGTAATAGTAAGCCCGGCAGGCTCTTGCAATACTGCCCAACAACGTATGCAAGACGAAGAAATGGATTGTAAAGATTGGTTTTTTTGTACAAAAAAACTAGATAAACAAAAAGTATTGGATGCTATTACAAAAGCATAACTCTTCTTTTCAACAACAGTTCTATCCCCGAATACAACGAAAGTTGATAGGGGATAGAATTTTAGGTATATTTCCGAATATTTTAATGTTTTACAGCAGATATTGGCTGTTTCATTAGCAATTCGTGACTACAGTCTGCAAAAAAAATCTCAAATACAAATTCTCCATTCCCAATTGATTAACTATCTTTGACTTTTGAACGAAACCAATAAAAAAAAAGTGAATGGATATCTCAATATACTTTAAACCAATTGATTATAAAGAATATGACCAACTTTCTCAAAACCAAAGACCACGTCTTGGAAATATAATTGAGAAATATTCCGATGGACAAGAGTTTCCTTCACTCCGAAAAAAAGATATTGCTATCTTCAGTGTTAAAGAGGGTCGAGGTGCTATTAACAATGAGGGATGTGCAAATGGTGCTGATGAAATAAGAAAGTACCTTTATGATCTGTTTCCGGGAAATTACAAAGCTCGAATTGTAGATTTGGGTGATATTCAAGTAGGTAATGAAATATCTGATACCTATTATGCAGTGACTGATGTTGTTTCACAACTTTTAAAAATTAAAGTTTTACCCATCATCATTGGCGGTGGACAAAATCTGAGTTTTCCGCAATATAAAGCTTATGAAAAAATAGAGGAAATTATAAATATCTTGGCTGTTGATTCGGAATTTGATATAGGAGACGATATAAATGAACTTTCTTCCAAATCCTATTTGAGTAAGATTATTATGAGCCAGCCTAATTATCTTTTCAATTACACAAATATTGGTTATCAGACTTATTTCGTTGATCAAGAGTCTATTCAACTGATTAACAAATTGTTTTTTGAAGCTTACCGTCTTGGAGAAATTAGGGCAGACATGAAAGAAGTAGAACCCTTGGTTCGAAACACGAACATGCTTACATTTGACATTTCCTCGATAAGAATGTCGGATGCTCCCGGCAATAATAATGCCGGACCGAATGGTTTTTTTGGTGACGAGGCTTGTCGAATAGCATGGTACGCCGGAATGAGCGACAAACTTTCGTCTTTTGGTATTTATGAATACAACCCCGAAAAAGATGTCAACGGACAAACTGCACATCTTATTTCACAAATGATTTGGTACTTTATCGAAGGTTTTTACAACAGAAAAGATGATTTTCCTACAAAAAACAAAAATCATCACATGAAGTTTATGGTTCAAATACAAGGTCATTCGGAAGATTTGATTTTCTATAAAAGTAAAATAACCGAACGTTGGTGGATCGAAGTAATGAATCCTGAAAACATAAAATCAAAATTTGAAAGCCAATACATCATCCCATGTTCATACAACGATTATGAAAAAGCACTAAAAAACGAAATTCCTGACCGTTGGTGGCAGGCTTATCAAAAATTGATGTAAATATTTACAAAAACTATTTAACGCGGTCAGGGTTATTGGCAATAAAAGCTTTCCACCCTGATCCGCCGGCTTTAGCTTTTCCCACCGGAAAATTTTTGCTTTGGTAATAATGGCAGATGGCTACGGCTAATCCATCGGTAGCATCCAAATATTCAGGATTTTCCTTAAATTTTAGGATTCTCTGCACCATTGCCGAAACTTGCTCCTTGGAAGAAGCCCCGTTTCCGGTTATGGATTGCTTCACTTTTCGAGGTGAATATTCCGTGATGGGAATGTCTCGATATAAAGCCGCTGCCATTGCTACACCTTGTGCTCGCCCTAACTTCAACATCGACTGAACATTCTTTCCAAAAAAAGGAGCTTCAATGGATAACTCGTCAGGGTGATACTCGTCAATAATTGCTAAAGTTCGCTCAAAAATTCTTCGTAATTTTAGGGCATGATTGGAATAGGCGGATAATTTAAGAACTCCCATAGTAACAAGTGATAATTTACTACCGGAAACCTTGAGTATTCCGTATCCCATAATGTTTGTTCCCGGGTCAATACCCAGAATAATTTTATCTCGTTGATTCAAATTGCAAATGCGTATAAAAAAGACAAAACTAACGAAATTATTAAATAGAGGTCTGAAAACAGTTATAGTATTCTTAGCTTTTGGCTTTCTAATTCGAGAAATATTCTTCGTCAGAGACTTCTCAAACATGTTTGAATTGTTTCAGAAACAATTAAAATCCTTTCAATTTATAATCTATATTTCTGTTGTTCTTATACTTATGTTGATCAATTGGAGTTTTGAAGCTTTAAAATGGAAATATCTACTCAGAAAAAATGAAAGAATTCCATTTTTTCATGCACTGAAAGCCATAATGACCGGAATAACAGTGAGTATTTTTACCCCAAACAGAGTGGGAGACTATCTCGGCAGGGTATTTTTTCTAAAAAAAGTAAACCCCTGGAAGGCTGTATTGATTACCCTGATCGGAAATGTCAGCCAACTATTGACAACCATTCTCTTCGGTTCTTTGGCTTTAATATTTTTTATACCTCTTTATCTGGAAACGAATCCTCAATACACGAATTATATCCAATGGATATTTGCATTTGTGCTGACACTCAGCAATGCCTTTTTAATTCTTTTTTATTTCAATGTCGGATTTGTAAATCCTTTGATTCAAAAAATTCCGATTGCAAAAGGCCGAAGAGTAAAAAGTTATTTCAGAGTTTTTGAGCAATATACTTTGAATGATTTACTTATCACTTTCTTTTACAGTGCATTCAGATACATGGTTTTTAACCTACAATTCTATTTACTCCTAAAAGCTTTTGGTGTTGATATTCCCATTTATGAGAGCTTAATGATTTCTTTTGTGATGTATTTTATTTTGACAGCAATACCAACCATAGCACTTGCCGAAATAGGTATTCGCGGTTCTATTGCGCTTACTTTATTCAAAATCATGTATCAACAACAAGGATGGGAACTCGGAATTCTTAGTGCCTCGGGGCTGATGTGGTTGATAAATTTAGCCTTGCCTGCACTCATTGGTGCTTTTTTTGTTTATAATTTGAATTTCTTTAGAAAACAAAAACCAGAAAAAAACGCATGATTATTAGTTCCGCAATTTTATATCTGTTCAGCATTCTTTATGCTTTTATCATTGTGTTCAACATCATTGGATGGCTCAAATTACCGACTGAGCAAATGGATAGAAATAAAAAATATACTACGCATATCTCATTGATTATCGCAATGAAGAATGAAGAAAAAAATGTTTCGAAGCTTTTGGAATGGATTAAAAAACAATCGTATCCGAATGACTTGTACGAAGTTTTACTGATTGATGATTATTCCGATGATAGAAGTTTTGCTATTGCTCGTTCGGAGCTTGATAATTGTTCAAACATAAAAGTTTTAAAAAATAAATATCAAGGCGGAAAAAAAAATGCGTTAACCTATGGTATTTCAGAAAGTTCGGGAGAATTGATTGTTGTTACTGATGCCGACTGTCGTGCCGGAAAAGACTGGTTAAAGTCAATAGCTTGTTTTTATCAAAATGAAAAAGCCCGGTTCATTAGCGGTCCGGTTCGTATGCTTGGAAATGATTCTTTATTTGATCGATTTCAAGAACTCGAATTTTCAAGCCTAATTATTAGTGGAGCAGGAAGCATCGGATGGCATCGCCCGGGAATGTGCAATGGTGCCAATATGGCTTTTACAAAAGAAGCCTTTGAAGCAGTGGGAGGCTACGAAAATGATCAATTTGTTTCCGGTGATGATATGTTTTTGATGTGGAAAATCGCTGCTAAATATGGAAAAAAACAAGTCCGTTTTCTGAAAAATAAAACAGCAATAGTCGATACTTATACGAATGAAACAATAAAAAAATTCTACAACCAAAGAATACGATGGGTATCTAAAAGTAAAGGTTACAAAGATGTGTTTACCATCATTACTGCGCTTACCGTGTTTTTAACAAGTACAATACTCCTTTTCACTTTTCCGTTTTTATTCTTCTATGAAGAATTGTTAAGTGCCTATCTCACATTGTTGCTAGTAAAATATAGTGTTGATTTTGTTATTCTTACGCTGATAAGTGATTTTATAAACCGCAAAAAGAATATGTATTTCTATCCGATAGTCCAAATCATCACCATTATTTACACGGTACTTATCGGTTTTCTTGGGCAATTTGTAAATTTCAAATGGAAAGAAAAAGTAAATAAAAACAGTCATTTAATATGATTAAATGACTGTTTTTGAAACTGTTATTTATTAATATGTTTAAATATTATTCTTTTTAATTTGTTAGGAAAAAAAGGTTTTTCTATAAAATCATCAATTGCTACTTCATTATTCATCACATCCCCCATACTGTTGGCGGTAACGGCAATAATAGGAATTGATTGATATTTTTCACCATTCAAATTACGAATAGCTCTTGTTGTTTCAAAACCATCCATAATGGGCATTTGAAGATCCATCAAAACAACATCATAATCTTTTAATTGGATTTGTTTCAATGCTTCTTGTCCGCTAGTCACACAATCAATATTTGCTTCAATCTTTTTTAGCATTTTTTTTAAAACCACTAAATTCACCTCACTATCATCCACTGCAAGAATATTCATCATTTCATTTTTTTTATTCACACATATATTTTTCTAATAATATTATAAATAAATAATAAACAATAAAATAAAAGACAATTATTTAAATTTATCTTTCCAAATTTGATTAAATGATTTTGCTGTAATCACCGGATTTGCACGATGTACACCCCAAGATTTATTTACCGCAAATTTGATAACAAGATTTCTAAAAAATCCTGATCCAAAATTCATCAAAGAACGATGCTGTAACACGTGAGTCATTGACTTAACAGCCAATTTTTCTTTCCGAGAAATCAACTTTTTATCAACAGCATTCTTTCTGTTCAAAAGTAGTAATTTATGCAAAGGTATTTTTACCGCACAATCATTTGTACATGCCCCACACAAAGTAGAAGCGTAACTCAAATGCATGTATTTTTCAAGATCATTATGAAGATAAGGTGCTGTAATAGCCCCTATTGGACCGGTGTATGTGGTATTATAGGTATGCCCTCCAATGGTTTTATATACAGGACATACATAAGAACATGCGCCACATTTTATACATTGCAGGGCAATCCGAAATTCTTCTTTTGCCAACAGATTGGTGCGACCATTATCTAACAAAATAACATACATTTTTTCCGGACCGTCAATTTCATTTTTCTTCTTTGGTCCCGAAACTACTGAGTTATAAACAGTTATTTGTTGACCTGTTCCATGACTGGCTAATAAAGTCCAAAATAAAGGAAGATCATTCACCGATGGCAATATTTTTTCAATTCCCGCAATTACAATGTGTACTTTAGGATATGAAAAACTTAAAAAACCATTTCCTTCATTTTCCGTAAGCGCAATAGAACCCGTATCTGCCAATAAAAAATTAGCTCCGGTGATTCCAATATCTGCCTTTACAAACTCCTTACGAAGTTTTTTGCGAACAAATCGCGTAAGCTCCTCAGCTGTTGCATTTTCCGAAGTTTTAAATTTCTCATTAAACAAAGAAGCTATATCTTCCTTCGATTTATGCAAAATCGGCGATATGATATGATAGGGCTTTTCATCTGCAAGTTGAACAATGTACTCACCAAGATCGGTTTCCAATACTTGTTTCCGGCTAGCTTCCAAGTGTTTGTTTAAACCAATTTCTTCAGTAATCATTGATTTTGACTTCACAACATTCTTTGCCATATGCTCATCCATAATTTTATCAATTTCTGATAAGGCTTCATTGGCATCGGTAGCCCAGATAAGATTACCACCGTTTTCTATAAAATTTTTTTCAAATTCAATGAGATAAGTATCCAAATTATTGATTACCTTGTTGCGTATAAAAGCAGCTTGTTCTTTTGATTTATCAAGATTTTTAAACTGACTTTTACCTTTTTCAAATGCCTTTTTATAATTATTCGTACTGAAGGAAATCGTTTTTCGATGTTTTTTATCGAAAGCAATTTTTGCACTGTCCTTAGCAAATTTTTTAGCCGGTTTTGACATAATTTTTATTTAGATATTGTAAAACAATTTTCTACCGCATTTTTTTTTAATACTTAATTGCTGAGGTTTTCTTACAGACATTTACTTAGCGTTTTTCTATTTACAAGCTATTTTATTAACTCTATTAACATGTCTACCGGCTTCAAAATCAGTATTTAAAAATAAATCCACCATCTTCCATGCTTCTGTTTTTTCAACAAAACGCCCCGGAATAGATATAATATTCGCATTGTTATGCAAACGTGTTAGTTCTGCCTGTTCAACATTCCAGCACAATGCAGCACGAACATTTTGATACTTATTTGCCGTCATCTGTGCACCATTTCCACTTCCACACAATATAATTGCCCTTTCGTATTCGCCTTTATCTACCGCAGATGCCAAAGGATGAATCATATCAGGATAATCTACACTTGCATCTGAATATGTACCCATATCCTTAATTTGATAACCATGTTTCAACAATTCATCAATGAGAAAAGATTTCATTTCAAATCCGCCATGATCACTCGCAATCGGAATAATTTTCGTTTTATCAAACATTCTTTCGTATTTTTTAGCAAAATTAATAATTTATCATTCGCCGTACTCCAATTTTCACTCGTCCGACTCGCTTGATTTAAACATCCGACGACAATGATTCTAAAAAGTAAAAAATAAATGTATACAGCTATATATTGAAAATAAAGGATTTACACAAAACCTCATGCGTTAATATGCAAAATAATTTTTAATATTCCAATTTTTAAGCCCCATTATAAATTCACAATTTATTCACATTTGAAGTAAACTTAGATGTGAATAACTATTAATAAATCGGCTTGTTTTTAGTTATGAACAGAATTTTTGCTTTTTATCCACTTTCAAAGAAAATTTACTAGACTTTTTCCCCATATTTTTACTCAAAAATGAACATTGAATAACGGCAATTGAAGAATTATAAAACCAACATATCGAATTTCAACAGATTGTTAATAACATCGAAAAATAGACAAGCTTACGTCCACAGAATAAATACAAAATATGGCGGTACGATCTTTTAGAAAGTCATTGTTTGCCATGAAAGCCTCATTGATTTTCAAAAAATTGAAAAAAATTCCTTAAAATTTGGAGAACGGAAATTCAAGAGTTCTTACAAAGATCACAGATACAAATTCCGAATATGGATAACTCAATAATTATTGTTAACAATTCTGCACTTTTGATTTTTCAAAATTTTGAAAAGCATTTTTTCAAACAGTATTAACAGACTATATAAACAACAATAAAAATTTTTAAAATTAATAATGTTATTATATGTGATGTTTAAAAGTGTAAAAACGGGATTTGGAAAAAAAATTTGAAGAAAGAAGGAACAAAAGCTTTAATTTCGTCAAAATTTTGAGACGATCGAAAAAAAATATCGAAACATGAATTTGAGTCAAGAACAATTAATACGTGAAGTAAAGCGATTGAAGGAAGAAAAAAATGCGATAATTCTTGGGCATTTTTACCAAACGGGTGATATACAGGATATTGCCGATTATATTGGAGATAGTTTGGGCTTAGCTCAGAAGGCTGAAGAAACCGATGCCGACATGATCGTTTTTGCAGGAGTTCATTTTATGGCGGAAACTGCTAAGATTTTAAATCCTGATAAAAAGGTTGTTCTACCCGATATGGAAGCGGGATGTAGTCTTGCCAGTTCTTGTCCGGCTGATGCTTTTTCTAAGTTTAAGGCTGAGAATCCCGATCATATTGTGATTTCATATATCAATTGTTCTGCCGATATTAAGACTTTATCCGATTATTTGTGTACTTCGTCCAATGCTGTGAAATTGGTTGAATCTTTTCCGAAAGATCAAAAGATCATTTTTGCTCCGGATCGAAACTTGGGCGGCTACATTAATCGGATTACGGGACGTAACATGTTGCTGTGGGACGGCACTTGCGAAGTGCATGATATTTTGTCGACCGAGCATTTGTTGAAAATGAAAATGCAAAATCCGGATGCGGAAGTGGTGGCACATCCCGAATGTCAAGGAGTTATACTTGAATTGGCTGATTTTGTAGGGTCTACCACTGCCATAATTAATTATGCAAAGCGTAGTGAAAAACAAAAATTTATTGTCGCTACCGAATCCGGAATTTTACATCAAATGCAAAAGGATTCGCCCGAAAAGGAATTTTTGATTGTGCCTTCTGACGAAACATGTGCCTGCAATGATTGTCCGTACATGAAGTTGAATACGATGGAAAAACTCTATCGCTGTATGAAAGATGAAACTCCTGAAATTACTATGAGTGCCGAAACTATCGAGAAAGCTAAAATACCGATTATGCGTATGCTCGATATTTCAAGAAAAATTGGCTTGATATAGTCGTTTTATGATGACCATTTTTGTAATTTTATAATGCTATGATTCGAAGAGCTGTATTTAGTTTGGTGTTTCTTTTTTGTGTTGTAGGGCTTTTTGCTCAACAGGACATTGTCGAAAATGGTTATCAAGTATTTTACTATCCGAATGGGGTGAAATCGAGTGAGGGAACGATGAAAAATGGTAAGCCTGATGGTTTTTGGAAGGCATACAACAAAGCGGGAATCTTAATATCTGAGGGCAATCGAAAAAATTATCTGCTCGACAGTTTGTGGAAATTTTATAACGATAGTGGAACTATTGTTATGGAAGTGAATTATCGGAACGATAAAAAACACGGAATCCGTAAAACTTGGTCGGAGGATGAAATTGTTGAAGAAACTTTTAGCGATAATGTGAAGCACGGTGAGGCGACTACCTATTTTTTGGATGGAAATGTGAAAAAAACTTCCTTTTTCGATCAAGGTTATGAACATGGCATTGCCAAAGTTTACAATCACGATGGAACAATTATTACTTTGCTGACTTACAAGAAAGGATATCTTATCGACAGAGAAGCTGTTAACCGAACGGATTCTAAGGGTTTGCAGCATGGAAAATGGAAGTGGTTTTACGAAAGTGGCACTTTGAAAAAAGAAGGTGATTTTGTTCATGGGGTGTTGCAGGGCTATTTGAAAGAATATAGTGAGGATGGCGATTTGTTGAAAATTCATAAATATGATGAAGGTGAAATTGTTGAAGATGCTCCGGAATTGCAAAAACTCGAAATAAAAACCGAATATTATGCCAATGGTAAGCCAAAAATTATTGCGAGTTATAAGGATGATGTACCCGAAGGTGTGCGGCGTGAGTATGATACTGTCGGTACTATTGTGGCAGCCTATATTTTTCGGGACGGTTTTCGTGTGGGTGAAGGTTTGATTGACGAAGCCGGAGTTAGAGACGGAGCGTGGAAAGAATATTATAAAGATGGTTCTTTAAAAATTACAGGTCGTTACATCAAGGGAAAACCTGTGGGGCATTGGATATTTTATCACAAAAATGGTGAAATTGAACAGGAGGGAAGCTATACCGATAATGGTGAAGCTGATGGCTTGTGGACTTGGTATTTCGACAACGGAAAAATTCGTCGTGAGGAAAATTATTACTTGGGCATGAAAGATGGTGCATCTGTCGAATACGATCATGATGGCGTTGTTTTGGCACAAGGTAAATATGTTGATGACCTCGAAAATGGGGAATGGTTTTATCGTTTCAACGATCATATTCAGAAGGGCAGTTATCGGAATGGTAAGCGATATGGACTTTGGCAGTATTTCGACAATGAAGGAAATTTGTATTTTAAGGGTAAATATATTGATGGTAATCCGAATGAGCGGCATACATATTACTGGCACAATGGAAAGCGCAAAGAAGACGGTAAATATGTGATGGGACGTAAGGACGGTGTTTGGGTAAAATACGATAAACAAGGAAATCCTATCATAATGATTACCTATCGTGGTGGAAAAGAAACAAAATATGACAGTTTCAAAGTACATCCCCCGTTAGGACTTTAGTTTATTCAACCTTCGCCGCCTTCAATTTGAGTATTTCAAGCAAACTCTTTGTCAATCTCTAAATTTACAGATAAATATTTGGGGTAAATTGGCGGCAAACAATATTCGTAAATGATGGTTTTACTGTTAGTTGCTTTTGTAAATAAAATATAATGATATGGGAAAGACAGTAATTCTTTTTTCACCTTCGGGCGGAAGCGTGCACCGCGTGGCACAAGTAATTCAGGAAATTTATGCAGATGCTGAATGTATTGCATTGGAAAATTTTGATGTTGAACGTTTGAGCGAATTTGATAATTTTATCTTGGGAGGTTCTACGGTTGGTGCCGATACGTGGCAAGATGCAAATACACAAAATCATTGGTCTAGGGTCATCCACGATATGGAAGCAAAAGATATTCGACTCGAAGGCAAGAAAGCCGCAGTATTTGGTCTGGGAAATCAAGTTCTTTATCCCGATCATTTTGTTGATAGCATGATTACAATTCGCGATGCCTTCGCAAAACGAGGTGCTGAAATTTTTGGTGAATGGTCTGTTGAAGATTATGATTTTACTGATTCTAAGTCGGTGATTGACGATCATTTTGTAGGATTGGCTCTTGATGAAGATAATGAAGATGAATTGACCGAAGAACGTTGCCGAGAATGGGTTGCTCTATTAAAAACAAAATTTTAGTGGTTTGTTTTTTTGTTTGGGCTTCACAAAACTGAAAGAAATTCCTTAAAAAGAGTTGTCCAAAACGGACAACTCTTTTTAATTTTTTTTAAAATTATTTCGGTAATTTAAAACAATTCAAAAAATATCCGTTGGTTGTGTACATGCGTTTGTTTTCGAGGTCAACGGAAATAGCATGTAGATACATATCGTGCGGTAATTTATTGTTTGGTTTTCCAATTTTGTATAGCGTTTTTCCTGTATTGGCATCAACAATAAAAATATATCCGCTTGAGAAATAAAGTCGATCTTCATAGAGCCGGAGTTCTACGCAACAAGCTCCCACATGTGAGTTTCTCCACATAAGTTCACCGTTATTTTTGTTAAAAGCAATTAAGTCGCCATTGTCCAATTTAATGATTATTTTATCATAATAAATCAAATAATTACTACCCTGGTTAATTGAGTTTCTAGGATATCGTTTTTGCCATTTTATTTTTCCTGTTTCTGCTTCAATACAAAACATTTTAGACATTCCTCCAAAGTAAATTAAATTGTTTTTGATCAATGGGGGTCTGACGTTCAATTGTCCTGTAGGATCAATGGCTTCAATATGCCATAGTATTGAATCTTTGGATAAATTGTAAGAGTATAAATCTACCTTTGGTTTATAATTTGGAGGCATTATATACATCGAATTACTGAAAACTAAAATAGTGTCGCCGTCTTGCCTATAAACCAGTGGGCGACAAAGGTTAACTTCATAGTTGGAAGAATCTTTGTAAACTGTAAAAAGTTTTCTAATTTCTCCCGAGAAAATATCTATTTGGCAAATGCTGCTGCTATCTGCAAAGGGGTTCGGACCATAAGCAACAGTTTGATATACATTTGATCCATATCCTGAAATCTCTGCATCGCCATCAGGGATTATAATTTTCCAAATGGTTTCTCCTGTTTCTAAATCAACGCAATACGAATCTCTTCCTGAATTTAGAGCCACTCTGTCTTCATATGCATATACACCATCACAATATTGTATACTTTGGTATTGGCTAAAGAAATAACTATCCCACTCCCAAATTATTTCTTTTGAATGTATGTCAATTGCTCTTACTGTGGAGTTTTTTTCTTCTTCATTAAAAGGCTCTGCGTTGATTATTAGTTTATTATCTACTAACTTCGGATGAAAATTGAAACTGTAACTTGTATCTTCTGTTAGTGGGTATTGCCATATTATAAGCGAATCTTTCTGAATAATAGTTTCCTCATTATTGTTTACATCTTCCTTATCGCAGGAAAATATTGTAATAAAAATTAGATTAACGGATAAAATATAAAATAATTTTTTCATGTAATTTGTTTTTATTATTTTTTAAAATATGAGCCATGTTTACCATTAAAAAGTTCTGTTAATTTTGTTTTTGTATTTGAATCATTTAGCATTTGTATGTGGTTTGATTTAAGCATTGCTTTGTTTGGTTCAATGCTTACTCCGGGAAATGCTGTTGCACTTTCTTGATTAATTACCCCATCCGTGGGAATTTCAATCATTGTGAGTGAAAAACCTTCAATTACGCTACATCCCCAGACAAATTCTTTATCTGGATTATAACACTCATTAGGATCATTAATTGGGATAGTAGTTTGTTCACCGGTATCTGGATCAATACATCTACAATAAAGTTGTTCTTCGGATTCGAATGTTGCATTTCCAATTAAAACTTTGTAGTTCTCATCAGCATTTAAAAACCATTGCAAACCGTCATAATAATAATCAGCAATTAATGATGCTTCGTCCTCTGAGTATCCTATGATTGCATCTATATTAATAATGTCATCTAGTATATAATCTGATAGGCATAATTCGGAACTAATTATCCACTGCCACCAATTGCATCCATCATTTGATAAGTCATCATATAGATTAGAAAATGCATGATATTTTTCTTCAAATCCTAAAATATCATTATATATACTGCTGTTTATTATTGAATTATCGTCATCCGCACCAAAAGTTGTAGCATTTATATTTTCTTCAAGCAGTGATGATAATGTTCTCCAAACAACTGGATCTTCTTCTGCACCATAAAAGGCAACTTTTGGTATGTCACATGGATAGCTATTTAAATTATTTAATATAGGAGAACCTGGTACATAGTCTGATGTACTGGGATTTGAAAGATTTTCTACTGCGTAAGGAAGAACTAAGTCATAAATGAACCAAGCTATACTTGTTAGATCCTCAATTATATCTTCCGAATCAATAAATACGTCCAAATACCATGTTTCTTCAATTGATTCAGCTATTGGACCACTGGTTAGAGAAATAACTCCTTCAGTTGCATATTCAAGTATATTGTTTGCATTATCAATTATTTTCGCTCCCGAATGAGGTGTTCCGAAAGTAACAATTCCTCCGAATCTTCTGGCGGATGTAGGTGTTCCTCTCAAATAATAATTATAATCCATCATTCTGGCTACTAGACCACCTTGGCTGTGCCCTATTATATAGTTAGCATTTGGATCACTAATGTTATATACGTTATTAATGGAATCTCCGATGGAAATCATTGCTTGTTCACATGTGAGTGCTGCATTTTGAAGGCTTTCTTGTTGGTATTCTAATCTTGTAGAAAGAATATTGTGATTTTGTTGACTATAATTTGCCGCTCTGTACCAACTATGAGAGTTTCCATTCAATCCATGAAGCCAAAAAATTTGTCTAAAATTTGAGTTTGGGGTAACTTGGATTGAATTTATTATATTAGTAGGAATTGTTGATTTATAATTATTAACTTCCTCATTAACAATCTGTTTTTTTTTAAGTTCACATTCCGTTTGGCTGTAGCTCATATTCATAGCCATAAATATGCTACATATTACTGATATTGTAATTAATTTTAATTTCATAAGTTATAAATATTAAAGTTTAACAAATTTTGATTGTATAGTTTGTTTGTTATTTGATAGTTTTATAATATAAATACCTGATTTTAAATTACTAATATTAATTGTTTTATTATTTATTATTTTATTATATTTTAATTGACCATAGTTATTATATATGCTAATTGTATAATTATCATTATGTTTATCAAAGAAGTTACTTTCAATTGTAATTACTGATTTTGCAGGATTAGGTATTATTGAAAGTTTATATTTATTATTGATATTTATTTCATCTTTATTAATATTAACTTTTTTACCATTTCTATTATCTATTATTGAATAGTTAGTAAATAATTTATTTTGAAATATTTCTTTACATACTTTACTTGTTTTTGTTTTTGTGTATATAATTTTTGTAAATCTTTCGGGTACAATATATCCTGGCTGTAATTCTATGTAACTTTTGGTTTCATGTGAGATTATTTTGCCATTATCGTTTTTCTTAATTCTTTCAAAATACAATAGGTTAGGGTTTATATAAATTGTATTTTTTTGCGTTATAACTTTAAATGAACCATCTTGATACTTCTCAATATTGGCTCCTTTCGATTTGAGTTCTCTTATTCGTTGGTCTGTAATTGTATTGAATGTTGGAAACATTTCTGTCGATAGAATTTCTGAAAGTTCTTTATATTTTTGACTGTGAGTTATTGATTTTAGAATCTTTTCGTTTTTATCATAAATATGAGTACCATTCTTATCAATAACTGTTTTAGTTGGTCGTTTTGCCCACTTTGGATAAATATTTTCAGCTTTTTTGTGCTCTATTATTGTATAACGCGATCCATCACCGAGTAAATATTTATGATACTGGTTTTCTTTTGATCTAGTTTTTAATTTTAAAACTTCCCAAGGTTTAAGGGCTGAGAGGTCTTCGACGGATTGACTTACATCTTCAGTTTCTGTGTAAGAAATTTGCATTTCATACTGGTTCGGAGGATTGCTTTGACATTTAGTATCCTTGTAACTAAAAATAATAAAAAAACTTATTATTCCTAGATGAATCATTTTATTAAAATGTGTTTTTTTTAATAGAAAATTTTTATAATTCATAGTATATTTATTTTATGTTTAATGAGAAAAATAGTTTATCGTGGTAAAGTTAATCATTTTTTATTTTTTTAAAAAGTGATGGAGTATTGAAAACAGGGCAAACGCATCTAAAATATTTTTGGGTTAAGTTTCTAAATATCAATTTATTAATTTGTTTCACAGGGTTAAAGTCGTATATTTACCTAATAATCAGGTAAATATATAAAATTGAAAAGCAAAGGAATTTTATCGTATTTTTCACACATGAAAGATCCAAGAATAGACAGAACACACCATCATAATTTAAATGTAAAGTCTTAAATG
>PDWJ01001010.1_pt1 | contig 42854 bp, 20 predicted proteins | sample 1430881 | NCBI WGS metagenome assembly PDWJ01 (sample SAMN01162460, study PRJNA174530) | Oral metagenome, whole genome shotgun sequencing project. | biome: Marine environment; feature: Marine mammal; material: Swab sample of the gingival sulcus; isolation source: swab sample of gingival sulcus...
CGCTCGTCGGTTGCGTGCTCCCAGCAGGCGCCCTTCTCGCTCCTACGCTGTGATGCCGCATCCTTCGCGCAGCTCGGTCCGGTAAGCGGATCAGCGCTCTAGCGGTAGGTCTTGCCGCTGGCCCGCTCGTGCTCCTCGCCGAGCACGTCGACCAGCTCAGCGAGCTTCGGATCGCCGACGTAGCGCCGGCCGTTGATGAAGAAGGTCGGCGTGGCCTTGACCTTGTTGCGCAGCCCCTCCTTCTTGCTCGCGATCAGCATCTTGCGCGTCTTGGCGTCCTTGATCAGCTCGCCGAAGCGACCGCAGTCGAGGCCGAGGCTCTTGGCCCAGGGCTTCTGCTTGTCGGGGGAGAAGGCGTCGAAGTGCTTGTAGAGGTGGAGGGCGTACCTCCAGAAGGCGCCGATACGCACCGCGGCCGTGAAGCCGAGCCCAGCCTCCTTGGACCATTGATGGTTGCGGATCGGGAAGGGCTTGAACACCAGCCGGACCTTGCCCTTCAGCGCGCCCTTGGTCACGGCGGCGTGGAGTCCGGGGGTGACCTTGGAGCAGAAGGGGCAGCGGGCGCAGGCGTACTCGACGAGGGTGACCTTGGCGTCGGCGGGGCCGACCGCGGGCCAACCGGAGAGGGCGATGGTGGGCTTCTTTCCCAGGCCAGCGAGCATGCTGCGGGCGCGCCGCGAGAGCGCGCGCACGATCGTCTTTTCGTCTTCGCCGGCGGCGACCCGTCGACAGACGCTAGCGGCGAGGCGCCAGGCGAGCCGACAGACCTTCTTCTGCTTCAGGCAGGAGGCGATGGTCTCGTCGCAGCAGGCGTAGGGATGCTGCGAGGCGAGGAGCTTGGTCGCCAGCGCCTTCTTGGCGCCGGAGAGCGCCTCGCAGGCGGCGGGTCGCGGGGGGGCGGCCAGGGCGTTCGCGCCCGACGCCACCGCGAGGAAGGCGAAGACCGAGAGGGTGAGCGTCGAGGTGAAGCGCGGGGTCGAAGGGCGAGGGTGTTTCATGGTCTCAGCTCCGGGCAGGTCGCCGCTCGGCGCGGCGAAGCAGCCAGCCGTCGACGCCGAGGGGGCGTCGGTCGAAAAACAGCACATAAAGCGCGAGGGCGAGCCAGGCGAGGTCGCGCAGCACCGTGAGGCTGCTGATCGGATCGCTCTCGAGGGCCTGGGAGGCGAAGCAGCCGCAGGAGGTCTCGAGGCCTTGAGCGAGCGCCCAGATCACGGCGATCAGGAACATCACCATCATGCCGGCCACCAGAAAGGCCGCGGCGCGGGCGCGGTAGCCGACGATCAGCAGCGCGCCCGCGATGAGCTCGACCCACGGCAGGATGATCGCCATCGCGTTGATCAGCGGCAGCGGGAGCAGGTCGTAGGTCGCGACGTCGAGGGCGAAGGTGCCGGGGTCTGCGATCTTGTGGACGCAGGCGACGATGAAGACCGCCCCGAGGTAGAGCCGCATCGGCAGGGCGAGCACCGCGTGGCCGCGCCAGGCGAACCAGCCGCTCATGGCGTCGCCTCCTCGGCCTTGGCCTCGCTTGGGGCGCTCGTCTTCTTTGCCGGACCTGTCTTGCCGCGGAGCGCGGGTGCCCCGCCCTCGACGTAGAACACGTTCTTGATCCCGCTGCCGGAGAGCTCCTTGCCCAGCTGCTCGCCGGTGTCCGGGTTGTCGCCGTCGCCGTAGACGACCACGCGCTTAGCCTTGCTGCGCGCGGCGGCCCGGGCCAGCGCTTGGAGCTGCGCCTTCGGCGTCGGATCGAGGTAGTCGTAGGTCACGTTCATCGCGCCCGGTAGATGCCAGACCGCGAAGGCCTCTCTGTCGCGCGCGTCGACCCGAAAGGTGTCGGCCGCGCGAGCTCGCGGGTCTTGGGGGGCGAGGACGTCGACCTTGCCGCCGGGCTCGGGGCAGGGCACCAGGATGTCATAGGCGCGCTTGGCCACCAGCGGGATCGCCTTTGGGTGGACGAGGTTGATCCCCATCGCCAGCGCCGCGCAGACGGCGGTGATGATCACGCCGTCTCGGATCGCGCGCAACAGCTCCGCGTCGAACAGCCGGCTCATGGGCCTATCGTAGACCAACCTGGTCTGCCACCCAACCCGTCGAGGCAGGGAAAACGGCCAGCAGCGGCCGCGGACGGCAAGAACCAGAGCGTGGTCTCGTAAGACGTCTCGCCATCCCTGAGGGAGGCCTGTCCAAGACCCGTGTACGTGGAGGTACGAGAACATGCGCTCGCTTCGCTTGCTTTGCGTCGCCGGTTGCCTCGGGCTGATCTTGCCCGCTTGCTCCGACGACGCCACGGTGCCCAATAGTCAAGACAGCCAGGCCGGAAGAGCCGACGGCTCGGACCCGCCGGGTGATGGGGGCGACGACGGCGACCCGGTGAGAGAAGACGGCCAAGAGCCCGAGCCCGACGGGTCGAAGCTCGACGGATCGAAGCCCGACGGGGCGACGCCCAAAGATGGCGGCGGCGGCTGCACCAACCAATGCACGGAGAACGCCCAGCAATGCTCCGGCGCGGGCTACCAAAGATGCGAAAAGCAGGCCAACGGCTGCACCGACTGGGGCTCGGTCACGCCTTGCGGCGCTGGTGAGATCTGCTCTGGCGGCCAGTGCATGAAAAACTGCATCAACCAATGCTCGGTCGGCGCCCGGATGTGCCAAGGCGTGGGTTATGTGGTCTGCGAGATGAAGTCGTCGGGCTGCACCGACTGGGGCAGCGTGACGCCCTGCCAGAACAACGAGGTCTGCAACGGCGGCCAATGCGTCAAGAGCTGCGTCGACCAGTGCACCCTCGGCGCCAAGCAATGCTCGGGCACCGGGGTGCAGACCTGCGCCGCCGGCGCCAGCGGCTGCGCAGAGTGGGGCAACCCCTTGCCTTGCGGCGCTGGTGAGATCTGCTCTGGCGGTCAGTGCAAGAAGAACTGCACCAACCAATGCACGCTGAACGCGACGCGCTGCAGCGGCCCGCAGGAGCAGACGTGCAAGCAGATGGCCTCCGGCTGCACCGACTGGGATACGCCAGCGCCCTGCGCCACCGGCAGCTGCGTCAACGGCAAATGCGACGCCGGCGTGTGCGTCAAGGGCGACAAGCGCTGTAACGGCACCACCGTCGAGGAGTGCGACGCTGGCGGCTTCTGGCTGCTGGTGCAGACCTGCCCGCAGGCGTGCCATCAGGGCGCCTGCACCACCACCGTGACCTGCAGCCCGGTGACCCGACGCTGCAACGGCGACATCGTCGAGGAGTGCAACCCCACTGGCACCGCCTGGCTCTACCTCGAGAGCTGTCTCAACGGCTGCACTGGCGGGCTCTGCAGCGGCGGTTGCACCCCTGGCGAGACGCGCTGCAACGGCAAGACCGTCGAGAAATGCAACACCGCCGGCACCGCCTGGGCGCTCGATCAGAGCTGCAGCCAGACCTTCTGCACGATGCTCTCCACCGGCGGCGCGGCCTGCGCCGAGCTCGAGCTGAAGCTCGACAACACCACCCAGACCCTCGACGGTGAGCACGTCTACGCCGGCGACGTGGTGCTGGTGAACAACAGCGCGATCACCGTCGGCGCCCAGGGCTGGCTGCGGATCCGGGCCGCCAACATCAGCATCGACGCGACGTCGTCGATCACCGCGCCGCCGAAGGGTGACGACCCGACCGGGAAGGGCCACGCGAGCGGGAAGAAGTCGTGCAAGAACCCCACCTGCCCCAAATCGATAGGCAGCACCCTCAACGCCACAGCAGGGGGGTACGGGACGGCAGCTCCAGCCCTGAGCAAGACGCTCTACAACTGCTATCCGCACCGCTACTGTACAGTGTCCAATGCTGGCGGTAAGGCGAGCGGGGCCTATGTGACGGGGATCCACATGGGCTCCCGCGGCGGCAGCTGCACCACGGCCAACGGGGGAGGGATGATCGATCTGATCGGCACGCAGACGTTGAAGGTGTACGGCATCCTCAACGCCGACGGTGGAACCACAGCCGACGGCGGCGGCGGCGACTGCGCCGGCGGCTCCGGCGGTGGCATCCGGCTGGTCTCCGAGGACCTCACTGTCAACGGCGTGGTCTCCGTGGCCGGGGGCCTTGGCAGCGCGAACGGCGGCCTGGGCCGCGTGAAGCTGCTCTACGGCTCGAAGAAGAGCATCAACACGGCCAACATCACCGGCGCCTTGGAGCAGTCGCTGATCCCCCCGATGGACCTCCGCTCCTCCACGCATCCGGATCAGACGCGCTGGTACAACGACGACTTCAAGACCTTCAACGTCAGCTGGACGCGCCCCTACTCGAACAACGCGGCCTATTTCTACGACCTGACGACGGCGCTGCCGACCTCCCAGAGCCAGGTGCCCGACACCCAGTCGACCTGGCTGACCACCGAGAGCGTGAGCATCGACGCGGCTCACCTGAAGGTCGGAGCGAACTACTACAACGTCGTGCCGGTGGGCGTCGGCGCTACCGTGGGCACCTTGCAGAGCGCCTTCAAGCTGCAGATCAACAGCACGCCGCCGACCATCACCTCGAGCAGCCACGCCGACCAGAGCCAATGGTATGGGCTGCCGACGGCGTTCTTCAGCTGGGCCAACCCCAAGAGCGACGACAACTACCGCTACTACTACATCGTCTTCGATCGTTACGCTGACACGATCCCGACCAAGTCGGACACGAAGCTGCCGGTGGGCACGATGACGACCAACAAGCCCAACCTGCCGCAGAGCTCGATCTGGTACTTCCACGTGATCGCCGAGGATACGATGGGCTACCTGACCAAGACCGCGCGTCACTATCGGGTGCAGATCGGCCCGGACCCGGGGATGGGCGGCCTCAGCGGCACGATCAAGGACAAGGCGAGCAACACGCCGCTCTCGGGCGTGACCGTCACCCTCAACCGCGGCTACAAGACCTCGACCAGCGCGACCAACGGCTCGTACTTCTTCTCCAACAACGTGCCAGCGATCAGCAACGGCTACGAGGTGAGGGCGACGAAGGCCGGCTACAAGCCCTTCACCCAGCAGGTCGCCGTAACCCAGGGCAACAACACCTCGCTGAACATCCTGCTCGAGAAGGACTAGTCCTACCTCGCGCGACCTGTGCCAGGCGACTGCGCCCGGCGCGAGCACGTGATAGATGCCACGGGGCGGCGTCGACGTCGGGGCTACAACCGATCGCCTCGAGGGCGGCGACGTCTCCGCTTCGACATCTCGGGGGTGGTGATGAGCGAGAGCGCGGTCGGCGGATCGAGGTGGCCGTCAGGGGCGGGAGAGGACGCCAGCGTCGAAGAGCGCGACCAGGGCGGTAGCGGTGGGAGTGATGGGATCTGGGTCTTTGGCGGGGTTGCCCGCCAGCAGGTTGCGCAGGAGCGTCAGGGATTCTCTGAAGCGGGCGCGGTGGTTGAGCGGCAGGCCGCGGAAGTTGGCCGCCGAGAGGCCCTCAGTGACCCGCGCCACCATCTGCCTCGGGTTGCTATCTGCCTGGATTTTTTCACGAAGCTCGCGAAGGTAGAACGCTACCGTCTCTTGACGCTCGATCTCCTTGCTGCGCGCTTCGGCCTCATCGAGCCTGGCGAGAAACTCCTGCATCACCCACTCCTTCCCTTCACTGACGTCGGATAGTAAAAGACCCGCACCTGGTCTTTGTTACTCTAGCATCTTAGTGGAAAACAGGCTGGAAGCGTAGCGATGCTTGGTAGCAGGTAGCGCTTGCAGTAGGCTGCACGCCCCCCAAAACGTCGCCCGCTCGCGCCCAGCGCCGCAGGACGCCCGAAACAACGTCGCCTGCTCGCGCCCAGCTAGAGCGCTGACCAACTTACCTCCCGTCGCTGCGCTGGTCTGCGAAATCACAGCGGTTGTTGCTCGTCGGTTGCTTGCTACCAGCAGGCGCCCTCCTTTCCGCATCCTTCGCGCAGCTCGGTCCGGTAAGCTGATCAGCGCTCTAGCCCAGGACGTCGGTCGAGCGTCTCAACGCGACACCCGCCTGCTCGAGCTCGGTGAGGGCCTTGTCGACGTCGCCGGGGTTCAGCTCGACGCCGCGGCAGCCGTCGACGATCAGCGTCGTGGCGAAGCCGAGGCCGACGGCGTCCAGGGCGGTGTACTTGACGCAATAGTCGGTAGCCAGCCCCATCACGTGGACCTCGTCGACGCCGCGCTCGCGCAGGTAGTCACCGAGCCCGGTGGCCTTGCGCTTGCCATTGTCGAAGAAGCCGCTGTAGCTGTCGATGCGCGCGTCTTTACCCTTCTGGAACACGCGATCGATCAAGCCGCGGTCGAGCTTCTCGGCGAAGTCGGCCCCGGCGCTGCCCTGGACGCAGTGGACGGGCCAGAGCACCTGCTGCAGGCCGTCGAGCTCGATCACCTCGCCCACGCTGCGCCCCGCGTGGTTGGCGGCGAAGGAGAGGTGTGCTGCCGGATGCCAGTCCTGCGTCGCGCAGACCAGCCCGTAGCGCGGCGCGAGGGCGTTGGCGATGGGGACCACGGCGTCGCCCTCAGACACCGCCAGCGCCCCACCGGGGAGGAAGTCGTTCTGCAGATCGACCAGCAGCAGCGCGTGCATCATCAGGCCTCCTTCTGGGCGCCGATCGCCTCGTGGAGCAGCGGGGCGACGGAGCGGACGTGCAAGAAATCGTCGGCGAGCTCTTGAGCGCGCGGGTGACTGTTGCTGGCCACGATCGACTCGAAGAGCCCCGTGTCGTGGATCCGCCTCAAGGCGTCGCCGGGGAAGAGTCCGTGGGTCGTGAGCGCGGCGATGCGCCGGGCGCCAGCGTCCTTGTAGGCGCGAGCGGCGTTGATCAGCGAGCTGCCGGTGCGGATCATGTCGTCGTAGATCAGCACGAAGCGGTCTTCGACCTGAGCGCTCACCGCCTGCACCTCGGTGCGCGAGCCGTCGAGGCGGCGCTTGAAGACGAAGGAGGCGGGGACGCCGAGGTCGTTGGCCAGCGACTCGACCCACTTGGCGCGGCCGGCGTCGGTGCAGGCCAGCACGAAGTCGTCGCCGTCGGCGAGCTCAAGGGCGGCCTGCTTGATCAGCGGCTTGCCGTAGACGTGGAGCGCCGCGACGTTCCCTTCAAAGTAGTGGGCGATGCTCGAGACGTGAAGATCGAGCAGCACGACGCGGTTGCCGGCGTAGGCCGCCGGGATCGCCGAGAGGAGGCGCGCTCGGGTCTTGGCCGTGACGACCTCGCCGGCGCGCACGGCTCGCTCCATCGTCGAGTAGCCAAAGTAGGGGATGCAGAGCGTCAGGCTCTCGGCGCCGTACTTGGAGATCGAGCAGGCCAGGTCGTAGAGCTCGAGGGTGTCGTTATCCGAGATCGTGCCGCCGAGCATCAGCACGTCGCGGCCGGCGACGTTGGAGACGATCCGCTGGTAGCGCTCGCCGTCGGGGAAGCGGCGCACCTCGACCTCGCCCCGGTCGAAGCCGCCGAGCTCGCAGAGCTCCTCGAAGAGGTAGCGGTAGGCGGGGGTGGTGAACGCCAGCAGCTGCTCACTGCGCATGATCTGCTCCTAGACAGCCGCTGGTCTGGGTCTGCAGTGTCTCGCGAGCCTCGAGGATCAGGCGGGTCTTCAGCTCGTAGAGGCCGAGCTCGAGACCCACGGGGTATTCGTGCGGGTTCATGAAGCGCTTGATGCCGCTATGGAGCAGAGCGAGCTGGTCTCCCACGCGGTCGCGGATCGCCGTCAGCGGCGGCGTGTCGTAGCAGCGCTGCCCGCCGCGGAAGATCGGCACCAGCAGGTCTTCGCCCTCGCCGTCGCGCATCGCCCGGCGCCGGGTCGAGTCCATCGGATCGACCATCGTCGGTGGGGCGGGCAGCCCCGTTAGCTCGTCGTAGATCACGTCGCCGCGGATCAGCCCGTCGGCGCTGAAGCGACGCACCTGAAGGAGCCCCGGGTTGGAGACCTTGATCGCCTGCTCGGAGAGCTTGATCCGATGCTCCCACTCGCCGGCGTCTTTGCGGATCGCGGCGAGCTTGTAGACGCCGCCGAGGGCGGGCTGATCAAAGGCCGTGATCAGCTTGGTGCCGACGCCCCAGGTGTCGATCGTGGCGCCCTGATCCTTGAGGCTGCGGATCACGTGCTCGTCGAGGTCGTTGGAGGCGATGATGTGGGCGTCTTGAAAGCCCGCCTCGTCGAGGATCTTACGCGCCTCGATGCTGAGGTAGGCCAGGTCGCCCGAGTCGAGGCGGATGCCGACCAGCTTGTGGCCGCTGGCGCGCAGCGCCGCGCCGACCTCCGCGGCGTGGCGCACGCCCTGCAAGGTGTCGTAGGTGTCGACGAGGAAGACGCAGTTATTGGGCAGCGCCTCGGCGTAGGCCTGGAAGCTCTCGAGCTCGTCGCCGAAGCACATCACCCAGGAGTGGGCGTGGGTGCCGAGCACCGGGATGCCAAAGAGCCGCCCGGCGAGGACGTTGGAGGTGCCAAAGCAGCCGCCGATGTAGGCCGCCCGGGAGGCCGCGAGGCCGCCGTCGATGCCCTGGGCGCGGCGCAGGCCGAACTCCATCACCGGCTCCCCGTGGGTCGCCGAGCAGACCCGCGCCGCCTTGGTCGCGATCAAGGTCTGGAAGTTGAGGATGTTCAGGAGCGGCGTCTCGAGCAGCTGGCATTGGATCAGCGGCCCCTTGACCCGCATCAGCGGCTCGAAGGGAAACACCGCCGTGCCCTCGGGCACGGCGTCGATGTCGCAAGAGAGGCACATCTTCGCCAGGTCATCGAGGAAGCCCTGCTCGAAGAGCGGCTTGCCGTCGTTGCCCGGGAGCTCGGCGAGGTAGGCCAGGTCTGCCTCGTCGACCTGGTAGCCGGCGAGGTAGTCGGCTGCGTCGCCGAGGCCACAGGCGACCGTGTAGCCGCCCTTGAAGGGGTTTTTCCGGAAAAAGAGGTTGAAGCAGGCCTCGTCGTCACCGAGGCCGCTCTTCCAGAAGCCATAGGCCATGGTCAGCTGGTAGAGGTCGGTCAGAAGCGCGAGGGAGGGGCGATAGATCGCGGTCGGCGTGCTCATCGGCGGCGGCTCCTGAGAAGGGTCTGCAACGCGACGCTAGGTTAGCACAGCGTCAGTCCGCGGTTTGGTCGGCGGTCTGCTCCGCGCCGAGGCCGGCGTCGGTGGGGCCGCCCGGGTTCTGGTCGACCCCGACGTCGCTCGGCAGATCGCCGGCGAGGTCGCGAGAGAGGTCGCGAGAGAGGTCGGGGCTCCCATCGAGGCCGAGGTCCACGTCGGTCCCAGCGTCGCCAACGTCGACGCGCTGGTCGGGGCCTCCGTTGTCGATCGTGGCGTCGACGCCCAGATCGGTGAGCCCCGCGGGGTAGGCGCAGGCCCCCCGCGTCGCGCCGGGCTCGAGGGCGCAGCGCAGCTCGCCGGCGCAGTCGTCGTCCTTCGTGCAGAGGTCGCCGAGCTGCCCGTCGCAGCCGGCCAGCGCCTTCAGCCCGAAGAGCGCCGCGATCAGCAGGACACGCCGGCTCATAGCTGAAGCTCCAGGCCGACGCGCGCGTCGATCCCGGCGGCGGTGAAGCCCGAGCCGTGGGTGCGGTAGGGCTGGTTGGTCAGGTTGTCGACGGCGAGGGTCAGAGAGAGCGGCTTGGCCAGCTGCAGACCGCCGCGCAGGCGCAGCACGGCGTAGCCTGGCGTGCCGTTGCAGCCGGTGGCGCCCGTCGGGCAGATCCGCTGATCGCTTCGGTCGAGCTCGGTGAGCCGATCGTGTCGGGTGGCCCAGCGCACGGCGAACTCGGCGAACCAGCGCTGGGTTTTTTGGTAGCGCACGCCCGCGAGCCCCGAGAGCGGCGCGACGCGGCTGAGCGCTGCGCTCTTGCCGTCACCCAAATCCACCGTGCCGTGAGCCCAGCTGACCCAAGCAAAGAGGCTGACGTTCGCCCCCAAAGACAGGCGCAGATCGCCCTCGACGCCGTGGACCCGCGCGCTGTCGGCGTTGATCCGGCGAGCTACGGGCACCGGCGCGCCCCCGCAGGACTCGAGCGCTCCGCCGGGGACGCGGCGCCGGACGATCGGATCGTCGAGGTGGGTGAAAAAGTAGGACACCCCCCCGCGGAGGTTGCCGAAGAGGTCGACCCGGACGCCGGCCTCGGCGCCGAGGCTGCGCTCGCGGGAGAGCCCGGAGGGCGCCAGCTCGAAGGCCTGGTCGCTGCAGCCGCGGGCCGTGTAGTCGTCGAGGTTCGGCGCGCGCACGCCTCGGGTCACGCCGGCGTGGAGGTTGAGGCCGTCACCAAGGAGGTAGCGCAGATGCAGCGAACCGCTCAGGTCCGTGAGGTTCTGATCGAAGGCCGGGGTGCCGAGGGGATCAGCGGGCAGGGTGACCCACCAGCTGGTGAGGCGTCCGCCGGCGGTGATCGCCAGGCGCTTGTCGGCGAGCGGCAGCTGATCACGGACGAAGAGGCCGAGCTGGGTCAGCGTGGCGTCGTCGAGGTAGCGCCCGCGGGCTCGCGGGGTGCGCAGCGGCTCGGAGATGCGCTCGTCTTCGGCGGTGGAGGAGACGATGTCGTGATAGAGGTCGACGCCGAAGACCAGCTGGTTGTTCGCCGGGAGATCGCTGCGCGCCCTGACGGCGCTGCCGATCGAGATCACGCCGTCACGGCCGCGCTCGACGCTGTCTCGATCGAGGCGCAGCCGCTCGTTGAGTTCGCGTTGGTGCTGAAAGGAGAGCGTCCCCGTGATCTCGCGCAGCCAGCGGCTGTCCGAGGTGCGCGCGAAGCGCAGCGTGACGAGATCGCGCTCTTGGCTCCGCAGCACGCTGAAGTCGCGCGCCGTGGAGCGCGCGGCGATCGGCGCGTCGTAGCGTCGCAACGTGGCGTAGGAGGCGCGGAGCGTGGTTTGCGGGTTGATATACCAGACGCCGTGGACGTCGACGGCGCCGTCCCAGAGGCGAGTGAAGGGCTGCTCGCCGACATCGCGGCCAGCGACCAGCTCGTCGAAGCGCCGCAGCGTGCCGCCGAGCCGCAGGCCGAGGCTTCGGACGTGACCCTCGGCCCAGGCGTGGGCGAGCAGGCCCGTGGCGGCGCTGGAGAAGCGGCCGAGGGCGCCACCGGCGGCGTCCCAGCCGCGCCAGGGGTCGAAGGTCGGCGCATGAGTGGTCAAGGCGATCACTCCGCCCAGGGCGTCGGCGCCGTGGAGCACGCTCCCAGCGCCGCGTAGCACCTCGATCCGCGAGAGCGAGAAGAGGTCGACCGTGGCGAGCTGCCCGCCGGGGCCGAGCGGCGCGAGGGCGGTGGTGAGCCGCACGCCGTCGACGAAGATCGGCGCTCGGCGACCGAGCAGGCCGCGGAGCACCGGGCTGCCGCCGGCGGGGGTGGGCCAGACCATCGCCACGCCGGGGCTCTCCTCGAGCAGCGCCGGCACGTCGTCGACCAGCCGCTCGCGCCCCTGCTTCGCCGTGACCACCGAGACCTCTCGGGCGCTGTCGAAGACCCGCTGAGTGGTCCCCGCCGCGACCCGGGCCTCGACGCCGCGGGCGGTCGACGCCGACGAGCTTGGCTTGTCATCGGCGCGCGCGGGTGCCGCCGCGCCCAGGGCGGTGATCGCAAGCAGCAGCGCGAGCCATGAGCTTGATGTGTCGCTCATCGTCGGCCGAGTATCGCCGAAAGCGCGCGACAAGGCGAGCGTCCGCGAGCAGCTCCGCCGCTGGCGCCGAGCGTTGTTGATCACCGCGACGTTGTCTTCGCGGGCGTCCTCGGCGAGGAGCTCCGCCGCGTCGCGCCAGCGCGAGGTGAAAAAGACGAAGGGCTTGTCGTCGCGGGTCGCCGAGATGTTGGCCCCCGAAGCTCGCGACGAAGCGCCGCGGCGCGCGGAGGTAGCGCTCGAAGCCCTCGCCGCTGCCCCCGCTGCCGGCCGCCACGCCATGGCGCGCGATGCGCTCGTCGAGGAGGTGACCCCGACGCGCCCCGCGCCGATGCCGAGCATCGCCAGTGAGACCGCGAGAAACGTCGTGTGGTAGAAAGAGAAGACCGAGAGCACTCGCGTCAGGCAGAGCTCGTAGAGCAAAGGCCTGAGCGAGAAGACCGCGACGCCAGCGCGGCGGTCGAAGGGCTGTGAGGGGCGCTCGGCCGTGGATAGTCGTCTCGCAGCCTACCCGTCGTTGGGAAGGTGCAGCCGTGATGAGCGGGCGGTTCAAACCTCTGTCGCGTCGAGTTTTCTCGCCAGCCCTGCGCAGGCCGCGAGCAGCACCAGCGTGAAGGGCAGGGCGCTGGTGATCGTCATCGTCTGCAGCGCCTTCAGCCCGCCGCCGAGGAGCAAGAGCGCCGCGACGCTGCCCTCGCTGATCGCCCAGAAGAGCCGTTGGAGCACCGGCGGATCGTCGTTGCCGCCGCTGGTGATGATGTCGATCACCAGCGAGGCCGAGTCTGACGAGGTGACGAAGAAGGAGGCGATGCAGACGACGGCGAGGACCGAGATGATGTCACCGGCGGGGAGCCGCTCGAGGAGCACGAAGAGGGCGGTAGGGACGTTGGTCTGGACCGCGTCGACGAGCCCCGGCGCGCCATGGAGCTCACCGTGAAGCGCGGTCTGTCCAAAGACCGTCATCCAGAGGAAGGTTACGCCGGTGGGCACGGCGAGGGTGCCGAGCACCAGCTCGCGGAAGGTCCGGCCGCGGGAGATCCGCGCGATGAACATGCCGACGAAGGGCGACCAGGCGATCCACCAGGCCCAATAGAAGACCGTCCAGCTCGCGCGCCACGAGGTGTCGCCGAGGCCGCTGCCCACCGAGTAGGCTGGCAGGTGATAGACATACTCGCCGAGGGCACGCCCGAAGGCGAGGAGGAGCTCTCCTGTGGGTCCGAAGGCCAGCACAAAGAGCAGCAGCAGGAGCCCCGCGACTACGTTGAGCTCGCTGAGGCGACGGACGCCACGCTTCAGCCCCGAGACCACCGAGGCGGTAGCCATCGCTGTGATCGCGGCGATGATCAGGAGCTGCCAGAGGCGTCTTTGGGGCAGGCCGAAGACGTGCTTTAGGCCGGCGTTGATCTGCGTCGCGCCGACGCCGAGGGACGTCGCCACGCCGAACATCGTGCTCACCGTGGCCAGGGTATCGACCACGTCGCCAGGCAGCCGCTGGGTCTGACGGCCGAGGAGCGGCGACAGCAGTGAGCGCAGCGTCAGCGGCTCGCCGTGGCGGTAGCCGAAGTAGCCCAAGGCGAGGGCGACGACGGCGTAGACGCCCCAGGGGTGGAGGCCCCAATGAAAGAAGCTGATCGTCAGCGCCTGTCTCGCGGCCTCCGTGCTGCGGGGGGCGGCGACGGGCGGCTTGGCGAAGTGCAGCACCGGCTCGGCAACGCCGTAGAAGAGAAGCCCGATGCCCATGCCAGCCGAGAAGAGCATCGCCAGCCAGGCGAAGCGGTTGAACTCTGGCTGCTCGCCGTCGCCCCCAAGGCGCAGCTTGCAGTGAGGTCCCAGACCGAGCCAGAGGGCGAAGAGGAAGAAGCCCACCATCGCGGCGAGGTAGAGCCAGCCGAGCTCTGTGACCAGGGCGGCCTGGAGGCTCCGCATCACCTCGCTGACGCCCTTGGTCGAGAGGGCGCCGAGGGCCGTGAGGAGGGCGATCAAGGCGGCGGAGGCCCAGAACACGACAGGGTGTGCGTCGAAATGGCGCTTCATAGAGGATGCTTGTCCGGCGCCGCAGCGCGCCCACACGAAAGACTCACACGCCGAGTATCAAACGTCACCCTGAGGCGTTCCACGGATCGATGAGAGGCGAGCCATGACCCCTGCTCGCTGAGGGGGGAGGAGCGCAGCAGGGGGCAATAGGCTCGAGTGCAGTGTTGGCTCTCGTCGAGAAAGGGGACGCGCCGAGCGATTGGATCGGCGGGCTGAAGCCGGCGCCGAAGAAGACGGCCGAAGAAGACGGCCGAAGAAGACGGCCGAAGAAGACGACAGGCAGCGAGGCGAAGCCGAGCCCGCGACCGGACGGGAGGAGTGTGTGGGGAAGCTTTTGGGCGTGAGGTGACGACGTGAGCACCCGGACGTGGTCGTAGGCATCTGCTGGTCGTCAGTCGTCGTCGCGGGCGAGGGCGAGGTAGACGCGCTCGGGCGTCAGCGGTAGCTCTGAGAGTTCGAGGCCGGTGGCGTAGGCCAGCGCGTTGCCGATCGCGCTGGGCACCGAGATCATCGGATGCTCGGCGACGCCGCGGGCGCCGTAGGGGCCCTGTGGGTGTGGGGTCTGGACGAAGTGCTGTTCCATCGCCAAGGGCACGTCCTTGGCCGTGGGGATCTTGTAGTCGGTGAAGCCGGCGTTGAGCATCCGGCCGCCGTCGAAGACGAACTGCTCCGAGACCGCCGAGCCGAGGCCCTGCACGACGCCGCCGATCACCTGGGTGCGACATTGTTGCTCGTTGAGCACGCGGCCGACGTCGAAGGCGCTGGCGATCTTGACTACGGTGATCGTCCCGGTGTCGCTGTCGACCTCGATCTCGACGCCGTGGGCGCCGTAGGTCCAGTTCAGCGCCGGCCGCCCCTGACCCGTCTTGGGGTCGAGGTTGGTCAGTCCCGAGGCGATGTAGCGTCCGCGGCCGATCACCGGTCCGCCGATGGCGTGGCCGTCGGGGTAGACGTAGCCGAGCACGATCTTCTCAAAGGGGATCGCCGTCTCCTCGCGGCGACCGCGGACCCAGACCTCGCCGTCGGCGTGCTCGAGCAGCTCGGTGGGGGCGCCGAGCGCTTGCGCGGCGACGTCTTTGATCTGCGCGATGGCGTCGCGGGCGGCGGCGATGGTGGCGTTGCCGCCCATCACGGCGAAGCGGCTGGCCACGGTCTGCCAGTCGAAGGGGGTGTAGTCCGTGTCGCAATCCCAGGGGACCTTGACCTTCGAGAGCGGCAGGCCGAGCTCATCGGCGGCGATCTGTTGTACGGCGGTGTAGGTGCCCTGGCCGTAGTCGACGCCGCTGATCTGCACGGTGACGGAGGCGTCGCCGTTGAACTTGATCGTCGCCGAGCACGACGTATAGGTTGGCATCGCCGGGGCCTTATGCAGCATCGCCAGCCCCTTGGCGCGGTATTTGCCACTATGGGCCTTGGCCCGCTTGGCGGGCTTCGTCTGCGCTGCGGCGTCATAGCCGATCGACTCGGCGACCAGCCGCAGGCACTCCTCTGGGCGACCGTGGCCCTCGGTGAAGAGCTCGCCCGTGATCGTGTGGTCGCCGACGGCGAGCAGGTTGCGCTGGCGGATCGTCAGCGGGTCGAGGTCGAGGTCCTTGGCGATCATGTCGAGGTTGCGCTCGATACCCCAGAGCACCTCGAGGTGGCCAAAGCCGCGGTAGGCCGTGCCGAAGACCTTATTGGTATAGACGACCTTCGAGTCGATCTTGCAGTGGGGCACGCGGTAGGGGCCCGCGCCGGCGTAGGCCGCGGCGCGGCCGATGTTGACGCCGTAATCGGCGTAGGCGCCCGCGTCCCAGAGGTAGGTGATCTCGAGCGCCGTGATCGTGCCGTCTCTCTTGACGCCGGTCTTGATCCGGCTCTTGAGCCCCTGTCGCGAAGGTATCGTGTTGAACTCTTCCTCGCGGGTCGCCGTGAGCTTCACCGGGCGTCCGCCGGCGGCGCGCGAGAGCAGGTAGGTTAGGGGCTCGAGGTGGATCCCGGCCTTGCCACCGAAGCCGCCGCCGACGTAGGGAACGCGCACGCGCACCTGAGTCATCGGCAGCTCGAAGGTGTGGCAGAAGATCTGGCGCACGGCGAAGGGCGACTGCGCCGAGGTGATGATGTCGACCTCGCCGCCGGGCTTGGCCGTGACGATGCAGGTGTGGGTCTCCATGGCGACGTGCTGCACCGGCGGGTTTTCGAAGCGATGCTCGTAGACCTTGTCGGCGGTGGCGAAGCCCTCGTCGACGTCGCCTCTCCGGATGCGCTGGTGGTGAGCGATGTTCTCGCCGGGGCTGGGGAAGAACACGCCCTGCATCCAGCTGTAGCTCTCGATGTCGGGGTGAACCTGTGGCGCCTCGTCGGCCAGCGCCTGGTCGACGTCGAGGACCGCCTGGGTCGGTGCGTAGTCGATCAGCAGCGCCCGCGCGGCGGCGGCGGCGGCCTCCTTTGTCTCGGCGGCGACGGCGGCCACGGGCTCGCCCTGATAGCGGACCTGATCGATCGCGAGGATGTCCTTGTCCTGCATGTAGAGGCCAAGCTTGTTATAGGGCTTGACGTCTTGGCCGGTGACCACGGCGCGCACACCAGGGATCGCCATCGCGGCGGTGGTGTCGATGCGCTCGATTGTGGCGGCCGCGTGGGGCGAGGTGACCATCCGCGCGTAGAGCATCCGGGGCACGACCATGTCGTGGACGAAGGCCGCTGTGCCCGTGACCTTGTCGACGCCGTCAATGCGCGGCGCCGAGCCGCCGACGTAGGGCGCCTGCAGCCGCTCGGCGGGGCGATAGTCTTCGCCCTGCTCGGCGACAGCGCTGACGGCGTTGATGATCGCCTCATAGCCCGTGCAGCGGCAGTAGTTGCCGCTGATCGCCTCGACGATCTCGTCGCGCGTCGGCGTGGGGTTTTCTTCGAGGAGCGCGCGGGCCGAGGCGATCATCCCTGGCGTGCAGAAGCCGCATTGGACGGCGCCATGATCAATGAAGGCCTGCTGCAGCGCCGAGAGCGTGCCGTCTTTTCTGTTGACGTCGCCCTCGGCGGTGCGCACGTCGGCGCCGTCGCATTCGGCGGCGAGCACCAGGCAGGCGTTGACCGGCTCACCGTTGAGGATCACCGTGCAGGCGCCGCATTCGCCGATGCCGCAGCCATGCTTTGGACCGTCGACGTGGAGGTCGCCTTTCAGCAGCGAGAGCAGCGTCCGGGTCGGGGAGACCTCGAGCCGCGTTGGCTCGCCGTTGACCGTGAGGGTGATCGGGTGGAGCTTACCCAAGAGTCGCTCGGTCATCGGCTACGCTCCCTTCTCGGAGGCGGACGCAGGGCTCGCGCCGCGCGGGCCTTCGCCGGTGAGCAGACGGCGGGTCAGCCGGCGGCAGAGCAGCGCCGCCATCGCTCGCCGATACGCCGCCGTGGCCCGCACGTCGGTGATCGGGGAGACGTGCTCGAGGGCCAGCGCGGCGAGGCGCGCGCCGACCTCTTCGATGTCTCTCTGCGGGTCGATGTTGCCTAGGTCCGGCGTCGGGATCGGGGTCACGCCGCAGCTGCCGACGGCGGCGCGGAGGACCCGGCGCTCGCGATGGTAGGTCGCGGCGGCGTTGACCAGGGCGAGGTCGTGGCCGTTGACGCGCTTGATCTTGTCGAAGGCGCTGTCGAGCTCGCGGGACTCGGCGGGGATGATGATCGCCGTGGCGATCTCTCCCGGCTGGAGATCCGTGCGCTTGACCCCGAGGAAGAAGTCCTCGAGCTCGACGTCGCGGGTCGAGCCGTCGGCCGCGGCGAGGCGCAGCTTGCCGCCGAGGGTGAGCAGCGGCGGCGCCGTGTCCATGCAGGGCGAGGCGTTGCAGAGGTTGCCGCCGACGGTGGCGCGGTGGCGCACCTGCAGAGAGCCGACAGACTCGGCGCCCTCGGCGAGGCCCGGGTAGGTCCGCCGCACGGCCTCGTCGGCCTGCAGCTGATGCATCGTCACGCAGGCGCCGATCTCGAGCTCTCCCGAGTCTGCCCAGCGCAGCTCGCGGATCCCCTCGATACCCTTGATGTCGACGATCATCCCGATGTCGTCCGCTCCCTCGGCGCGTATATCGAGCAGCAGATCCGTGCCCCCTGCGAGCACCTTCGCGCGCTTACGTTCCTCGGCGAGCAGGGCGCAGGCGTCCTGTGCGCGCTCCGGCCTCTCATAGCGGACCTGGTTCATCACGGCCTCCACGTTGGCTGAATGCGAGAGCGTACGCCGCCTGCGTGATCTGGGTCAATGATACGTCATGAGGCGGCTCTGCAATGGGGGCTGGCGCTCGGCAGCGAAAGGCGCCGTCATCGGCGCGGCGCTCAACGTGCGGCAACCGCGGCATCGCCCCATCTTCATTGCGCTCGAAGAAGGCGGCGAAGAGCGGTGATCTGGGTTACAACCCGCTCTGGAAGAGCTGCGAGCATGGGGCGCGAAAGCACGCGCAGGGTAAGCGCTCGAGCGAGCAGCAGGTTGAGCGATCCCTGCGCACGGTGGCCATCGCGCTCAGTCGTTGAGCCGCGATTGGCGAGAGTCAGCCATGACCAAGCTCTCCGATCTCCCAACCGCGACCGCCGCGATCGACGCGTTTCGCGCCCACACACTGACACCGAGCGAGCTGCTAGCCCAGGTCCTCGCGCGCGTCGACGCGCTCGATGCCGACCTCGGCGCGTATGTCGAGCTCTGGCGAGCGCAGGCCGAGCAGGCCGCCGCGCGGGCGGATCAAGCCTACGCTGCTCCAGATGCGCCTCCTCTGAGTGGGCTGCCGATCTCGATCAAAGACCTCTTCGATCTGCCCAACGCGGTGCCGAGCTGTGGCGTGCGGCGCTCGCCGCGCACGCCTGCCAAGCAGGTGGCGCCGCTGCTCCGTCAGCTCGAGGTCGCGGGCGCCGTGAACCTCGGTCGCGTGCAGATGCATCCGCTGGCCTTTGGTCTCGACGGCGAAAACCCGCAGCTCGGGACGCCGCGAAACCCACGCGCCCCGGGCTGCATCCCCGGCGGCTCCTCGTCCGGATCGGCGGTCTCGGTAGCGGCCGGGTTGGCCTTGGCGTCGATCGGCACCGACACCGGGGGCTCCGTCCGCGTGCCCGCTACTTGCTGTGGGATCGTCGGCTTCAAGCCGACTTACGGCGCCCTCGACGCTCGCGGGGCGCTGGCGGTGGCGCCCTCGATCGATCATGTCGGCGTGCTCGCCCGCGCCGTCGCCGACTGCCGCTTGGTCTTCACGGCTCTGGCCAAGAGCGTCGGCCCGGGCGCCGATCGTCCGCGGAGCGCGAAGGTTGGGCTGCTCACGGACCTGCACCGTCGCGCCGATGGGCGGGTGCAGCAGAGCCTCGAGCAGGCGCTCGCCGCGTGGGGCGATCTCGAGCGCTGCGAGGTCTCGCTCGGCGAGGCGCTGTCTCTGGGCAAGCGCGCCTACGGCACCTTGGTGCTGGCCGAGATCGCCGCGCAGCACGAACCCTGGCTCGAGACGATGGCTGATAACTACGACGAGGTCGCACGGGGGATGGTCGAGAAGGGCGCCGCCCTGCGCGCGGTCGACTACCTCCGCGCCGACGCGGAGCGCGTGGCGTTTCGTGAGGCCGTCCACGAGCTGATGGCTCGCGAGGGGGTCGACGCGCTGGCGTTGCCGACGATCGGGATCCCGACTCCCGAGCTTGGGCAAGAGCGCGTCGATGTCGGCGGTCGCAGCCGCGCCGTTGCGGGGCTGCTCGTCGAGAACACCAGCCCCTTCTCGCTGATCGGCGTGCCCGCGATCAGCCTCCCTGCGGGCGAGGTCGAAGGGCGGCCGGTGGGGCTGCAGCTGATAGGCCGCCGCGGCGCCGACCTGCAGCTGTTGGCGCTGGCCGAGCGGATCGAGGAAGCGCTCGAGACAGAAGGCGAAGCTCGAGCCGACTGATCACGTGATCACGCGTTCTCGTCTGCTCGTGGTGTTTACAAGGCGCTGGGGGAGCGGTTAGATCAATGCCCCCTAGATGGTGAGCAGGAGGTGGCCTATGGCCGAGCGCGGAAGCCGCAAGATCCCCGTCACAGAGCGGCAGTTCCTCTGGGTTCAAGACGACGACAAGGGCGAGGTGATCCTGCACGTCGGGCCGACCATGGTCTCGCCCACGGCCGCCGATCGGGTCGTCGTCGACGACGGACAAGGGGGGTTCCGCGAAGACCCGAGCGGGCGGCCGCAGCCGATGGTCGAGCTCTCGGACTCGCAGTACGCCGTGCTGCAAAACCCCCTCCACGAGGCCGAGGAGGGTACGCCCAATGGGCGCTTCAAGCAGGGGCGCAACGAGGCGCGGGCGCTGCGCAACGGTACGCGTCACATGATCCCCGGGCCGTGCTCGTTCTACCTGCGCCCGGGGCAGCGGGTCGAGGTCCGCGACGCCCACGAGCTGGCCTCGAACCAATACCTGGTGGTCAAGGTCTATGGCGCGGTCGACCAGGAGGCGTTCTACTACGCGATCACGGCCAAGTCGGCGGCGATCACGTCGGCCACGGCAGAGGACGTGGCTGGTGAGACCACCACGAGCCTCGACGAGGTCGATCCGGTCAGCCTGACCCGCGGCCAGCTGATCGTGATCCGCGGCCTCGACACCCAATTCTACATTCCGCCGACGGGCGTCGACGTGGTGCCGGACCTCAGCGTGGACGCCAGCGGCGCGACCCTCTCGGCGGCCACGGCCCGGCAGATCCTCCGCTCGCCGCCGCCCCCTCCAGCCCCGGCAGGTGCCGCCTCGGTCAGCCATCCGCTGCCCACCGAGGAGCTCGTACAGGCGATGGATCTCGACGACGAGCTCGCCGACGAGCTGCTCGCCGAGGCTGAGGTTGTTGAGGAGCCAGAGGTCGAGCGCCCCCGTCGCCGCGGTCGTAAGAGTAAGCGCGAGATCCCTCGCCAGCAGGCGCGCCTCTCGGCGATGAACCAGGTCGAGCAGGCTGCGCGGCTGCGCCACCAGGTGCAGCGCCCGGCGCCGGCGAACCTCGTCGCCGAGCCCGCGCCAGCGCAGAAGATCTCGAGAGACGAGTTGAACACGCTGCTCTCGTCGGACGTGCACCGGCAGGCCCTCGAGCGTGAGGTGCGGAAGGCGCGCTTGGTGCGTCAGGCGGTGGTGCTCGGCGAGAAAGAGTTCTGCGTGATCTTGGACGCCGACGGCAAGCGCGAGATCAAGCGCGGTCCGGCCCGGGTCTTCCCTGGCCCCTATGACTCCTTTCAGACCAAGGGCTCGCGCGAGCGGATCTACGACGCCTATGAGCTCTTGCCGCAGCGGGCGCTCTGGCTGCGCTTCATCGCGCCGATCGCCAAGAGCAAGCTCGAGCACCAGCTGCCCCGGGGCATCGAGCTCGAGCAGGAGATCTACCAGCCGGGCGACGAGCTGGTGGTGACGGGGATCAACTCATTCTTCTTTCCCTTCAACGAGGTCGAGATCCTTCACCCGCTGACCGGCGGGCCCCACGTCGGCAACGACCACTCCGAGATCTTCATCGAGGCGATCGGCATCGACCAGCGCAGCGGCATCTACGTGCGCGATCTGAGCACGGGGGAGGCGCGGCTGGTGCGCGGCAAGCGCAGCTATCTGGTCGACCCACGTAAGGAGGTGCATATCACCCGCACGGTGCCGGCGGAGGAGTGGAACCTCTGGATCTCGCACCACGAGCCCCATAAGCGCACGCAAGAGGCGGTGACCACCCCTTGGGCGATGTCGATCACCGTGCCCCATAACACCGCCGTGCTGGCCACCAGCGCCGACGGGCAGCGGGTGATCGAGGGTCCCTGCGTCGACCTGCTCGAGTACGAGGAGGTGCTGGCACCGCTGACCCTCTCCACCGGCACACCCAAGAGTGACGCGCGGACGATCCGCACCTGTTTTCTGCGCACGGCGGGAAACCGTGTCTCCGATCGGATCTCGATGGAGACAGCGGACTTCGTGCAGATCGACGCCAAGGTGAGCTACCACGTCGCCTTCGACAACGAGCACAAGGCGAGCTGGTTCAACCACGAAAACTACGTCGGGCTGCTCTGCGACCATCTGCGCTCGCTGGTGCGCGGGCAGGCGCGGGCGATGCCGCTGGTCGAGCTCTGGCCCCGGCTCTCGGAGGTGATCCGCGACATCATCCTGGGCGAGAAGACCGACGCCGGTCGAGCGGGGCGGCTCTTTACCGAGAACGGGATGCGCGTGACAGAGGTCGAGGTGCTCTCTGGTGAGATCCTCGACGTAGAGATCGCTCAGCTGCTCGAGACCGTGCAGCGCGAGTCGGTGGCGCTGGTGATCGGCGACCAGCAGGCTCGCGAGAAGCTGCGCTCGCGGAAGCTACGCCACGAGTTGGAGCAGGAGCGGATCACCCTCGAGCAGGAGGCTCAGACGGCCCAGGCCAAGCTGGTGGCGCTCCAGCGCGAGCTGGCGCAGCAGGCGCGGCTGGCCGAGCTGCGCGATCAAGAGAGCGCCGCGCGTGAGGGCGTCGAGCTCGGGGCCGCGCGGGAGGCGCTGGCGCTGGAGAAGGACCTCGAACGCCAGGCGGCGATGGCGCAGGCCAAGGCGGCGCGGCTGCGGGCGAAGGTCGCAGCGAAGGTCGAGGCCGCGCAGCTGGAGCACGGCGAGCAGCAGTCACACCAGGCCGCGATGACCACGCTGAGGATCAAAGAGCGCGACGCCGAGAGCGCGGCGGTGGTGGCTGAGCGGCAGGCCGTGCAGCCCGCGCTGGTCGAGGCACTAACGGCCTTGGGCGACAAGATCGTGCTCGCCGACGTGGCGCAGAACATGAACTTGGTCAGCCTCTTCAAAGGCAAAGACGTGGCGACGCTCTTTCGCGACGTCCTCGGTGGCACCAAGCTCGGCGACACCATCACCACCATGCTCCCACCAACAAGCGATGATCGCCCCAAGGAGGTTGGGTAGACCGGTGAGGAGAGGGAAGCGCTTTGGCAGGGTCAGCGCTTGTCGCCGCGGATCCAACCCACGACCTTGCCGCTCCTGCGATCGAAGATCTGCACGCCTGAATACCCACGGTGGATCACGTAGGCGCGCTGCGCGCCCAGCCCTAGCCCCCGAGGCTCGTCGCCCCAGCGTGACCTCTTCATCGCCTTGGCCCAGCGCACCTTGCCGTCGACCAGATCAAAGAGCTCGAGCCGCCGTGGAGCCTTTGCGATCTTGTAGGTCACCAGCGCTTCGGTCTCGTCGAGCGCCGCTTGGGGGGGCTTCTCGAAGGTCTTGAGCTCGTTGGTCAGCTTGCGGATCCACCGCATCTCTTGGCTCTTACGCTCGTAGCCGAGAAAAGAGGGGACCCGCGTGCCCTTGCTCGGCGACACCTCCGCCAGGCCGTGGGGGGTGTGGCAGAAGGTGCGGTGGTCAGCCCAGTGGAGCTTGTGGCCGTTATGCCGGTACTTGGTCTGCTTGGTGACCGGGCAGTAGGTTGCATGCACGGTGTAGCCTTTGTAGCGGCGGGGGCGCCTGATGTCGCCGTGGTGGGTGTCTCGGATCTTCTGGAAGAAGTACCAGTCGCGGCACAGCGTGAAACGCGGCTCCTTCACCTTCCCCTGGGCCTCGCCGGTCTCGACGTCGAAGCCGCTCCAGGCCTTGGTCTTGGTCCGCACCCGGAGCTGACCGTCGACCAAGCCGAGGTTGTCGATCTTGTCGGGCAGCGAGCCCTTCCACAGCAGCTTGCCCTTCTTCTCGTCGTAGACTCGCAGGTGCTGTGCGCGCACGATCAGCAGCTTTCCTGGCGCGCGCCAGAGGCGGACGTTTTTTTTCGTCTCGACTCTCCATAGTGGCTTGAGGCTCTTGCCGGAGTAGACCGCGAGGTAGGCGCCCTGGCGCTGCACCGTGCCGCGAAGGCGCACCTCCTCACGGGTCAGCAGGGCGACGTCTTCGACCCCGTCGTCGTCGGCTTGCAGGGGGAACGCGCGGTGACTGTTGATCCACAGCCAGAACACTGGCTTGGATGACACGACCGGATCGTGTGCTGTCGAGCCGGGGACTGTTGGCCGATACAGAAAGACCGACATCCCAGCGCCGAGGAGCGTCAGCACCACAAAGGGAATCGCGATCCACCAGCGAAACACGGCCCAGATTTGTCGCTGGAGTGAGAGCGCGGCGTTGGTCTGCGCCATCGCCTCGGCCTGGCGGCGCTGCTGCTGTTGGTGCCGGCTCTCGTAGAGCGGGTTTTTATTCGGGGCGCCGCAGAACTTGCATACGAAGAAGGGCCGGCTCGAGTCGATCTCTTTGGCCAGGCCTTCGCAGTTCGAGCAGCGAATCGTCAGATCACCCATGGTCCCTCCGAAGAGTCTCGTATTCTACACCAACGATGCCCTCTCCCCCCGATCGCCTGCTGGACACCGTACGAAAGGACGCGCTGTTCGCGTGATGAGCGCGTGGGGGCTCGCCGAGCCTGGGGCGAGGCTCGCCAGCATCCGCCGCTGGTGCTCCGGGTTCAGATGCTGACGCTGCGATAAGCGGTCGTGGCCCCAGCCCGCTGAGCGAATGCTCTGGCTGGAGAGTCTGAATTCCTCTTGGCCACCTTCGTCTCGGAACAGGAATCTCCAAAGAGGATGCTCGAGCATGAAAAAGGCGCGCGTCGCCCTGGCATCGCAAGGTGAAGCTGATCCGCGGCGTCTACGGCTTCCGCAAGCTCGTGCTATCCGTCAGTACTCGTACTATCCATCAGTACTCGTACTCCTGGTCTCCCAACCACGACGAGAGCGCCGTGAGCCAACGCTCTAGGGTGCCGTCGCCTTGGGCTTCCCCGCGCAGCAGACGACGACCGTCCTCCGACAGGTCGTTGTAGTCTTCCAATGCACAGCGGACGACAGCAGCGGCCTCTCGGTTGCCGTTGCGCTGCATCTGCGCTGACACCCGATCGGTGAAGCCCACGACCGCGTCGCTTTGGCGAGGCTCGAGGGGCTGCTCCTTGGCAAGCGCCGGACCGAGATCGTTGAGCGCTGAGAGGATCACGGTGCGGCGTTCGGCGTAAGGGAGGGCTGCGAGCTGCGCAGGGGCGATGGGGCGGCCGATCCAGTAGTCCTGTTGCCCGTAGCCCCAGGGGAAATCGCAGGGTCGCTCGAGCGGATCAACGGGGAGCCCACCGACGAAGCGCACGGGTACGATCGGCAGCGAGAGCTCGAGGGCGAAGTCGATGAAGACCGAGCTGAGGCGCTCGACCGGTTGGCGGCAGCGGAGGGAGAGCTCTCCCTCGGGGTGTAAGAAGACCGAGTGGCCGTGCTCTCGCGCGCGCTCGCCCAGGTGCGCAAGGATCTCGAACATCGAGCCGCGGTCTCGCTGGTCGAAGTAGACAATCGTCTCCGGCGCGTCGAGGCCTGGGTAGCCGTGGAGCGCGCGGATCAGCTGGCCGACCCAGCCCTGCTCGTGCTCGGCCTTAGCGATGGTCACGACGTGGGTCTTGGAGAGCGCCGCCGCGAGCAGCGTCATCAGGATCGACTCGACCTGGATCTGGTGGTTGCCGAGGTAGAGCGCCGGTCGACCGATGACGGTGGCGAAGGCTGCCGGGTCTGCGAGATAGACCCGCCGGACGAAGCGCTCGAAGAGCGCCGCGGTGACCTCTTCGCCGACCCAGGCTGGCAGCCCAAGCCGGGCCCGGCCGGCCGCGAGGAGCGGCCTGAGGTCCTGCCGCACGGGATCGTCGACGTCGCGCACCTCGATCCGATCGTCGACGCGCCGCGCTCTTGCGTGGAGTGTGGAGAGCGGCAGCATCGGCGAGCGCCCGCTGAGCTCGACCCAGCGCTCATCGGCGGCCAGGGGCGCGAGGTCGTCGCGGAGCTCGATCTGCGAGGGGTGGACCTCGGCGTGCTGCGCCAGGTGGTCTTGAAGGGCGACCCGCGCCGTGAGCTCGGCGAGCTGTGGCAAAGACGCGAGGTCGAAGCGCTCGGCGGCGAGGCCATAGGCTGCAGCCACCGAGCCGGGGAGCCAGTCTTTGAGCTGGACCTCGCCCTGGTCCAACGTCGTCGTCTCCTCTTCCATCGCCGAGAGGCCGACGCCCGCGATGAAGGCTCGATCACGCAGAAACGTGAGCCGGGCGTGGCGGTCTCGCCCCTGGCGCCCCATCGGCACCAGCGCCTCGAGCAACGCCAGCTCAGCCCAGACCTGCTCATCGCGGAAACCGTCGCGCAAGGCGGGATCGCGCTCGCCGCTGCCGACGATCAGCTGCAGTTCGAAGCGTGCGAGCTGACCGTTGGCCTCGAGCCCCCGAAAGCGCGCCTCGCAGCGCACCTGCCCTTCGCGCGGTGGAGGGCTGAAGAAGCGCGCCCGGTCGACACGCAAGGGATAGCCGAGCCGCTCAGGGTCGGCCTCGGGGGCCCAGCGATCGAGGGCGTCGTGGGGGATGCCGTGAAGTGCGGCGTCGAGCAGGGCCTGGTGCAGGGTGCCGAGGGGGACACCGGCCGCCAGCGCCGCGCCGGCGTCGAGGAGCGCCGAGGAGCCGGCGGCGCCCATCTGAAGCTCGCGCAGCTGGCGCAGCGACGGGCCATGAAAGAGCGCGCCGCTCTGGTAGGGGTCCGGGTCGAGGTGCGCCCCCGCCGGGCGGGTCCAGGGTGGAGGCGCGGGCTCTCGTTTCCGCGCGCAGGCGACCGTCGCCTTGCAGAGCGGCTGGTAGGTCTTTTCGCCGTCACGCCGCTGCTCGAGGGTGACCACGAGCTCGACGCTGTCGATCGGGTCGGCGCTCGCCAGCGCGCGCCTGGGCTGCACGGCGCTGCGGATGGTGACGGGTGTGTCCACGATCGCCCAGCCGGTGAGCCCGAGGTCACGAACTTCAATCACCTGCCAAGGGTCGCTCGGGGTGAGACCGGGGTAGCGTTCGCCCACGTAGCTCAGCGCGGCGCCAGCGCAGCGATCGAGGAGGCTGGTCATTGGCAGCGTCGGTCGGGTGTAGTTCGGCCGATGGTCGGCGATCCAGGGCTGTGTCGCGAGGTCGATCCGCTCCTCGCGGCCGCGAGGTGGACAGATGCGCAGCGGCCGCGGTGCTCCGGAGACGATCCGCACCGTGAGGTTTTCCGCCGAATAGATCCGCAGCTCGTCGACCCAGAGCCAGGCCTCGGCGCTGGCGAAGGCCGCGCCGTCGTCGTCGTGGCCGCGCGCCGTGATGTTCATCTCGACGCGGATCACGCCCTTTTCGGGGGTGACCTGGCCGCGGTACTTCCAGGTCATCGAGCGCCCGCTGGAGAGCGGCTCGAAGCGAGGCTCCTCGATGCCCTCGGCGAGGTCCTCCTCGATCATGTAGAACTGCAGGAGCTGGATCATCGCCTCGATGCCGAGGGATCCCGGCTGCACCGGGTCTTGGAAGAAGTGGGCCTTGAAGAACCACTCGCTCGGATCGACGCGCTTTTCGGAGCGGAGCCTCCCGAGGCCCGCTGGGCCGCCCTCGGGCCAGTAGCCGGTGACGGCGTCGATCATCAGCAGCATCGGCCCGGGGAGGCGCGGCGTGCCGGCGCAATAGCGCTCGGGGCGCGCCGTGAGGTCGACGGCGACGTCGCTCTCGGCCTCGAGGAAGGCCGTGCGCTCGTCGTCGTCGACGGGGAGGCCAACCTGCTGGGCCAGCGCCTCTTTGGGGAAGAAGCCGAAGCCGGTGGAGAGCTCGTAGACCAAAGAACCGTCGGCGAGGCTGCAGGTCAGCTCGAAGCTGACCAGAGTCATCGGGCCGACCTTGGAGATGCTCTTCAGCGTGGTGCGGGTGTGGAGCGTGCCGCAGTCGGGGGTCAGCTCGCGGTGGATCGTCCCCGTGCCGTCGAGGTTTCTGAAGTAGAGGTCGATCTCGCTGCGGGCCGGGCCGCCGACGAAGACCGCCAACCAGCCGCAGGGCTGCAGCGCCGCCTCGAGGAGCACGGCGAAGGGCATCACCGCCGCGTTGCTCTCTTCGAAGTACCAGGCGTCTTTCGGGATGTCGTATTCCAGCGTGACGGCGGTGCCGACCTGCATCCCGCCCATCTGCGCCTTGGTGCCGCCCGGACCGTGGAGCTCGGCGACGCGGGACATGAAGTGGTAGGGGGGGCCGGGGAGCCGCGCGATGTGGCGCGTGCCGTCAAAGAGCGCGCCGAGATCGCCGAAGGCGTCGGAGGGGCGTCCCCAGGCGCAGGCCAGCAGCGAGGCGTAGCCGAAGCGGAAGCCGTCGAGCTCAGCGACCTGCAGCTCGCGCTCGCGAGCGTCCACCGGCGCCAGGAGCTCGGGGCGTGAGGAGAGGGGCCAATCTGGGACGAGGCGCAGCGCCATCCGGCGGCCGTGGAAGATCTTCAGCCCGTCGGCGCTGCCGAGGATGTCGGCGATGATCGTCGGCTCGGGGCCGTCATGGAGCTCCTCGACGAAGACCTCGTAGACCAGCTTGCGCGCCTCGGGCGTGACCTGGCCACGGCAGCGCAGGTGGTAGGTCTCGTCGGGCAGCGGCTCGAAGCGCCAGCCGTCGCGGTCGAGGGTGTAGCCGCAGCCGACCAGGTAGAAGACCATCGCTTGCAGGCAGCCCTCGCACATCAGCGTCCCGGGCATGCAGGGGTCGTTCTTGAAGTGACCCTGGAGGTACCACTCCTCGCCGCTGAGGTCGTTCTCGACGCGCAGGTAGCCGCGCCCCCAGGGGCCGCCGTCGGGCTCGAAGGCGGTGACCTGCTCGAGGAGCATCATCGGCCCGCGTTGGGTCTTCGGCGTGCGCGTATGGGAGCGCGCGCGCTCGAAGCCTGAGCCGAAGCAGTCGACCACGCGACCCTCGGAGAGCGCTCGCACCTGCGCCGCCGAGAAGCTCTTGCGGGTGCAGCGGACCTTGGGCGGATCGACCCGCGCCGCCGGATCGAGCTCGGCGAGGCTGTCTTCGGGGCTCCAGAGCACGCCGCCGGAGCCGTCGAGCTCGTCGTCGGTGAAGAAGCCCGCCTGGCCGTTGCGCACCGAGAGGCGCACCTCGCCGTCGATGCGGCAGTCGTAGTGAAAGAAAAACAGCCGCGTGTCGCCGGCCTTGGCGTGGCCGTCGACATGGATGTCGTAGACGAGCGTGTCGCCGGGGCGGGGCAGGCCGCCGCGGTAGGAGAGCTCACAGCCGAGCAGCCGGTAGACGCGCTCGCCGCGGTTGAGGAAATCCGCGCCGAGCCAGGAGATCAAGAGCAGGTCGCTCTGCCCGGACTCGACCATCACCCCAGCGGGCATCTCGAGGGTGTCGGAGAGATACCAGCTCTCTGGGCGGACGTCGGTCTCGGTCCAGATCGTGCCTTTGGTCATCGAGCCGGCGGGAGCGTCGAGGCCGGTGACGCGATCGACGAGCAGCAGCGGAGGCTCGGGGAGGCGGACCTGGCGAGGGAACTCGTCCTGGATCGCGAAGAGCTCGCCAAAGACCTCGGAGATCTTCTCCGAGGCTAGCTGCGCCAGCTGGTCGCGTCCCCAGAAGATGGCGTCGGTCTCGGGGGCGCGCGATGTCGCGGCGGGGCCGGCCGCCGTCGCCGCGGGCGCGGGCCTCGGAGCGACGGTTGTTCGGGCCGCGGGCGCAGGCTCCGGGGTTGCGGTCGTTCGGGCCGCGGGCGCGGGCCCTGCGGCGACGATCTCGGGGCGTGCGAGCGCTCCGAGGCTCTTCGCTCGGAGCTGGAGAAAAGCGCTCTGAGCCCGGTGCTGCTCGCTGAGGTACTGCTGGTGGGCCCAGGCGATCTGCTGCTGGTGATGAGCGAGCGCGCCAATCAAGGCGCCCTCGCCAGCGCTCCCTCGCGGCTTTTTCTTGGTCGCGATCGCGGAGAGCTGGGTGCTGGCGGAGACGGGCGGGAGCGCGGGGGCGAGGGGTAAGGTCGCCGTCGCTCGCGGGCTAGCCTGCGGGAGCGGCGGCAGGACCAGCGCTGCCGGGTGCGCGGGGTAGCGGCGGGTCACGCCCTCGATCGTCCAGCTCGGGTATCGGCTCTCAGCCTGGGCGCGCTCCAGCGCGCCGCGGAGGCGATCGAGGTCGACCCCAACGCCAGCCTCCATCAGCGCTTCGGCGGCGCTCACTAGCTGGGCGAGGGGACGCGTCCCCGAGCGGTCGAGGGCCACGGCGACGTGCGGTCGGTCGCCGAGGATCCGCCCGATCCAGCGGGCGCAGCCGTCTCGCGGGCCGAGCTCAAGGAAGGCCCGCACACCGTCGGCGTAGGCGCGCTCGATCAGCTGCGGCCAATCGACGGTGCGCGTGGCCATCGCGCAGATCGCCTCGGCCGCGCGCTCCGCTGTCGGGGCGTAGGCCTCGCCGAAGCCAGCCGAGTAGAAGCGCAGCCCTGGCGTCGCGTGGGTCTGCCGATGATGCAGCCGATACCACGTCTCGAGGTAGCCCTCGACCTCGGGGCAATGGATCGCGACATCGTAGCCCAGCGGTGCGCAGCGGACCTTGCCGACCTTCGCCGCCACCCGCGCTACGGCGCGGGCCTCGCCGGCGATCAGCGCGTCACCCTCCGCGTGGATGATCGTGAGGTGACAGAGCGGCTCGTCGGCGAGGGCCTCGCGCAGCTCGGGGAGGGGCGCGAGCACGCGCAGTCCGCTCCAGCGCGCCTCCCGCGCGGTCTCCTCGTCGAGCAGGCCCGCGGCAAACCAGGCGCGCCGTGGCACACCCAGCGCGCCGGCGATCGCTCGCGAGAAGACCGCCTCGTCACGCAGCTCACCGTACATCGCGGCCATGTCGCCCCAGGCACCGAGGCAGTGCAGGGCGTTGGACTCGCCAGCCGAGAGTCCGAGGGCGGCCTGCGGCTGCAGGCCGAGGAGCTCGCGCGCCACCAGCGTATGCAGCTGCGAGAGCAGCGTCGCGCCCCAGAGCTTCTCTTCCGGCTCGATGACAGCGCTCCGTGACAGACGCGCGGGATCGACGATCCAGCCGCCGGCGTCACCGATGCAGGCTCGCTCTTCGGCGTCGAGGCTCTCGAGGAGCCAGGGGAAGGCCGCCAGCAGCTCGGCGCCCATGCCGCCGTAGGCCCCCGCTGGGCCGGTGTAGACGAAGGCGAGCTCCCCGGTGAGCGGCTCCGACGGGCCGGCTGTGGGGAGCGTTGGCGCGTCCAGGGGCCAGAGCGGGCGCTGCGGCGCGACGGCCTGGAGCGTCAGCGTGCGGCGTCCGCCCTCGAGCACCTCGATCTCGGTCGTCACGCGGCAGGTCTCGTCGAGCAGCGGGAGCGCTGGCGTCGCGCCGTCGGCGCTGGCGGGGCGGCTGCGATGGGCGCAGCAGAGCGTCGCCGCGGCGACCTGCAACAGACCCGCGGCGGCGTGAGGCTGGCCGAAGCGACCGCCCAGCAGGGCGTGTGCTTCATCGGCGCGGAGGGTCAGGCTCGGGGCCTCTTCGCCCGGCGCATCGTCGATCACCGCCAGCACCGCGCGACCGGCGGCGCGCGCGGCGCTCAGCGGCTCGACCCGCAGCAGCACAGCCGCGTCGCCTCCCTCGGCGCGGGGGTCGTCTTCGCCGAAGACCTCGCGAGCGGCGGCCTGATGCACAGGCTCGGCGCAGAGGTCCACGGCGCCGACGAGCGCGCAGTCGACCTCGCCGCTGCGCAGCGACTCGATCGCCAACGAGAGCGCCGCCAACCCCGAGCCCTCTTCTGCTGAGACGGTGAACGAGGGGCCGCGGAGATCGAGCTGCGCGCAGAGCCGGTTGGCCGGGATGTTCGGCATCGCGCCGATCACGCCGGCGGCTTTGCGCAGCGCGCCGACCTGGTCTTTAGCCCGCCCCAGCCAGCTCTGGTCGAGCTCGACGCCGCGCTCGGCGCCCCAGCGCCGGGCCCAGTCGTCGAGGCGCCAGCGCGTGCCGTAGCGCCCGACCTCGGCGTCGGCCTGCATGCCGATCAGCACGCCGGTCTCGCGGGGGAGCTCGTGGCGCTCGTTCAGCGCTAGCGCGGCGCGCAAGAGCGTCAGCTGCTGCGCCAGGGTCTGGTCGAGGTCCGCCGGCGAGAAACGCAGCCCGGTCAGCGGCAGCTCGATCTCGCTGCCTCGCGGCGAGACGCTCTGGGGATCGTCGAAGAGCGCGCGGCGCAGGTCGTCGGTGTCGCGGCCGTCACCAACCAGCGCCTCGAGATCCGAGATCACGATCGGCTCTCGTCTTCGCGCTCGGTCGACCGCGGGCACGGCGACCTGCGCCGTCGAGGCTCGATACTCCTCGACGAGCAGGTGGGCGTTGTTGCCGCCAAAGCCGAAGCTGCTGACCGCGGCGCGGCGGGGCTCGCCGTCTCTCGGTGCGTCCCAGGGGCGTGGCTCGTGGCGCAAAACGAGGTTGGCCTCGGCCAGCGCGGGGAGCGGCGACTCGATCGAGGGGGTAGGGGGCAGCTCCTGATGCTCGAAGGCGCCGAGCACCTTCAGCAGCCCGGCAGCGCCGGAGACCGTGATGCTGTGACCGAGGTTGGCCTTCAGCGCCCCAAGGGCAAGCGGGTCGTCGCGCTCGGTGGCCCGATAGACCGCGTCGGTGCTGCGTACCTCGACCACGTCGCCGACCGGTGTGCCGGTGGCGTGGGCCTCGATCAACTGAACCTGCGCTGGTGAGAGCCCGCTGGCAGCGAAGGCTGCCTCCATCGCGCGGCGCTGCCCCGACTCGGCGGGCACGAGCAGGCCCTTGTCACCGCCGTCATTGGAGAGGCCAACGCCACGCAGCACGCCGTGGATCGGCAGCCTCTGCGCCACGGCGTCGTCGAGGCGGCAGAGCGCGACGGCGGCGGCCCCCTCGGCGGGGACGAGGCCGTCCGCTTCGGCGTGGAAGGGGCGACTTCGCCCGCTCCGGCTCATCGCGGCGAGGGCGCAGAAGCCTACATGGATGAACAGGTCGTCGGCGCGGTTGAGGCCGCCTGCGATCATCACGTCGGCGTCGCCGCGGGCCAGGGCGTCGGCGGCGAGGCGGATCGCGTAGAGCGCCGAGGCGCAGGCCGCGTCAAGGCAGAAGGCTGGACCCCCGAGGGCCAGCGCGCGGGCCGCCAGTAAAGCCGGCAGCCCGGACATGAAGCGGTTGTCGCCGCGGGGGCGCTCGACGCCGGCGATCTTTGCGCCGCGCTCGCGGAAGAAGGGCTCCGGCTGCCGGTCGAGCCAGACCACCTCGGCGAACCGCGAGAGGCTCTGCGACGGGTAGGAGAGGTTGCCCAGGATCACGCCCGTACGGGCGGCGAGCCGAGCCTCGCCAGCGCTCGCCAAGAGCTCGGCGTCGCGCAGCGCCTCGCGGCAGACGTGGAGCGACCACTGACAGAGGGGATCGAGGCCGGTAATGTGCTCGGCTGGCAGGGCGAAGCCGCTCGCGTCGAAGCGCGAATCGAAGCCCTCGACGTAGCCGCCGCGGTCGCAGTAGGTGCGGTCTTCGGCCGCGGTCTCAGCTGGCGCGCGGACGAGCTCAGGATCGACGCGCCAGTACCCTTTGGGGGCCTGGCCGAGCGCGACGCGCGTCGAGCGCACCGTCTCCCAGAGGTGCGCGGGGCTGTTGGCCCCGGGTAGCAGGCAGGCGCGCCCGATGATCGCGATCGGCTCGAAGCGGGGCATGACGACTCCGGCGGCGCGTAGCCGCGAGCACAGGGCTAGGAGCGAGGCAGCGTGTGGAGCTCGACGTCGCGCAGCTCGGCGACGACCTGGCCCTCGGTGGTGGCGAAGGTGATGTCGGAGACCGTGCGGCTCTTGCCCACGACGCGGCCGCGGAGCTCGCAGTGGATCGGGCCCCGCACGAGGCCGTCGGTGTAGCGATGGAAGGCGCCGACGCGGGTTGGAAGCGAGCGCTTGCCGAGCATCTTCTCGCCCCAGAGGATCGCCAGCTGCAGCCCGCCGTCGAGGGCCGCCGGGTCGGTCTGCCAGCCGCCCTCGGGCCAGCCCATCTCGAGGGTGCCGCCGAGCACGGCGGCGCCGCCGTCGTCGCTGACGCCCTCGAGCGAGCGGATCACCTGGAAGCCTTGGCGATGAAAGAGCTGCTCACGGTAGACCTCGTCGCCGCGCCAGGGCCAGGGCTCTCGCGCGAGCTCGCCGAGCTTCGCCCGCGGCGCGGTGGTGGCTTCCTCACGGGGCCTCAGCTCGAGCGTCGCTCGGTAGCGCAGCTCGTCGTGGTCGTCGCGCACCTCCGCGGCGAGGAGCGTGGTCGCGCCGCTTCTCAGCTGTCGGCAGTGAATCGACAGGGGCGCCGGGCCGGCCTCGAAGCGCTCGAGGCGGACGCCGCGGACGACCTCGAGATCCTGGCAGCTGACGCTGTCGAGGTCGGGGCGGCATTGGCGAGCGGCGCGCACCAGCCACTCGAGCACCAGCACCATCGGCAGCACGGGCACGTCGTCGATGCGGTGGCCCTGGAGATAGGGGTGGCTGCTGGCGTCGACCAGGACGTCGAAGCGCGCTTCATCGGCTCCAGAGCGCAGCTCGCTCTGGGTCAACACGCCGGAGCGGGGCAGCGGGAGCCCGCCGAGGGTGGCGAGCACCGGTCCATCGCCGCCCGTCTGCAGCTCTTCTGCGAAGAGCGCGGCGCCGCGCTCGAGCGGGATCAGCGGCACGCCAGCCCGGACGAAGTGACGGCGCAGCCCCGGGGTGACCATCCCGCCGTCCCACGGGCCCCAGGCCAGCGCGCGGACACGGCAGCTGGGACCGCGACGAGCGGACTCGCTGGCGGCGACCGCCTCGAGCACGGCGTTGGCCATCGCGTAGTCGCTCTGACCGAGGTTGCCAGTGCGCGCCGCCACCGAGGAGAAGACCACCAGCAGCTCGAGGGGGTCTTGGGCGGTGGCTGCGAGGAGCGCCTCGAGGCCGGCGATCTTGGTGCCGTAGACGCAGTTGAAGTGTTCGTCGGTCTTGTCGGTGAGGCGCTTGTCGGCGAGCACGCCGGCGCCGTGGATCACGCCGGCGATGGGACCCCACTCCTCGCGGACGGCGGCCACCGCCTCCGAGAGCGCCGCGGCGTCTCGTACGTCGACGGCGAGGTAGCGAGCGGCCTGCGCGCCTTCGGCCTCGAGCTCGGCGAGGGTCTGACGGATCGCGCGCTGGGCGAGGATCCGGGCCACCTGCCGACCGATCGCGGCGGCGTCGACGCCCTGACCCGCGGCGCTTGCTCGGCCGATGAGCAGCCGCTTCAGCGCGGCCTCGTCTGCGGCGAGGCGAGTCTCGTCGTCTTCGAGGGGCTCGGAGAGGGGCGTGCGCCCAAGCAGCACGAGCCGGGGGTGTCGCTTCCGGACGAGCTCGTGCAGCGCGGGCGCTGTTACGCCGCGGCCGCCGCCGCTGACCAGCAGCACCGCGCCCTCCTTCGACAGGGGCAGCTCGCCAGCGGTCGCGAGCTGAAGCGCCTCGCGGGTCTGCGGGACGCGGCGTCTACCGTCGGCGCCTAGCGCGACCTCGAGCTGTGAGCCGCCGGTCTGCAGCTCGTCGATGATCGCCGCCGCGAGCGCCTCGGCGTGGCGGTCACCTCGCTCGAGATCGATCGCGCGCAAGGAGGCCTGCGGCCACTCCAGCGCGCAGCTCTTGATAAGCCCGGCCGCGCCTGCAGCCCAGGCTCTGGCGCCCCCGCGCCCCTCGAGGCCGAGGTCGCCTCCGCTGTCGCCGACGCAGACGAAGAGCCCCCCGTCTTTAGTGAGCCTCGGCGCGAGCGCTCGCGCCGCAGCGAAGCAGCGGCGGTTCGCTTCGCGGAGCGACGCATGATCATCGCTCGAGGTCAGGCCGGCGCAGACGATGGCGCCACGGTGGTGGAGTTCTCCGTTGGGCTGCAGAACCGTGACCTTCTCGGCGTCGATGCCCCGCTGAGCGAGCTGGACCACCAACGCGTCGGCGACACCGGCGCCGTCGTCGACGACGGCGAGCGAGCCTGCATCAAAGAGACTCGGTAGCGCGAACCCGTTGGGCGGCGCGTCGACGAGCACAGTGCGGTAGCGCGTCAGCGGTATCGCTGGGGCCGCGCCCTCGGCCTCCTCGGAGGCCGGCGTGGCTTGCTCGGCGAGCTCGCTGGCCGCGAGACGCTTCATGTAGTCGAGCACCTCGCCGAGGGTCTCGAGGGCGGCCATCTCGGCGGTGTCGACCTCTGGCAGCTTAGGGATCTCTTCTTGAACGGCGCTGAGGATCTCGACCCGCTTGATCGAGTCGATCCCGAGATCGGACTCGAGGCGCATCTTGAGGTTCAGCACCTCGGCGGGGTAGCCGGTCTTGTCGGCGACCACCCGCAGCAGCAGCTGCTCCAGATCGACGGTGGTGAGACCAATGCTGCTGTCGCTCGGTGGCGCGACGTCGGAGGCGGCCGGCGAGGCGGCGAGGAGCTCACCCGCGTTGCGCTCCATATACTCGAGCACCTCGCCGAGGGTGGCGAGGGCGGCCATCTCGGAGGTGTCGACCTCCGGCAGCGCCGGCACCTGCTCCTGGATCGCGCTAAGGATCTCGACGCGCTTGATCGAGTCGATGCCGAGCTCCGACTCGAGCGCCATCTCGCGACGCAACACCTCGGCGGGGTAGCCGGTCTTGTCGGCGACGACCTCGAAGAGCAGCTGTTGCATGTCCAGCGCCGTCGGGGTGGCTGCGGGCGCTGGCGCCGTCGCGGGCTCCGCGACGAGGGGCGTCGGAGCCTCTTCCATCGGCTCCACGGGCGTCGGCACCGACACCGGCTGGAGGGCAGGCGCGGGCGTCTTCGGCTGCGTCGGCGCTGATGTGATAGGGCTCGGCTGGGAGGGCGCCATCGCCGGCATCGGGGCGATGGTTGGCAGCTGCGAGATAGGTGATGTGGTCGGCGCAGGTTGTGGCGTCACCATCGGCTGCCCCGTGGCCAGCGACGCGAGGTTTTCGGCCGAGGCCTCGGCGGCGCGCAAAAAGGCGATGTGGCTGTCGGCCATCAGGCGCTGATAGTTGGCGTGGGCTTCGGCGGTCTGGCGCTGGATCTCTTGGTAGGTGCTGAGCCAGCCGGGGGCCGCGGCTGGCCCCGCTGCAACGGTCGGGGTGGGCTGGGTAGGTCCCGCGGCAACGATCGGGGCGGCGGGGGCAGGTCCTGCGGCAACGATCGGGGAGGTGGGCGCAGGTCCCGCGGCTACAGTTGGGGCTGGCCCCGCTTCAGGTCCTGCGGCGACCGAGGGCGTGGCGGACGCAGGTCGCGCGGCGACCTTGGGCGTCGCGGAGGGGGGCTTGGGGTTGGATGACATCGCTGCCTCCGTCGTGGCCGGGGGGTAAGGCTTGCCGTAGTTCGCGCCGTCGATGGCGAGGGTGATCGCGGGCTTCTTCGCCGCGCGGGGATCGGCGGCGACCTGGAACTCGCGCTCGAGCGCCGCGAGGTTTACGGCGTGGCCCGCTGCGGCGAGGGCGCCGATGGCGCGCCAGAGCCCGGCGACACCATCTCTTCGATCGTCGAGGGCGATGCAACGGACGTCGCCACGGTCAGCGAGGATCTGACCGATGAGGCCGCTGAGCACGCGCCCGGCGCCGACCTCGACGAAGGTGCGCGCGCCGGCCGAATAGAGGGCCTCGATTTGCTCGACGAAGCGCACGGGGCGGGCGATCGCGCTCACGAGGAGCTCCCGTCGTGAGGCTTCGTCGGCGGGGTAGGGCGCCGCCGTGGCGTTGGCGTAGACCGTCGCGCGAGCCGTCGCGCCGAAGCTTACGTTGGCGATCGCGTCGCCAAAGGGCTCTGCCGCGGCCTCGACCAGCGGCGAGTGAAACGCCGTCGCCACGGGGAGACGCTTGAAGGCGGTCTTCTCGGCCTTCAGCCGCGTCTCGAGGGCCTCGATGGCGCTCACGGTGCCGGAGACCGCGCATTGGTTGGGCGCGTTGTCGTTGGCCAGCACGATCGGGCCGTACGTGTCGCCGAGCTCCTCGAGCAGCGCATCGACGCGCTCGCGAGGGGCAGAGACCGCGGTCATGGTGCCTGAGGCGCCCACGGCGTCGGCGGCCTGGGCCATCCGCTCGCCGCGCGCGCGCGCCACGGTGAGCAGCGCGTCTTCGTCGATCACACCAGCGGCGTGGAGCGCGCTGACCTCGCCGAAGCTGTGCCCGGCGCAGAAGGCAGGCGTGACACCGATCTGCTCGAGGAGCGCCAGCATCGCGGCGCTGGTCAGGCCGAGCCCTGGCTGCGCCCACTCGGTGCGCCGTAGTCGCGCCTCGTTGGCCGCGCGGGCCTGATCGTCGAAGACCGGCCGCGGGTAGACGACCTGATGGAGCGCGAGCTCGTTGGCGCGCTCCGATCCGTCGCCCTGAAGCTCGGCGAAGCGGTGTGAGGCCTGGCGGTCCCAGACCGCGCGGCAGGCGTCGAAGTGAAGCGTCAGGTCGCGCCCCATGTCGACGCGTTGGCTGCCTTGGCCAGGAAAGACAAACGCGAGCGAGCCGTCGTCCGCTGGGGCGTCGTCGCTGAAGCTCCCCAGCGAGGCCGGCAGCCTCTGGGCTGTCTCGAGGCGCTTCGCCACGTCGGCGAGCGCGACCGCAGGATCGGCGTCGGCGTCGATCACCAGCGCGAGGCGCGCGCCGGCTCGAGGGTTGAAGCTAGCCGCGAGCTCGCGAGCCTGATGAGGCAGCGCGGCGCATGCTTGCTTGTCTGTGAGCCCAGCATACTCTGCCGCCAGCGCTGCGAGGCGCGAGACGATGGCGTGGCGATGCTCGCCCGAGACGAGCAAGAGTTCGCTCGACCAGCCGCGAAAGCGTGGCACACGCTCGCCATCAGGTGTACCCCGGCCGACGCCCCGATACTCCTCCAGGGTCACGTGGAAGTTCGTGCCGCCGAAGCCAAAGGAACTCACCGACGCGCGGCGCGGGTGTTTGCCCTCGTCGCGGATCCAGGGCCTCGCCTCGGTGTTGATGTAGAACGGGCTGTCGTCGACGTTGAGCTTCTCCGAGGGCTTGTCGACCTTGATCGTCGGCGGCAGCACCTTGTGGTGCAGCGCCAACGCGGCCTTGATCAGCCCGGCCGAGGCGGCGGCGCCCTTGGTGTGGCCGATCTGCGACTTCACCGAGCCGAGGGCGCACCAGTTGTTGCTCTGATCCACCGCCGACTCATCCACCGCCGACTCATCCACCGCCGACTGAAAGACCTCACGCAGGCCGCCGAACTCGGCCAGATCGCCGGGTTTGGTGCCCGTGCCGTGGGCCTCGACCAGCTCGACGGTCTGCGGGCCGTAGCCCGCCGCGTCGTAGGCGCGCCGCAGTGTGCGCGCCTGCCCTGTGGCCAGCGGTGCGTAGACGCTCTTGGCGCGGCCATCGGAGCCGCTGCCGATGCCGCGGAGCACGGCGTAGATTCGGTTGCCGTCCCGCTCGGCGTCCTCGAGGCGGCGCAGGGCGATCATCCCCACGCCTTCGCCGAGCATCGTGCCGTCGGCCTCGTCGGAGAAGGGGCGGCAGTCGCCCGTGGGCGAGAGCGCCGGCGTCTTCGAGAAGCACATGTAGAGGAAGGGATCGTTAGTGGTGTCGACGCCGCCGGTGATCGCCGTGTCGGCGCGGCCGAGGTAGAGTTCGTTGGCCGCGGCCCAGAGCGCGCTGAAGCTCGAGGCGCAGGCCGCGTCGGTGGTGCAGTTTGTGCCGCCGAGGTCAAAGCGGTTGGCGATGCGCCCCGTGACCACGTTGCCGAGGAGGCCGGGGAAGGTGCTCTCTTTCCAGTCGACGTAGAGCCCAGCGATGCTGTCGGCGATACGCGTCGCCTCCTCCCCGACGATGCCGTGCTCGCTCAGGGCCTTCAGCCACACGGGGCGTTGCAGTCGGTTGGCCATCTCGCCGAGGAGTTCGAGGCCGGCGGCGACGCCAAGGACACAGCAGGTGCGCTGGTGGTCGAGGGCGAGGTCGTCGCCGAGCTGCCCCTTCGCCGCCTCGAGCAGCACCGTCTCGGCGACCATCATCGCCAGCAGCTGTGACGTATCCGTAGTCGGCACCAATGCCGGCGGGATCCCGTAGTGCAGCGGGTCGAAGTCGACCTTGTCGAGGAAGGCCCCACGCTTGCCATAGACCTTGTCGGGCGCGCGGGGGTCCGGATCGTAATAGTCTTCGATGCGCCAATAGTGGGGTGGGACGTCCTTGATCAGATCGCGCCCGGTGAGCACGTCACGCCAGAAGCCGGCGACGGCTGCCGCACCAGGGATCGAGGCGCGGCCAGGAAACAGGGCGCTGATGCCGACGATCGCGAGCGGTTGGTTTTCGCGCATGGTTCGAGTCTCTCTCGGGTTCCGATGATGGGGAACGCTCGGGGCGACCGCGACGCTTACATGCCCGATTTGGCCGTCCACAACGACCAAATGCAGGCTATCTCAGCGTATTTCTAGTAGTTCTGGCTGCCCTAGGGCCTACTGGGCTACCACGGTCGGCCCGAGCGGTCTAGGTCGAAAATCGAAGGCAGAGGGCGGCAGCGGCAGCCCCGCCGTGCGCAGCTGGGCGGCTCGCGAGATTACAGTCGCACCCTCGAGCAGGTTCAGGGCTACAGCGGCGACGTCGCGGTGGGCGGGGTCTTCCAGAAAGCTGTCTCGGGTCCAGCGGTTGAAGGCGCCCATCGCCGGACCGCACCAGATCTGGTAGTCCAGTCGACGCGCCGCGTTGCCGGCGATCGCCCAGCGGCTGGACTTGCCGACGTACCAGCGAAAGACCAGCGCCATCCGGTGTTTGGGATCGCCTTTGGCGCGGGCCAGCTCGGTGGGGTTGCGCTTGGCGAAGAACGCCTGGGTGTCATTCCAGACCCGATCGAGATCGTCCTGAAAGATCTCTCGCTCGAGGCGCTGGCGCAGCTCCGGGGCGAGGGCCTCGAGGCCGTCGTGGCTGCGGTAGACCTCGTAGAGCTGGGCGGCGCGTTGGGCGAAGAGTGTGCCCCGGCGTAGCACCTGCACGCTGACGCCGAGCTCGAACATATCGGGGGAGGGCGCCATCACCACATCGGCCATGTCGGCCTCGGCGAGCAGGGACTTGGCGTCCTCGGCCAGCCCAGCCTCGCGGCAGGCCTGGTTGACCGAGCCCGTGAGGACGTAGGCCGCGCCGGCCGCAAAGGCGGCGGCGAGGGCGCTGGGCGTGCCGAGCCCACCCGCTGCGCCGACCCGTGGTAGCAGCTCGGCGGGGGTGCCGTGACGCGCAGCGGTCGCGTCGCGCACATCAATCACGCTCGGGAGCAACGCGCCCAGAGGACGGTTGTCGGTGTGGCCGCCGGAGTCAGCCTCGGCTGTGATCTCGCTGGCGACGGGCACGCGGGCGGCGAGCTCCGCCTCCGGTGCGCTGAGTTGCCCGGCAGAGACGAGCTGCGAGAGCAGCGCCTGGGGCGCTGGCGCGCAGAAGAGCTCAGTGAGCTCGGGGCGCGAGATCTTGGCGAAGACGTGATGTCGTCGCAGGACGCGCCCGTCGGGGAGCGCTCGCAGCCCACTGGCGGCGTAGCGTACGAGCGGCGCCGTGAGCTTCATGTAGGCCGAGGCGGAGACGCGGCGTACGCCGCGCTGGATGTAGAGTTCGGCTACGGCGGCCTCGACCTGCGGATCCTGCGGCGAGTGAATCAGGTTCGACCCCCAGGCGAGCGGACACTCGCCGCCCTGAGCGGAGGCGTCGCCGAGGGAGTGCTGGATCCGCTCCACAGCGTCTGCGACGACGCTCGGCTCGAGGCCACCGGCGCCGAAGAAGCCGAGCATCTGCGCCCGCGCCATCGCCACCACCAGCTCGACCGTGGAGATGCCATTGGCCATCGCGCCGGCGACATAGGGGAAGCGCACCCCATGGGCCTCATTAAAGGCCCGATCGCCGAGCCACTCTGGATAGAGTGGCGGCAGCGTCGCGAGCCAGGGCAACGCATCCGCGGCAGCCGTCTGGGCGGCGAGCGCTCGCTCCCCGCCGAACGCCAAGCCGAGCGGCCCGCCTTCCCCATAGCGCACCACGTGCGCCGCCTCCCGTGGCCGCCCCACCGCCGAGCGCAGATCCGCCGGCGCGAAACCCGCCCATCCGTCGGCGCCCGGGCGCCAGGTTCCCAACGTCGTCATCGAGGCGCAGTCTTGCTCGCCGTTCAACCCCACGCAACCCCACACCACCCAACCCCACACCCAGACCCAGGTTGATCTTGGCTCGGAGGGGGGTTGAAGGTCGGGGTGGGGGCGAAGAGGGCATCTCGATGCCAGTATTAAGTAAGGCAGCATACTGAAGCAGGGGGCCGTATTCGATGGAAGGGGTGGTGGAGGTGCTCTGAGCTGTTTGGCGAGCGGTGGAGGGCGGGCGAAGATGCACCGGTGCCTGCTGACCCCGCTCGCGATATGGTTTCGGGGGGGATCGCCGGCTTGTCGCCGTGTGCTGTCGCTACCCCAGAGCTAGGCTATGCGACTCGCAAGGCTGCTTCGCCACGACGACCATCCAGTAGGTTCCCTCCGGAAACGCTACATCGCGCTCGCCGTCTCTGAAGCGCAGCCACGCTGCGCGGTACCGCTCCTGAAACTCTTGCTCTCGCTGTAGGGCCTCGATGCGCTTCCACGTGTCGCGGCAGGCGACGCGCGGTGAGAGGCTTCGGCGCGCTTCGCGGGTCTTTGGCGAGTCAGTCGGTCGAAGCCCCAAGATCTTCTCGCGGCCGAGAAAGCGCCGGCGCTTGGCTTTCGCCTCGGCCCGATGGCGCCTCTCGGCGATTACTTGCAGCACCTGGGTGTCGTGGATGAAGCGCGCAGGATCGCCTACGTACGGTGGTGGGCAGAGCTCCAAGTCGACCAGACTGGGCATCTCGCCGTCGGCGCGAAAAAAGTGTTGTGGTCGCGGCACCACCAACACCTTGCCGAGCATGTCCTCCGGGCGACTACAGAGCCCCGGCCAGAGCTTCGAACTCTCAACGAGGCCGGCAGCGACGGGGTTTTGCAGCGTGTAGACGATCTTGGCCAGCACGTCGTTGCGCTCGACGAGGCGTACAGCGCTATAGGAGCCTGGCGCCCAGAACGACTCCCACCTCCCGTGGTGTGCGTTGAGACTCTTGGCGAGCAGTGAGTTGAGGCTGTGCATGAACTTCGGGAGCTTGCCATGCACATCGGTCAGGACTAGGTGGTAGTGGTCGGAGAGGACGCAGTAGGCGTGTATCAGCATGCCAGCCTTCTGCGCAGCGTAGGCCAAGCAGTATAAGACAATGTGGTTGATGAGCTCCGACGGGCGCAGCAGAAACTGCCGTTGGAAACAGCGTCGGGTGATCAGGTAGGTGGCTCCTTTGACAATCTTGCGTGGCTTGCTCATGGACTACCGAAAAAGCACGCGCCGTGCCAATTCGTCTTAGGGTAAAAAACGCGCGATTTCAGAGCATTGCGCCTGGTAGGCAGATCCTCTCGATCCGAAACGGCCGGCAGCCGGACCGGGGCCCGCCGGTTACCGGCCATGATGCGGCGCTGACAGTGTTGTTGTTGTCAAACAGATGAAGCTTCGCTGAACCCTATTCCGTTCCTCGCAGCCGTTAGTGTAGCGCTGCAGCGTAGCTGAGGCTCCTGGGCCTGATCTCGTACCAGCTTGGTGAGGAGATTCCCGTGATCGCTTGGGCCGCGAGCATCACGCAGGG
>PDWJ01000823.1_pt1 | contig 42814 bp, 40 predicted proteins | sample 1430881 | NCBI WGS metagenome assembly PDWJ01 (sample SAMN01162460, study PRJNA174530) | Oral metagenome, whole genome shotgun sequencing project. | biome: Marine environment; feature: Marine mammal; material: Swab sample of the gingival sulcus; isolation source: swab sample of gingival sulcus...
TTGCCGAAAACATAACGCCCAAAATGGCAGGTTGAACTTCCTCAAAAACGTTGCCTTTTCGATTTCGTCAACAAATCCAACATGGTATGGCAGTATAAATGAAGGACGAATGGTATAGGCAACACCGGCAACTTTTATTCGACGGCTCCATGCTGTAAAGAATCTCGCTCCCCTAAATCCGTTATAATCAGTTTTTTAATTGAATTTTTTCACCGAAATCGTTATTGAAGGCTCCATAGATTATCGAAAACCGGTGTCAATTACATCGGCCGACCAAGAAATATGCGCCCGTAGCTCAGCTGGATAGAGCGCCGGACTTCGAATCCGTAGGCCGCAGGTTCGAATCCTGCCGGGCGCGCCAAATAAATTCTAAGGGTTACAGTCAAAATGGTTGTATCCTTGATATTCACCAAGAATTTTGCATCCATCCCGATGCAAAGTGTCACGGATCGGATTGAAGCAATTACAGCCGGACGTCTATATTCATACAAAGCCAACTTTACCAATGTCTTGGCAATGACCCGGCATCACATTATCGTTTTGTTCAATCGTGTCCATGATTTGCTATGCGGCAACGTTTCAAAAATTCAAAACCTTATCGTTCGTGCTTTAAATGAAATCCGCCCGGGGCGCAGTAACCCAAGGATCTTTAAGAAAAAAAGTCGGAAAAAATTCAGCACCGCGTACAAGCCGATCTCTTAAGTCAACGACATTGACCGGGCATATCCTTCCCGATTTTTTACGGGTTTGTCCATATTGACTTATGCGGCGATTCCCCTATATAATCCGGCGTATCTTTAATTTCAGGTTAACTGTTAATAATTGAAAGTAAAAATCATCTTTTTGGTCGTTGTCGGAATCGTTTTTCTGGGCGAATTGTTACTGACCGGAGAAAGCTTGGCCGACGATTCCCTGATTCAAAAGCTGCCCTCGGGAGATATCGACTGGAGTGAGGGTGTGGTGCGTGCCGGCGGGACTGGCATGCCATCGCCCCACACCGAAACTCCGTCTCCGGAAGCTGCCGCCAAAAACCTGAATGCGGCCCTCAACATGGCCTATGCCAATCTGTTGGCGACGGTCAATGCGATCCGCATTGATGCCGATGCAAGCGTCGCGGATCGCATGTATAGCGATGCCGCTTTTCGTGAAGGTGTAACCACGTTGGCGCGAAATGCCCCCATTTCACATCGGGAAGACCTGCCCGACGGCACACTGGAAATCGAACTGACCATGAAACTTACCGGAGGCTTCGGACAATTTGTTCTACCCGGGGAGATCCGCCAGGTCGAAACGGTCACAACGGTTACCGGAGTCACGCCTGAAAAAGAAGGTATTGCCAATCCCGCCGCACCCGAAAAGGACACGCCATATTCGGGCCTGATCATAAATGCCGCGGGCATCCGTGCAAAACCCGCTTTGGTTCCGATCATTGTAGACGAATCCGGGGAAATCGTTTACGGCCCGGCATTCGTCAGCCGGGAATTTGTCGTCTCGCGGGGGATGAGCGGGTTTGCGACCACCCTCGAAGGGGCCCGCACCGATAGGCGGGTTGGCAAACACCCCATGGTGGTCAAAGCAATCCGCAGCCGATCTTCTGAAACCACCGATATCGTCATTGCCAATGCCGATGCAGCGAGGCTGCGCAGTTCCGTAGCGCACCTCGATTTCCTGAAAGCTTGCCGGGTGTGTATCGTTATGGATCCTGAAACGAACTTGCCGCAGGAGAACTGATCGATCTATTTACCAAAACCCGAAAAACTCGCTGTTAACACCCGTTAAACGAGGTTTTTATGGATGTTTTTTCAACCAATCCGTATACGCTGATCCGACGCTGTGCACTGATATGGGCGGGCCTGGTCGCCATAATGGTCACGGCCTGCGGACCGGAAACGGTATTTTTGCGTCCGGCGCTGGATACACCGGCTCAGCATGTTCAAAACGGCCATCTTTTTTTATCGCGTGGTAAAATCGACGCGGCCGATGCTGAGTTTTTCAGGGCCAAAAAACTGGATCATCAATACGCACCGGCATATGTGGGACTGGCCCTGATTCAGGGGTATCGCGGAGATGTTCACGGTGGCTTGAAGATCCTGGATCAGGCCAGAACCTTCGCCAAGACACCAGAAGAGATAAATGACGTCAACGATGGCTATGAACGATTGAAACGGATCCGGGCGGCGGATTGACGGGCGTTGCAACCTTGGCGGACTCGTAAAAAACCCGATATCTGCGTTACGCCCCATTGTTCGGGGTTCGCAAGCCTCGATTTCGGGCTTTTTACGAAACCATCCACATCAGTATCGGTAATGATCGGGCTTGAAGGGGCCCTCCACCGGAACGCCCAGATAATCCGCTTGAACCTGATTCAAGCGGGTCAGTTTTACACCCAATCGTTCCAAATGCAGCCGGGCCACCTCTTCATCCAGCTTTTTGGGCAGCGTATATACCCTGGTGGCGTAGTTGCCCGTGGCCAGTTCAATCTGAGCCAGACACTGGTTGGTGAAGCTGTTGCTCATCACGAAGCTGGGGTGTCCGGTGGCGCAGCCCAAATTGACCAGCCTGCCCTCGGCCAGGACGATGATCGATCGGCCGGATTCCAGTGTCCACTTGTCTACCTGAGGTTTGATGAATTCTTTTTTACACACCGGACTGGTCTCCAGGTAGCTCATTTCGATTTCATTGTCGAAATGACCGATATTGCAGACAATGGCCTCGTCTTTCATCTCCTCCATATGGGCACCGGTAATGACCTGATAGCAGCCCGTGGCCGTAACGAAGATATCCGCTTCGGGGACGGCATCTTCCATGGTGGTCACTTCAAAGCCCTCCATGGCCGCCTGCAGGGCGCAGATAGGATCGATTTCGGTTACCAACACCCGGGCACCGTATCCGCGCATGGAATGTGCGCATCCTTTGCCCACATCGCCGTAGCCGCACACCACCACCACCTTTCCGGCCATCATCACATCAGTGGCCCGCTTGATACCGTCTGCCAGTGATTCACGGCAGCCATACAAATTATCGAATTTGGATTTTGTCACCGAATCGTTGACGTTGAAGGCCGGAAACAGCAGTTCGCCATTCTGGGCCAGTTGATAGAGGCGGTGTACGCCGGTGGTGGTCTCCTCGGAGACGCCCTGAACCGATTCGGCGATGCGGGTCCAGAAACCGGAATCTTTCTCGTAGCCGGCCTTCAGACGGGCCATCAACAATTGCATATCCGCCGAATCGTATACTTTATCCAGCAGGGACGGATCTTTTTCCACGGCAACGCCCTGATGGATCATCATGGTAGCATCGCCGCCGTCATCCACGATCAGATCCGGTCCGCTGCCGTCCGGCCACACCAGGGCCTGCTCGGTACACCACCAGTAATCCACCAGCGTTTCCCCCTTCCAGGCGAAGACGGCCGCCGACCCTTTGCGGGCGATGGCCGCAGCGGCATGGTCCTGGGTGGAGAAAATATTGCACGACGCCCAGCGGATGTCCGCTCCCAGGATTTTGAGGGTGTCGATGAGCATGGCCGTTTGAATGGTCATGTGCAGACTGCCGGTCACCTTGAGCCCTTTAAGCGGCTGTTGGGGACCGTATTTGTCGCGTACGGCCATCAGGCCCGGCATCTCGTTTTCGGCAAGTTGCATCTCCTTGTCACCAAAATCGGCCTCGGCCATGTCGGCGACTTTGTAGGGCAACGAGCCGTCGTAGGGGGCCAGTCCATCCTGGGTGGCAACGTTATCGGTAAGTGTCATGTGTGTTTTCCTTTTGCGAACGGCTCTCCTTAACCGTGATGAAGCCCCCGCAAAGGGGGCTATAAACCAGACCAATGTTCGACGTTCTTAAAATTTCTGCGGGTTACATGTCTCGCCGGATCGGTCCGAACCGCTTCGGGTCTCTCAGGCTGAGCCAGAAGTTTAATTTACTGCAATTACAAGCCCGCCATCTCACGCATGATGTCGGCCTTGTTGGTCTGCTCCCAGGAAAATTCGGGTTCGGTACGCCCGAAGTGCCCGTAGGCGGCGGTATTGCGGTAGATCGGACGCAACAGGTCCAGGTATTCGATGATCGCCGCCGGGCGCAGGTCGAAGACTTCGCGGACGATCTCTTCTACCCGTTCCCTGGAAATTTTGCCGGTATTCATCAGGTCGATCATCACCGACACCGGTTCGGCCACACCGATGGCATAGGCGATCTGAACCTCGCACTTGTTGGCCAGCCCGGCCGCCACGATGTTCTTGGCCACGTGACGGCCCATATAGGAGGCGCTTCGGTCGACCTTAGAGGGATCCTTGCCCGAAAAACAACCGCCGCCGTGGCTGCCCTGGCCGCCATAAGTGTCGACGATGATCTTGCGCCCGGTGAGCCCGCAGTCGCCCATGGGCCCCCCCACCACGAAACGACCGGTGGGATTGATGAAATAGCGGGTATCGCCGTCGATCATCTCCGCCGGAACCACCTTTTTAATGACATCTTCGATGATGGCTTCCCGGAGGTTTTCGTGGGTAATGTCGGGTTTATGCTGAGTGGAAACCACGACGGTGTCCACCCGGACCGGTGTACCTTTGTCATACTCGATGGTTACCTGCGATTTCCCGTCCGGCCGCAAAAAATCCAGACTGCCGTTTTTACGAACCTGGGTCAAACGCCGGGTCAGCTTGTGGGCGTACATGATGGGCATGGGCATCAACTCGGGTGTCTCGTCGGTCGCGAAGCCGAACATCAATCCCTGGTCGCCGGCACCCTGGTCCTTGTACAGGCCCTCGCCGGTATTGACGCCTTGGGCGATGTCCTGACTTTGGTGATCAATGCTGGTAATGACCGAGCAGGTACGCCAGTCGAACCCCATCTGGGACGAGTGGTAACCGATGTCCTTGATGGTTTCCCTGACAATCTGGGGCATATCCACATAGCATTCGGTGGTGATTTCGCCTGCGATGAAAGCCAGACCGGTGGTCACCATGGTTTCGCAGGCGACACGACAATTTTTATCCTTTGCCATGATTGCATCCAGAATGGAATCGGAAATCGCGTCGGCCACCTTGTCCGGGTGGCCCTCGGTAACCGATTCGGAAGTGAACAAAAAATTGTTGGACATATCGCTTCTCCTTCAACGGAAAGTATAATTCGCGCCACCCGGTCCATGCCCAGTTGGCGTATAGAGAAAAGAATCGACGAGCTGGCAAGCCATAGTGCAAGCTGTCAAAAAAGTCAATGATGACAATGCTTGTGTCAACTCGGGGCGGGCACCTATCAGGTGGTGTTCTGTCCTGTCTGGCGGGCTGCCAGGTTGCAGACCATTTCCCGGGCCGACTCCAGATCCAGGCGGCCCATATTCAACACCAGGTGATATAGCTGGGGGCTGTCATAGTCGTTTTTTCCCAGGCGCTTGTAAAGGCTCAATCGCCGGCGGTCTTCGTTAAGAACCAGTCGTTTGGCTTTTTGGAGGGGTATTTCATATCGCTGCATCATAAATTTGACACGGTTTTCGAATTCGTCCACCAGCAGAATGTGAACGGCATCCGGATGATCGTCCAGAATATACTGGCTGCCCCGGCCCATGATAACCACGTCACCTTCGTCGGCAAACTGGGCCACGATGAGCACCAGGTAATCCAGATAGATTTTTTCGTCCAGATAACCCCGTTCATCGGCCAGCACCCAGTCCAGCCAGCGTTTGGAGACCATCCCGGAGATGAGTTGGGACAATTTGCTGCCAGCCTCTTTTTCAAACGATTCGATCCAATGCGTAGAAACATTGGCCTCTTTTGCCACACGCTGAATAATATCACTGTTAGCGAAGGTATATCCCATGGTCTCGGCTATCATTTTGCCGAGGGTGACGCCGCCTGCGCCAAATTGTCTGGAAATGGTGATGACCGCCATTGATGCCTCCTCGATCTCGTTGGGGGTTGGTGACTGTCCGTTGCGGGCCGGCGCTTATTCTTCCACGGGGGGAATGAGTAAAATCGGGAAAACCGACTGTTCCGCCAGGCCCCGGCTGATACTTGTTCCCCACCGGTCCTGCCAGAGCCCTTTACGCGGGGACCCTGCAATGATCATGGATGACTGGCATTCGCGGGCAGCCTTGTCTATCTCCGCCACCGTTTCGCCGATATAGACATGGGGTCTGGCGTCGATGCCAGCGTCTTCCAGTTCATCACACAAGGCGTCCAACTTCCGCCTGTTTTCCTTGCGGGTTTTTTGGATCCCCATGGCAGAGGGGGATTTCAGGTCCTTGTCACTGGCCACATGGACCACATCGATTTCCCGGACAACCGATTTCAGCGATTTCAGATATTCCACGGCCTGCTGGCTGGATGAGGACCAGTTCGTGGCCAACAGGGGCTTTTCAAATGGATTTTCGGCCAGTGGTCCTCTGCGGGATAGGTATTTATAAACCAATACGGGGGTCGCTGCACGATGCACGATCTGGGTGATGTCCGATCCCGAATAGAATTGCTCCAAGCGGTTTTTTTTCTCCGGGCTCAAGACGATCAGGTCAACGTCCTCTTTTTCGGCGGTCTGGATCACCTGGCTGGCATAGCTGCCGACGACAATGTAGACCCCCACCTCCATGCCTTGTTCGAATAGGGTCTCGGCCCAGTCGATGAAACGGATGTTAGCCTTTTCCCTGAGTCGGATTTCGGCACTTTTTTCGTACCCCTTACCCCGTCGCAGAGCAACTTTGTCCCGCTCAATGACATTGAGGAAGACCACATGGTCGAGGGCTGCCTTCTTCAGATCCATCAAAGATTGCAGGGCGTCGAAGCGCAGCGTTTCGAATCGGGTAACGAACAGCAGTTTTTTAATATCCATGAGCGCTTGTCCTCGTTCGCGATAAGGGCCTTTTAAACGGCACCGGACGCTATCCCAGTTTTTTTTTGATCTCTCTGGCCAGCTCTTCCGGTTCGACGGGTTTTTCCAGGTAGTTCTCCGGTTCGGGAACCGGCTGATCACCGAATGCCGTAAGGGCTTTCTGGGAGCGCAAAAAGGTGCGTTTGGCCACGCCGGAGAGGATGATCACGGGAATGTGCTTCAACGTCTTGTCTGTTTTCAGCTCATGGTACAACCGGATGCCGCTTTGCTTGGGCATGAGAACATCCAAAACCACCAGATCCGGCGGGTCCTTCTTGACAAGCTTCAATCCCGCCTCACCGTTGGGCGCCTCAATGGGGGTATAGCCGCACTCCTCCACCACGGTGGTATTGAACAACCTCACATCCGGATCGTCGTCCACAACCAGTACTTTTTTACTCATCTTGCTCCCCCTTTGATGTTATTGATGTAAGCGTTCACAGGGCGAACGCATCTGCTTTTTACCGGGCACTTGAAATATGCCCCATACGTCTGCGTGCCCGAAGCCGCGCATCTACGGCACTTTGTAAACGCTACCGGCTGTACTTTACAGATATTGGCTGCTTCTACCCTGTGAACAGGTACTTATTGATAGTGTATTTTCAGATCAAGAATGTCTTTCATCAACCCAAAATGATTGCCCAGAGAATAAATTTGAAAATTATTCTGTTTTGCATTCTGGGCGATCAATAAATCCGGAATACCAATTCCATTGAGACCGTTTTTTAGACATTGGTACTGATAATCGATGATCTGGCTCCAATTGACGGTCAAATCATACCTTTTTACGTTGCGTAACAAACTGATCAATTTTTTCTGATTTTGTATTTTCAGAAAAGGAATCAGTTCGGCCAGAATCAAATCATTGGTTACGATCAAGTTTTCATCAATCAGGAAATCGAGCGTATTGGCGTTGTTGCCGCTCCTGAAGTAATCCACCCATATTGAGGTGTCGATCAGGACCGCCATCAACGCCCCCTGAGGCTATTTATATCTATGGGCAAATCGACTTTTCCCTTAAACGCTTTCAGTTCCGCGATTTTTTTTTTCCTTATCAAATCTTCCAATGCTACAATAATAACTTTGGTTTTCGTCTTTATCCGGGTTACCTTCATGGCTTCGCTTAACAATTCTTCCGGCAGATCCAGGGTGGTTCTCATGGTTGCCCTCCGTATATATGCATAATTTTATCTAAAGATGCATATAGAGTCAACCATTCAAATCAGCGTCCAGATCGTCGCCCAGGTCGAAGGACATCATCCCGCCCGCCATATCGAAAAAGACGTCCAACGATTCGCACAGGTTTTTGACAATTCGGCTGTGGGCCTCCTTTTTTTCAATATTTTTTGGATTTTGACATCGTTTTCAATGCCACCGATAGCTCCCTGGTCAAACTGTCCATTATCTCATCGAGTTCCATTAATGCTCCGACGATACCCGGAGCCCCCATGTCCGCCTTCCAGCCTCATGGGTTCGGCTGGCCTTTGACTGAGGCCTGCTCCCATATTCCGCCGATCTAATTCTTCCTTATCAAGCAACTTACAATCAACTCATGCAGACAAACCGTCCTTTTCCTCCGCATCCGGCAACCGGGCCGGAAAACGCAAACTGAAGGTGGCGCCCCGGCCCTCTTCAGACTCCACATCGATGGTTCCCTTGTGCTCCTCCACCAGTTTGGCGGTCACCAGCAGGCCCAACCCGGTCCCCTTGACGCCCTTGGTACTGAAGAAAGATGAAAACAGTTTGGCCTTGACGTCATCGGTCATGCCACTGCCGTTGTCCTGAACGTCGAAACGAATCGTGTTCCCGTTTTCTTTTGTTGTGATCAGCGTGACCTTGTGTTCCTTATCAACCGCTGGGTCGAAGATGCACGCATCAATGGCGTTGGTCACAAGATTCATCAAGCAGCGGTGGATTGTCCGCGGATCCATGACCACGGGCCTGATCTCCTCGGAAAACTGCCTGACCATCGCCACATCGTTCTCGGCAGCCACCCCTTCCAGCAGTTCGCACACGTCCTCGGCGATGTCGTTGGGGCGGCAGATTTCATATTCGGGTTCGCGCTGCTTGGAGTAGGAAAGCAGATCCATGACCAGATCGGATGTGCGGGTAATGTTACGCTGAATCATGGCCCATCCCTTGCGCAGCTTTTGGGTGTTGTCACGCTCCAGGCCAACGTCCACCAGGTAGCTGCCGCCCTTGAAACCGTGCAGGATATTCTTGATGCAATGGGCCATGCCGGCCACGGTCTGGCCGACGGCAGCCAATCGTTCGCTGTTGACCAGTTCCCGTTCCAATTGTTTGATCTCGCGCAGATCCTGGAAAAAGGCCACGGTGCCCATCATTTTGTGTTTTTCCCTGAGCACGGTGCCCGAGAACCTCACCGGAATGTTTTCGCCGGTACTGGATGCCACCTCGGTTTCGGTCCAGGGAAAGGTCTCCCTGCCATCTGCACCGAATCCGGTCCGCGAAAGGGTCTCCTGAACCCATTGGGGCAGATATTCCCTGGCATCCTTGGCGGCCACCACATCATCTGCGGCATATCCGAAAATCTGTTCGGCGGCCGGGTTGAAGATGACGGTCTGCCATTGATCATCGGTGGCGATGATGCCGTCATGGGCACTTTTGATCAATTTTGCCTGGAAGGTGGATTTGCGGACGATTTCTTCGTTGAGCAGCGCGTTTTCGATGGTTACACCGATGCGGTTTCCCACCAAATCCAACAGATGAAGGTCTTCCGACGAAAACCGTTCGGTCTCTTTTTCGATCCGCATCACACCGAGCCCTTTGTTCTCTTTGGCACTGATGGGGATATAGGCAAACGTCGGCCCGGAAGACCCGGACAGATTCTGGACGTGGTGCTGATGGTCTTCGATATTGTAGACGATGGGTTTGTCCGTGTGAATTACCTTGCGCATGATTTGCGCCTCGGTTTCCGGGCCGGCCTGACCGTGTCCCGGTTCAGCATAGCAGGCGTTGAAATAGCGCAGGTCGAACCGGCCGTCGTCCTCGGACATGTAAAGGCAGACGCTTTCAGCCTTCATGAAGTCGCGGATCTCGAGCACGGCCCCTGCAATACGCTCCTCCAGCGGCAAGGGTGCGTTGAGTGCCGTGTAGATCGAACACAGGGTGGTCAATTCTCGGTTGCGCCGGCGCTGTTCGGATTGGGCGTGTTTTGAGGCCGTGGTGTCCCACAGGGTTTCGATGGCGCCCACGGTGGTTCCGTCGGCGGCCTTGATGGGTGCAGCCGTGAACCAGCACCAGCGACCGCCGTTACCCAGCTTGGGGAAAAAAATCTCGGCCTCATAGGCCCCCTCGACCACTTCGGATTTGCGCCACTTACCGCCATAAAGGTCCCATACTTCTTCATCGTTTTTTTGGTCCAAAATGACATCGGCCATGGACGGACGTTCGGAATCCCAAAAGGGTGTCCATTGACGGTTGGTACCGACCATCTCCGATGCCGGGTGGCCGGTAAGGCGTTCCAGGGCCTGGTTCCAATGGGTGATGAGATGGTCTTCGTTGATGACGAAGGTGGGGATGGTGCTGCCTTGGATGATCTGGGAAAGGGCACGCTGGTTTTCTTCCAGTTTGGTGCTATACTGGCGTCTGTCGGCCTCGGCGCGCTTCTTTTCCGTGGTATCCCAGAAGGTTTCAATGGCACCGACGACGCTGCCGTCGGCGGATTTGATGGGTGCGGCCGTGAACCAGCACCATTTGCCTTCACTACCCAAACGGGGAAAAAAGACCTCGGCCTCGTAGGCGCCTTCTATCAGCGCCGATGCTTTCCATTTGCCACCATACAAGTTCCAGATTTCCTGTTCGCTTTTCCGATCCAGGATCACATCGGCCATGGTCGGCCGTTCATTGTCCCAGAAGGGCACCCAATGGTGGTTGGTACCGAGCATCTGGGATGCCGGATATCCACTGAGCTGTTCGAGTGCGCGATTCCAATGGGTCACCACATGCTCTTGATTGATGACAAACGTGGGAATGGTGATGCCCTCGATGACCTGATGGATTGTTCGGCGGCTCTCTTCGATGTCCCTTGTATGGCGCTCCCGTTGGGCTTCAGCTTCCTTTTTTTCGGTGATGTCCCAAAAGGTTTCGATGGCCCCGACGGTGCTGCCGTCAGCGGCCCGTATGGGAGCGGCTGTAAAATAAAGCCATTTACCGCCCTGGGCCAGTTTGGGGAAGAAAACCTCGGCTTCATAGGCACCTTCGATCAACTCCGAGCGTTTCCACTTGCCGCCATAAAGCTCCCATATTTCCCGTTCAGTGCGCCGTTCAAGGATTACGTCGGCCATTGTGGGCCGCTTTTTGTCCCAAAATGGCACCCATTGGTTGCGGGTCCCCACGATTTTTGCCGAGGCATATCCTGTGATGCGTTCCAATGCCCGGTTCCAATGGGTGACGACATGCTCGCGATTGATCACAAAAGTAGGAATGGTGCTGCCCCGGATAATCTGGGTCAGTCGGTGTTCGCTCTCTTCGATGCGGACACGGTCCCGGCGGTGCTGAGCATCGACACGTTTGTTCTCGGTGGTGTCCCAGATCGTTTCGATGGCCCCGATGGTGGTGCCGTCCGTGGCCTTGATGGGCGCGGCGGTGAAGAACAGCCAGCGGCCATTTTCACCCAGGTGGTCGAAGAACTCCTCCGCTTCGTAGGCGCCCTCGACCAGGGTCGAGGAACGCCAACTGGATCCGTAGTAGTGGCTGAGTTCACCGGATTCCAACTGGTCCAGGATCACATCGGCCATGCTCGGCCGTGCCTTTTTGCGAAAGGGTTTCCAGTGATGGTTGGTGCCCACGATCTCGCCGGCATCGAATCCGGAGAGCTTTTCCATGGCCCGGTTCCAATGGGTCACGACGTGGTTGCGGTTGAGGACAAAGGTGGCAATGGTGCTGCCCTGAATAATCTGGGAAAGCATCTGCTCTTTTAATTCCAGATTTTTGACATGCATCCGGCTCTCCGTCTGCGTGCGCCGGTTGTCGGTGGTGTCCCAGAATGTCTCGATGGCGCCCACCACGGTGCCGTCAGCCGTCTTCAAAGGGGTGGCTGTGAACCAGCACCAGCGGCCGCCGTTGCCCAGTTTGGGAAAAAAGACCTCGGCTTCATAGGCCCCTTCGATCAGACTGGATTGCCGCCATTGTTCGCCGTACAAATCCCGAATATCGTCTTCACCTTGTTGCTCCAGAATGACATCGGCCATGGATGGCGATTCGCTTTCCCAGAAGGGTTCCCATTGCCGCCGGGTACCCACCATCCTGGCCGCCGGAAAGCCGGTGAGTTTTTCTATGGCTTGATTCCAGTGGGTCACCACATGATTGCGGTCGATGACGAAGGTGGGAATCGTGGAACCCTGGATAATCTGGGAGAGGGTGCGCTCACTCTCTTCGATGCGCCGGGTGTAATTGCGTCGCTCGGCTTCCGCGCGTCTGCTTTCGGTATGGTCCCACAATGTTTCGATGGCACCCACGATGGTTCCGTCCGACGCCCGAATGGGGGCTGCCGTGAAGAACAGCCAGCGGCCGTCTTCCCCTAAATGCTCGAAGAACTCCTCAGCTTCGAATCCGCCTTGCACCAAGGTAGACGCCTGCCAGTGAGAACCATAGTAGTGGTTGATCTCGCCGGTTTCCAATTGATCCAGAATAACGTCGGCCATGATCGGCCGTTCCTTGCGGCGAAACGGCTTCCAGTGGTCCCGGGTCCCGATCATTTTCTCCGCCGGAAAGCCGGTCAGCATCTCAAGGGCATGATTCCAGTGGGTGACGACGTGGTCACGATCAATGACGAAGGTGGGAACCGTGGAGCCCTGGATGATCTGTGAAAGGCTCTTCTCCTTCTCGTGGAGTTCGGTTTCGATCTGTTTAAAGCGGCGGTTGCGTTTCATCACGATGTCCGCCGCCATCCGGAAGCTCTGATTGACCCGCGCTTTGACGTCTTCAACCGAAACGGTCTGTGTGGTCAGGGAATCCAAGGCTTCCCGGCGAATGACCTCCAACTGCAGCAGGTCCCAAAGGAAACGGGAATCCTGGTGATCGATCAGATCCACATGCGACGGTTTGATACGGGCGATGGTGCGGGCCAGATCCAGATCCCAGGTTACCTCGATAATCGTGTCCAGACCTTCCAGCCGGCAGACGTCGCGATAGTCGTTGCTGGTGAAAATGCCATTATTGCGGGCGTAAGTGATGCCCAGCGCGTCGTCGTTGATGTCGGCCACGCCCAGCACTTCGGGGTGGCGGCCTTGGAAGTGTTCGCCGAACAGATGCCTGAGCAGTTTGTCGCAAAAACGCCCTCCGCCGACGATGGCAATTTTTGCATTTTCGATTTTGTTGATCATAAACAGGCCGCCTCATGATATTAGAAAAAAATCAAATTGACAATCACGAAACAGGGCACCAGAAAAACGATGGTGTATTTCAAAATATATCCAAAAAAACTGGGCATGGGCGTTCCGGCTTCTTCGGAAATGGACCGTACCATAAAATTGGGGGCGTTTCCGATATAGCTGCAAGCGCCGAAAAAGACGGCACTCACCGAAATGGCTTTGAGGAACAGGGCGTTTTCGGTCATCAGCAAGGGGACCGCCTGGGCCTCGGCCATGCCGGGATAATGACTGCCCAGGGCCGTGTTGAAGAAGGTCAGATAGGTGGGCGCGTTGTCCAGGAAGCCGGACAGGGTGCCGGTAACCCAGAAGTAATGCGTGGGCTCGTTGACAGCGTTGATCAGAAAGGCGAGTTGTCCTTGGGTACCGGCCTTGAGGATCAGCAGGCAGGGAATCATGGTGACGAAAATGCCGATGAACAGATAAGCCACCTCAAGGATCGGAAACCAGGTGAAGTCGTTATCTTCCCGGATTTCCATCTTGGTGGTGGCCATGGACAGTACACCTATGAGGATCAGCAGGCCGTCCCGCACCCAGTCCTGCACGCCTCGATGAACGCCCAGCAGATTGAGATGGCCCCAATCTACCATGCCGCTCATCAGCACGGCACCGATGATGCCGGCGAGAAAAATGAAATTGTGGGTGCCGACCAGGGCCAGCGGTGTTTTTTCGGCTTCATCCACGGGAACCCGGCCAGTCTCTTGCCGGAAGTGATAAAGATCCAGGAAAAAATAGATGACCAGCAGCAGGCCGGCAACGACCAGCATGTGGGGCATGATGTTGAAGGTCCAGAAAAACGATACCCCATGCAGAAAACCCAGAAACAGGGGCGGATCTCCCAACGGTGTCAGCGATCCGCCGATATTGGCCACCAGAAAAATGAAAAAGACCACCATAAAGGTACGGTTTTTTCGATAATTGTTGGCCCGTAAAAATGGCCGGATCAGCAGCATGGCCGCCCCGGTGGTGCCCATCCATGACGCCAGCACGGTGCCGATGATGAGTATGACCATATTGACCAGTGGGGTGCCCCGCAAAGAGCCCTTCAACAGGATTCCACCGGAAACGGTATACAATGACCACAGCAAAATGATGAACGGCACATAGTCTGCCAAAATGATATGGAAGATTTCGTACAGGGCGGTACCCTTGAAAACCGCCAGAAAAGGGATGGCCATGGTTGCGGCCCAAAAGGCCGAGATCTTGCCGAAATGGTGGTGCCAAAATTCCGGTGCTACCAAAGGAAAAAGCGCGATGGAAAGCAGCATGCAAGCAAAGGGAATGCAACTCCAAAGCGGAAGCATGGGACCCAGGTCGGCATGTCCGTGTCCATGGTCCAGGGCTGCGGCGTGACCGCCATCCGTGGTGTGGACGGCGGGGGCGTCTTCATGATGTTGGCCCTCAACGATGGCATCCGATTCCGATGCACCCATTGCTGGTGCCCAACAGAAGCCGATGGCGAAAACCACAACCAGCCACATCAAGAGCAGGGTCGAACATCTGCAGGGTGCGTTCATGGGGCGTCTGACCTCCATAGTATCTATCAGAATCAAGTCAGAATGGCGTATAACCAGTAGATATAAAATGGAATATAATCTTTCCATACTACGGTTGAGCTTTTATTGTCAACCGGTCAGATGGCGTCGCAGGCATCCAGGACAAGGGTGATGGAGATGGCGAATCCCGGACCTTCGAATTTGTGGGTCAGTGGGTGATGTCTTGACGGATCAATCCCTTTGTGCCAATGCCAGTGCGGTTTTACCAAATCGTGATCCTAGGGGCGAAAAATGTTTCGCCCTTTTAAAGACCCCAGCGTTGCAAAAGCCGGAGGGCTTCAAAGCCAAGGCGCCAAGGGTAAAGGGTTCGCATTTTACTGCGAACTCTTGGCAACGTTAGGGAAGACCCAATACTGCAACAGGAGCTTGACAATCCATGAAACTCGGCATCATCGGCCTGCCCCAATCGGGCAAAGCCACCGTTTTTGACGCCCTGACCGGCAGTGAAGCCGGTGCCGGCAAGCGCCAGGAAAGCCGCATCGGTACCATTACCGTACCTGATGAGCGCATCGACATTCTCAGCGGTATGTACAATCCCCGAAAAACCATTTTTACCCAGGTAGAGTATTTTTTGCCCGGTAAAAGCGACCAGGGGGCAGGGGGTAAATCCGAACAGGGCAGTTGGACCCAGGTGCGCGATTGTGACGCGTTGATACACGTGGTCCGCAACTACAACGCCTACGGGATGGATGCACCGACGCCCCGTGAGGATGTCGTGTCCATTGATCAGGAATTGATCATTTCCGACCTGGTGGTGGTTGAAAAGCGTCTGGAACGCTTGGCCCTGGACGACCGTCGCGGCAAGAAGCCCAACGCCGAAGAGATCGCCCTGCTCAACCAGTGCAAACAGCACCTGGACGCGGAAATCCCCTTGCGGCGTTTTCCGGAGATCGCCACGGCCAAACTGTTGCGAGGATTCGCCTTTCTGTCCGCCAAGCCCATGCTGATTCTGCTTAACAATGAAGACGAGGACGATGCCCTGCCCGGGAAGGACCAGCTTCCCGATGATGAGGTCTGCATGGTGATTCGCGCCAAACTGGAACAGGAACTGACCCAGATGTCCGATGGCGAAGCCAAGGAGTTTTTAGAGGCGTTCGATATCTCCGCCTCGGCCACGGACCGGGTGATCCGGCGGTCCTACGACCTGATGGGCCTGATCTCGTTTTTTACCGTCGGCGAGGATGAGGTGCGCGCCTGGACCATCGGCAGGGACACCGACGCCGTGAATGCAGCCGAGGTGATTCACTCGGATATCAAAAAGGGCTTCATCCGTGCCGAAGTTCTGGGTTATGATGATTTCATGGATGCCGGGACATATGCCGAGGCCCGCAAGAAAGGAACCGTGCGGCTGGAAGGCAAAACCTACAAGGTGAGCGACGGGGATATTATTAATTTTCGTTTCAACGTATAGTACCTGTGTTTAGCCATTAGCAATTAGAAAAATGATTCTGTTTCGTTAACGAGTGTCTTTCCAAAAATAGGCACATTTGTTCGAGATCAAGGCTTTCGAACATTTTTACCGCAGGCATGTGCTTGATATTCCAAGGATAAATAATGTTCGACGTTCTTAAGGTTTCTGCGGGTTACATGTCTCGCCGGATCGGTCCGAACCGCTTCAGATCGCCCGGGCTGAGCCCGAGGTTTAATTTACTCCAATGATGAATAAGGAGACCCCATGGATTTTCGTTTAAGCACGGAACTGGAGATGCTGCGCAAGGCGGTTCGCGAGTTTGCCGCTAAAAAAATCGCGCCCAATGCGGACCAGTGGGATGCCAAGCACTATTTTCCCTATAAGGAAGTCATCCGTCCCATGGGAGAACTGGGTTTTTTCGGCACGGTCATTCCTGAAGAATTCGAAGGCGAGGACATGGGCTGGCTGGCAGCCATGATCGTCACCGAGGAAATCGCCCGGGCATCGAGCAGTCTGCGGGTACAGGTCAACATGCAGGTGCTGGGCTGTGCTTTCACCATTTTTACATATGGCAGCGATGAATTGAAGGGAAAGTACATTCCGAGGCTGTGCACGGCCGATCTGATCGGAGGATTCGGGATCACCGAGCCGGATGCGGGATCGGACGTGATGGCCATGTCCTCGGTTGCCGAGGACAAAGGCGATCACTGGCTGATTAACGGTTCCAAGACCTGGATCTCCAATGCGGATGTGGCCGATGTGCTGATCTATTATGCCTACACGGATCAACGTGCCGGCTCCAAAGGGTTGAGCGCCTTTGTAATCGAGCCAAAAAACTTCAATGGGATCAAGACCACCCGCCTGGACAAAATGGGCTCGTTTTCATCGCCCACGGGCGAGGTATTTCTGGATAACACGCGGGTTCCCAAGGAAAACCTGCTGGGCAAGCCCGGTGACGGGGCCAAGATCGTGTTCGGTTCGCTTAACCAGACGCGTCTTTCGGCAGCGGCCGGCGCCGTGGGCGTGGCCCAGGCCTGCCTGGATGTGGCCGTCAAGTACTGCAACGATCGCAAGCAGTTCGGAAAGCCCATCGGCCAGTTTCAGATGAACCAGGACATGATTGCACAGATGGCCACGGAGATCGAGGCAGCGCGTCTTTTGGTTTACAAGGCGGCCTGGGCCAAGGATCAGGGACAGTTGAACAACGGTCTGGACGTGGCCATGGCCAAGTACTTTGCCGGCGAGGCGGTGAACCGGGCCAGCAATTTTGCCATGCGCATACTGGGTGCTTACGGCTATTCGACGGAATATCCGGCGGCGCGGTTTTACCGGGATACGCCGACCTACTACATGGTGGAAGGCTCGGCCAACATTTGTAAGTGGATTATTGCCCTGGATCAATTAGGGTACAGAAAAGCCAACCGTTAGCGTGTCAATTCGGAGCGGACATCTTCCATACCGGATCCGCTCGTTTCAGCGCTGTCAACAATACGGACGCGAAAGTATCAGTCAAAGTCCGATCCACATTTGCCTAATTTTTGGAAAGATACCATGTCACAGGCCCCGGATGTCCACGGACAGCACGAAATAGACTTGTCAGAAGCGGCGGACTGTTTTATTATACGGGTTACGCCGTTTCGGTTTTCAACACCGGTTTGCCGCCAGCGTTCATGCAGGGAAGATCCTGCCGATTCGATTGTTAATCGCAAGGGTATTTGCCCACTTCGATCCCATGCTCAAAGCACAGATGAACGTACCCGTTGCCTGTATGGTTCGGCGGAGCAATTCGGTTCGAGCATGGGTATATCATCGACCACGGTCCCAAAAGAATGCGTATGAAATTTAAATTTGGTCACAACAATACCAGCGCGCTGAATCTGAACAAGCGTCCCGGTTTTTATAAAACGTCCTTTGATCTGGTTGAAAACAGGCGCCGGAAAACATTTGACGTCACCCTCGTTTACCTGGGAGCCGGCCGCAGCCGGCACCAACTGGTTCGAAATCATACCTGAAAGAGAGTGCGATGCTTAGTTCATCCAAAAACAAACCCCTCAAACCGGTCAGCGGACACTTGGAAATACTGGATAAAGAATTCGGTTTTTTACGTAGCCTCCGGGATAACTACCGGGGTAGCCCCCAGGACACTTTTGTCCCCGCCTTCATGATCAACAAACTCAACCTGCGCGAGGGTACATTTATCGAGGGGCAGGGGGAACCGGGCAATCCGGGAAATCAGAACCTGAAGCTGGCTGTCGTCAAACGGGTTAACGGCCTGGAACTAAACCAGTATAGACAAACCGAGACCATGCACACCATGACCAGCATCAATCCCGATCAACGCCTGCGAATGAGCCAGGGCCCCAAAGACCTCACCGGCCGAGCACTGGATCTCATTGTTCCCATGGGCCGGGGGCAGCGCGGCCTGATCATCGCACCACCCAAATCAGGTAAAACCACCTTACTGCGCCACATGGCCAACTCGGTTACGATCAACGATCCCGAAATGGATGTTTTCATCCTCCTGGTCAATGAACGGCCGGAGGAGGTCACTGATTTCAAAAGAGGGCTCCAAAACGCCCACGTGCTCTACTCATCCGCAGATCAAAGCATCGCTCAACACATGCGTATGACCCGTCTGGCCGTACACACGGCCATGCGGTGCGCCGAAACCGGACACGATACAGTGGTGTTTATCGATTCGCTGACCCGCATGGCCCGGGCATTCAACGCCCAAACGGAAAGTTATGGGCGAACCCTGTCCGGTGGGCTGGGTGCCAATGCCATGGAAATACCGCGCAAAATCTTCGGAGCGGCCCGAAACATCGAAGACGGCGGCTCCCTGACCATCATCGCCACCATTCTGATCGAAACCGGCAGCCGCATGGACGATATCATCTATCAGGAGTTCAAGGGCACCGGAAACATGGACCTGGTACTCAGCCGGGACTGCGCCGAACACCGGGTTTACCCAGCCATCGATATTCGCCGGAGCGGCACCCGCAAGGAAGAACTTTTGCAGGACCGCGAAGAGCTCAAAAAAGCAGTGGATATCCGTCGCGTGCTGTCCCGAAAGGATACCACCGAAGCCATGGCGGATATGCTGGAATACCTGGACCGCCATCGGGATTGAAGCAGGGTGTTTGGCCCCTCATCCTGCTCCCTCCCTGGGGGACGGGGTAACAGGTTGGCCGTCTGGTAAAATGCAGCCGCCCCTGCTACCTGAGGCCGTATCGGTTGGAGCTGACCTTGTCGTGCTGCAATGACGATTCATGATGGGGCGCCGGCTGCTGGTCCGGATACCCGATGGCCATGATGGCGGACACTTCCCGATCGGTAGGCATGCCCAAAACATCGGCGGCATAAGCTCCGGCGCTTAGCGTCCCGTCATGGTTGCGCTTGCGCAGTTGGATCCAGCAGCTTCCCAGACCAAGGTCTGCAGCGGTCAAATGAAGAATCAGGGCAGCAATGGAGACGTCCTCCACCCACACATCCGACCGGTCCGTCTGCGGGCACACTGCGATGGCCAGCGGGGCGTTGGCCAGAAATGAAGCCCCGTGAGGTTTGGACCGGGAAAGGCGTTCGAGGATCTCCGCATCGTCAATGACCACAAATTCCCATGGATTGAACCCCCGTGAAGAGGGGGATCGCAAAGCCGCTTCAACCAGAACATCGATCTTTTCCTTTTCCACGGGCTTGGCCTGGTATCTACGGATACTGCGTCGTGCACGCAATAGGTCTATAAGCATATGACACTCCGATGGTTATTGTTTTTTGGTAAGCGTTCACAGGGTGAACCCATCTGCTTTGTTACCGGGCACTTGAAGTATACCCCATACGTCTGCGTGCCCGATGCCGCGCATCTACGGCACCCTGCAAACGCTTACCGGCTATGCTTCTACCCCGTGAACAGGTACGTTTTTTGAATTGTGAACGTTCACGCGGCTCTGCCCGTTTCAATTCTGAATCTTGTTACTTCCCGCAGCACTTCTTGAACTTCTTTCCGCTGCCGCAGGTGCAGGGCGCATTACGGCCGATTTTCGGTCCCTGACGAACGGATTGAACGGGCGGGGGCGCCTGGCCGTCCTTGAAATACCATTGATCGTCTTCGCGGATAAATTCGGCGATCTCACGATGTTCGAAAGCGTTACCGTTTTTACGGTAGCGGGCAATGAATTCGACGATACCAGTGGTGTCTTCGGGACCGCCCTGCTCCACATGGCAGACCTCCAGACGCTGCCAGTCCAGCTTCCTGGACCAGGCTGCCGTTCCCCGGCGATCCGACTCCTCGCGATTTTCGGGATAGGTGGTGTCGAAAATATAGTCGAAGGCCTTCTTGGCGTGGGCTGTGTAACGGGAACGCATTAAGGCTTCGGCCGTCTCCGCCGCCCGTTGGCCTTCGATCAGCGGTTGGCAGCATTCACGGTATGCTTTTTCACTTCCACAAGGACATAAATCCATGGTTTAACTCCTATCATCCAAGGAACGATTGTTTTGCATTTACCTGCCCGGCCATACGCGGCCTGGCGATGTTTTTTTTCGAAAATGGCCTATACGGGTTTCCGTGCTGAGCTGTCAACCCATACCTGAGTTGGGCCATTGGCAGTTAGCTTTTAGCAATTAGCAAAACGATTCTGTTTCGTTAACGAAAAGCATGACACCACCTGCTGGGCTAAGTCTGATAGTCTCGTAAAAAGTCAAAAATTGAAAAATCGCCCTTAATAATTTCAATAAGTTAGGCAGGGTAAAATCGCTAAAAAAGACCTTTTACGAAACCATCAAGTCTGGATGAGATATAAACATTTGAAAAAATTTGTCCGACCGCCAGCCCTTGAAACAATTCTTTATGCATCCGTGCCATGGTGAATTGCCGCCAATATCGGATTTTTATGGACACGCCCCATCTCTGCGACCCTGAATTGAGCGATCTGACCAAGGTATGAATCGTACTTTGCCAATGCTGAAAGTCGCATTACAAACTTTCCATCTATCGTTTCAGCAATGACTTCTTTTTTTATCAAACTTTCAATTACCGGGTTCCCGGAATCAAGCTTTATGCCTTCAATGCAATAGTCAATAATTACATCGGCAATGGCGTCTTTCTCAATTGCCGACAACTTCTTGAAAGCCTCATGATACTCGACTTTCCCATTTGGTACCCATGCAGCAAACGATTTTGCCGCAAAGACTTCCTGCGGTATTCCTTCATGGACCAGTTTTCGGTAATTCTTAAAACCAAATCGATTGAAGTATGCAGGCAATCCAATAATTACACAACCTTTGCCACCCATTGATTTCAGCGAGGTTATCCCCTTATCGATCATTGCCGTACCTATCCGGCCCCCCTGGTATTCCGGTAGTACAGATACCGGTCCTAAGCCATACCAGTTTGTTGTTCCATCAGAAATGGTAACGGGCGAAAAGGCAATATGACCAACGACCCGACCATGGACTTCAGCAACAAGAGAGATGGATAGTGCGCCGGCAGTACGGAGATCACAAATGATAAAATGCTCTGTCTGTTCACTAAACGAATGATCCTCAAACGCGACTTTTATGACTTCGGTGATCGCTTCAATGTCTGATGGTTTTTCACTCCTGATAATCATTTTATATTCCTCCTAAAACAATCAATCAGCGGATGCAATATGCGGCCTTCAAGTATTTTAACGCAGCAACAGGAAGAGGTTGTGTTGAAAGCGTAATCCGAAAAGTGATAAATCTCAGACTCAAATCTCCAGGCATCCTCTGGAAACAGCAGATCGCAGAGATTATGCTTTTCCTGAGAAGCACCCTGCTATGCGGGCGTTGGAATATCATGCTAAAAACCTGATAGCGGACAATGCGGGTTGTTCCAGGCTTACAACGAAATGGGAAGGCACCCAGAAAAAACAATCCCATTAGAAAGAATTTAATTTATTGATATAAATATTAATATTGCATATATAAACTCTGGCTTTAATTTCTGGCACCTATGTTTTAATTTAAACACTGTGATATTTGATCCGGACGTTTACTACCTCACGTGTCACATAGCAACGGATTTTAATTTTGTTTTCCATTATCGTTGTGATAAATGTCCCATTTCCTTAAAGGTTAGGCGCCCCATGCCTCGCTTTTTTCCACAACCGACAGTTCTTGTAAGCCGTTGTCTGGGGTTTGATTCCTGCCGCTACGATGGACAACAGTTACAGGCACAGATCATTGACCTGCTCAAAGGTCATGTCCGATTTGTCGACGTCTGCCCGGAAATGGCGGCTGGCCTTGGTGTACCCAGGCCCCCCATACGCCTCTGCATGGAAAATGATAATGTTGAAGTCTGGCAGCCGGCTAAATCTCGTACGGTAACGCAGCCACTCCAGAGGGCGTCTTCCGATATCCTCTGTCATTTCAAAGAATGTGATGGCGCGATCCTGAAAAGCAAATCCCCGTCCTGCGGTCTGTACGATGCAAAGGTGTTTCGTGGGATAAACAAACCACAGTTCCTTCGTTGGGGAGGGGGTATTTTGGGAGAGAAAATCCTGGCGGAAGCGTTCAATAAAGCCGTGGATGACGAGATGCGGCTAAGCAATATGGTTATCCGTGAACATTTCTTAATAAAGCTATACACCAGTGCCCGTTTCCGGGAGATTGCCGTTGCCAAAAAAATGAGAGATCTCATCTCTTTTCACGCATCTTACAAGCTTCTCTTTCTTGCCTATAATCAGAAACGCTTCCGGGAGTGTGGAAAGATTGTTGCCAACCATGATAAGCTCCCCCGTGAAACGGTTTTCCAACGCTATCACCTTGAAATGACATTGCTTCTCAAACGCCCCTTTCGCAGAGAGGGCATGGTCAACACACTCTACCATGCCTACGGTATGGTGTCGGAAGGACTGGCCACAGAAGAAAAACAATATATCATCAATACCATCGAAGAATACCGAGATGAGAGAATCCCATTGCAGGGCGTCACGCGTCTTCTGGAAGGACAGGCCCTTCGGTTTAGGAAGAAATATCTTCTTGATCAGGCATTATTACAGCCATTTCCGGCAAGGCTGTCACTGCTTACGGACTCCGGTAAAGGAAGGGTGGTGACATGAAAACAGGTCGTGGAGAGATGTCAAAATAAGGGTTTAATATTTATCCGTGGCACAAAATGTGTGCAAATCTATATAACCTATTGAATTAATATATGTATTATGGTATCTACAGGGCATCAAACATTCACTTCGGGGGTGAATCTTATGAGGCGTCCTATTTCCATAAAACAGGGGATGCAAAAATTTGCCAATCATAGCGGATTGATTCATATCGGTGCATTACTTGACGCCATCAATTTCAGATTACGCTTCAATACGATAAACGGCGTTCACTGTGTAGATCCCAAAATTTCTCATGGTGATATTCTGGCCTCGATGATTACTCTGATGAGTATTGGAAAACCCGACTACGATGCGATTTACAGATGACGACCAACAATACGCGCTTTCTGATTCTGCCATGGGTACAGGTGAAAAACCTGGCCTTCTGGCGGCATGTGTCCGGCGGCAGCGGCACGATTGGCAACAACGCTACGGACACGATTTATGCCTGGTGGAAACCTTCGTCGACCGATCCCGTTTTGCCGGCACCTGTTATCAGGCCGCCAACTGGATGTGTGTCGGCCAGACACAAGGCGCAGCCGGCAGGACCGATATAAGCGGCTGAAGGTTCCCGTCAAGGATCTGTTACCTGTATCCACTCACGGACGGCTATAGACAACGTCTGTGCGGCGGCATGTGAGCGTTCGACCTCGAAGCGGCACACGTTTAGGGGGCCGGCCGTGGATATCTCATCTGAACTGCTAACGCGTTGTAACCCGATCCAACAAGCAATTGCCGACTTTGACAAACACACCGATGTCAATCTGTTGGTCGAATCGATACGCCACGAACTGATCCAGTTTGCCGAAACACTGATCGTCGCTGTCATCCAACCGCTACTCGTCAGTCAAAAATTTCTCACACAGCTGAAAGCGACGGCTGCGGTTACCGGGATATCAGCGTTCGTTTAATCACCGGGAACCGGGTTGTTTTGCGCTCACCTTATTTTATCAAGGCCCACCCCAAAAAGCGCCGTAAGCGCAGAAAAAGAAACCGTGGCGGCTGGCCCTCCAGTGGTTGGGTTTTGTCGATCGTATCAGCCCGCAATTGGCGTCCGTGGCCTGTCAGGCGGCATTGCTATGCCCGTCATTTGAAATCGCCGGACAAACGCTTAGACATCATGGTGTCGAGCTTGGCGTTAGCGCCATCACACTCAATGGCACCGACCGTTCGGATGGACGTGTCGTCCTGGTCTGTATTGACGGCGGCCGACTCCGTGAGCGGAAAGCGAAACGCGGAAGACGGGTTGCCGGATTAAAACGCCAAGGCTATCATACGGACTGGCGCGAGCCGACCCAGATCGTGATTCAGTTTTTCAATGCAGATGGCAGCAAATGCGATGATTTTCTCCCGATCTATGATGCCACCATGGGCGATATCGATCAGGTATTTACGCTGATCGAGAAATATCTTCGACAGTTGGATGTCACCAAGGCAGAAAATGTGGTCTTTTGTGCCGATGGCGCCCGGCGGTATTGGACCCGGACCGACCCTTTGGCCAAAAAACTGTGGATTGCCGTTCACTTTGAAGTCATTGATTATACCCATGCCAAGCAGAATCTGGCTCCCATTATCGAAAAATTACCGAAATCCATGGCTTCCCGGCAAATCGAGAAAATCAGATTTGTTCGCTGACAATCGCGGGCAATTTACGCTTTACAGCTAAATGGGAATGCACCCCATTGCTTGAAGCTGCTGCCATTCCCGAAATAGCACGCCTGGCTCTTCGAAAAGGCCAATGCGCAAACCCGCTTTACCGGGTTCACTGCTGGTTTGCACGTCGGCTCGGAAGTCAATTCAAAGCCATTCTGATCGGGTGAATATGGAGCACAATTGCCGGCCAACCGACCGATCAAAAAAGTTTATTATGGCACGGTCAGGGAGTCGAAAAATATCTGGATGGCCGCAGACTAGTTCCCAGGTCTCAAAAGCAATTGTTGGGCCGCACCGAAGCATCGCCGGCGGACGATGGTCAACACGGCGACGATGGTTAACGCTGTGGAAGCCACAATCATGAACATGACCACGATCTGGTAGCGGATGGCAAGCATCGGATCCGCGCCGGCCAGAATCTGGCCGGTCATCATTCCCGGTAAAAAAACAATACCCACACCGGTCAACGAATTGATGGACGGGATCATCCCCGCTTTCAAGGCATCTCTTAAAATATCCCGGCTGGCTTCCTCCGCCGTAGCCCCGAGGCACAGACGCATCTCAACCGCCTCGCGTTTGGCCCGCAGGTCCGAGAAGAGGCGATCTAAGGAAAGACTCAGCGCCGTCATGGAGTTGCCGATCACCATCCCGGCCAGGGGAATGAAATACTGCGGCAACCACCACGGCCGCACACCGATGATAACGCCCGTAACGATTGCCGAGATAATCGCATAGACCCCCAACATCGTCAAAAAAGCAGGCAAAAAAAAGGACACGCTGGGCTCATTCACGTTTCCCCGCACGATGTTGGCGGCAAAAACGACCATGAGGACAAACAAAACCAGCATCATCCAGACAGACTCCAGGCCAAAGATTAACCGGAGCAGATAACCCATGAGTATCAGTTGCAGGACACACCGCAGTGAACCGATCAACAGGCTTTTTTCAAGTCGTAACCGGTTCCACAGGGAAACCGCCCCTGCGGCAACGACAAACAGGGCGGCAATCCCAAGTTCGAAGGCACCGATCTCCAAAACGCTCTGCATGGTCGTCATATCGTCACCTTTCCGTCATCAAGATGGATTTCTACCATGGGCACGCGCCGTGGTGAAAACCCGCCATGGGTCACCATGATGATGGTTGTCCCGTCGTCGCACAATCGTTCGGCCATCCGTTCCACAATGGCCTGACTCTCACTGTCCAGAGATGCCGTGGGTTCATCCAGTAGCAAGACCTCCGGTCCGGTCATGAGCGCTCGTACAAGGGACAGGCGCTGACGTTGCCCGACGGACAATGCGCCGGCCCGTTCTTCCAGATCCACCATTTCGAGGTGCACATCACCCAGGCGGGCCGTTAGGGCATCATCCGACGGGGGCGTCAGTTCCTTGTTCACCGCATATTTGAAGGGCATTAGCATGGTTTCGCGAACCGTGACATCGTCCACCACCGGCATCTGCTGGAAATAGCGGACCCGCTGCCGCAAACGGGGTGGATCATAATCGGCAAGGTCCAGATCGCGGTATCGGATCGTCCCGGACCGCGGCTCTTCCAGACGATTCATCATCCGCAGAAGGGTTGATTTACCGGAACCCGACGGACCGCGGACCACCACAAAACGGCCTTGCGCAATGGTGAACGATTGGTCCGCCAACACCGTACGACCACCCGGCCAGGCAAATGAAACATGTTCGAATTCAAAACAATTCATTCCATCACCCAGTGCTGTATAATTTTGTTTCAGATACTTCGCACCCATCCGGAAATGGCCAAAAGCGAACGGCTAATGGCGCAGCTCAGGTTTTCATCTGCTCCAGCAAATCAGGGCCCGTTCAGGATCCCCGCACCATATCGGCCAGGCAGGTTCGCAATGCGGTGCGCCAGTGGACCGGCTCCATGGCAAAGTCGCTCCATGTACGGCTGCTGTCCAGAACGCTGTATGCCGGACGTTTGGCTCGGGTGGGATAGGCTGAGGTCGGAATCGGACGGATGGGAATGGAGCGTTCGAGCAGTCCCATGGCCAGGGCCTCTTCCTGGATGGCCACGGCAAAATCGTACCAGCTTGCCACACCGGCATCGGCCCAGTGGTAAATGCCGTGTAACTGGGGGCGGTCCATCGCGGCCCGGATGGCACCGGCCAGAGTGACGGCAAAAGTGGGCGAGCCGATCTGGTCGGCGACCACTGTGAGCTTGTCTTTGCTGCGCATCAGCTTCAGCATGGTCAAGACGAAGTTGGCGCCCCAGGGGCTGTAGAGCCAGGAGGTACGGATGATCAGGGGTTGCCCGGCTGTTTCAAGAACATTGACCTCCCCCTGCCGTTTGGACCGCCCGTACACCCCCAGCGGCTTGCAGGGTGCGTTGTCCGGATAGGGTGAACCGGCGGTGCCGTCGAACACATAGTCCGTTGAGACGTGGATCAGCCGACAACCGTGTGTTTCAGCTGCGCGAGCGAGATTGGCGGGCCCCTCGGCATTGACCGCAAAAGCCAGGTCACGCTCCTTTTCGGCCCGGTCCACAGCCGTATAGGCGGCTGCATTGACGATCAGGTCCGGAGACTCACGGGCGATGGTGGCATCCACGTTACCGGCATCGGTGATGTCCAATTTCGGCAAATCCATCGGGCAGATCTCTATTCCATGCGTTACCGTACGGGAAAGGGCGTTGCCCAACTGACCGTTGGCACCTACGACAACCATCTTCATGCAAACACCTCGGCGTCTTTGAACCCACTACCCGTCCGATCCTTGTCGGAAACCAGCGGATCGGTGGACAACGGCCAGGCGATATTCAGGTCGGGATCGTTCCACATGATACATCGTTCGTGTTTGCGGGCATAGAAATCCGTCGTTTTGTAGACAAATTCGGCTATCTCACTGAGCACCAGAAATCCGTGGGCGAAACCGGGAGGCACCCATAGCTGCTTTTTGTTGTTGGCGCTGAGGTTCACGCCCACCCATTGTCCGAAGGTCGGTGAGGACCGACGGATATCCACGGCCACGTCAAAGACTTCTCCCTGGATCACCCGCACCAGTTTCCCCTGGGGCTGCCGGATCTGGTAATGCAGGCCTCGCAGCACGAACTGTTTCGATCGCGAGTGGTTGTCCTGGACAAAGGTGACCGGAGCGCCGACACCGTCATTGAATGCCTGCTGGTTATAGCTTTCGAAGAAGAATCCCCGCTTGTCGCCGAAAACGGTGGGTTCGATGATCATCAGGTCGGGAATATGCGTTGGTACCACCTTCATATGCTTTCACCATTGCTCACGCCGGGCAGGCTCTGGTTCTCGATGCCCATGCCCCCCGGGACGTTCGGCGCATCCACTTTCTTTTTCAGTATCCGCAGCAGATACCGGCCATAGCCGTTTTTGCCCATGGCGCTGCCCATTGCTTCGAGTTGCGCGTCGCCGATATAGCCAGACCGCCAGGCGATTTCTTCCGGGCAGCCAATTTTCATTCCCTGGCGTCGCTCCAGGATTTCGACGAAACGCGAGGCTTCCAGCAAGGCCGCGTGGGTGCCCGTATCCAGCCAGGCATATCCCCGGCCCATGAGCGAAACCTCCAGCTTGCCCATATCCAGGTAGCGCTGATTCACATCGGTTATTTCCAGTTCTCCGCGGGCCGAGGGTTTGATCTCCCGGGTAATGTCCACCACCTGGTTGTCGTAAAAATAGAGGCCGGTGACGGCAAAATCCGACTTGGGTTTTTCCGGTTTTTCTTCAATGGCCGTCACCTTGCCGTCCCGGTTAAAGGCCACCACGCCGTATCGCTGGGGGTCGGTCACCTGGTAGGCGAACACCGTGGAAATATCGATTCGCCGGTTGATCGCCGCCAGATGGGGAGACAGGTCATGACCGTGAAAAATGTTATCCCCCAGTACCAGGGCGCATGGATGACCGCCAATGAAATCGCTGCCGATAATGAAGGCCTGGGCCAGCCCTTCCGGTTTTGGCTGGACGGCATAGCTGATATCGATGCCCCATTGATGGCCGCTGCCCAGCAGTTTTTCGAAGCGGGGGGTATCCTCGGGCGTCGAAATCACCAGGATGTCGCGGATACCCGCCAGCATGAGCGTGGTCAGCGGGTAATAGATCATGGGTTTATCATAGACGGGTAGCAGTTGCTTGGAAATGGCCTTGGTGATGGGGTACAGGCGTGTGCCGCTGCCTCCGGCCAGGATGATTCCTTTGCGATGCATCAGCGTTCTCCGTAGTTGGTGTCAATCCATTGCTGATAGGCCCCACTGGTGACGCCGGCCACCCATTCCCGGTTGTCCAGGTACCATCGGACGGTTTTGCGGATGCCGGTTTCGAAGGTTTCGACCGGAGCCCAACCCATCTCGGATTTGATCTTGGTCGCGTTGATGGCATAACGTCGGTCGTGGCCCGGCCGGTCGGTGACGAAGGTGATCTGATCGGCGTAGGGCCGGCCGTCGTCGCGGCCGGCCAGCTCGTCCAGGGTGGCGCACAGGGTCCGCACCAAATCAATGTTGGTCAGTTCGCTGTCTCCGCCAATGTTGTACACCTCACCGGGCCGCCCTTTATTCAACACGGTAGCGATGGCCCGGCAGTGGTCGGTCACGAAGAGCCAGTCACGGATGTTGGATCCGTCGCCATAGACGGGTATCGGCTCCTTTTTGAGCGCCCGGTGGATGACCAGCGGGATCAGTTTTTCCGGGAACTGGCAGGGTCCGTAGTTGTTGGAGCAGTTGGTGGTCAGGGTCGGCAGGCCGTAGGTGTGATGGCTGGCCCGCACCAGGTGGTCGGAGGCTGCCTTGGAGGCCGAATAGGGGCTGTTGGGGGCGTATGCCGAGGTTTCTGTAAATGCCGGATCGTTTAACCCCAAAGAGCCGTATACCTCGTCGGTGGAAACGTGCAGGAAACGGAAAGCGTTCCGGTTCGCAGCATCAAGTCCATCCCGGTAATGGCGAACCTGCTGCAGCAGGTTGAAGGTGCCCACCACGTTGGTTTGGATAAAATCGTCCGGAGCGGTAATGGAACGGTCCACATGGCTTTCGGCGGCAAAGTTGACGATCGCCCGGGGACGACAGCGTTCCAGCAGCGATGCGACCAATTGTGTATCGCCAATATCGCCTTTGACGAAAACATAGCGGTCATCTCCGGCCAGGGTGTCCAGGTTCCGGGGATTGCCGGCATAGGTCAGCTTGTCCAGGTTGATCACCGTGCCGTCGTATTCCGCCAGCCAGTGGTGGATAAAATTGGCGCCAATGAACCCGGCGCCACCGGTGACGATGAGGGTTGAGTCAGATTTCATGCACGGAGGTTGAACACAAAATCCGTTTGGGGTCAAGCCAGAACCAGGCTTTGGTGGGGGCGCCCATATTTGTTTTTGTTGATTTACGCATTTCTTATGCCACCATGGGGTTTACGCGCCCAAAAGATGAGAAAAAGACGCTTTATAGGGACTGCATCTGGGTATCGACGACCACTGCCTGTCCTTCGGCCGCCTGAAGCTGGTAGCCCTTTTCATTGAACAGTACCAAGCAGGCGCGGACCACATCTGGATCGTAGAGGCGGTCCTGATTTTCGGTAAGCTCGCTGATCGCCTTCTGAATGCCCAGAGAAGGCCGGTACGGTCGATGGGAGCCGATGGTTTCAAAAACGTCCGCCACGGAGAGGATACGGGCTTCGAGAAGAATCTGCTCACCGGACAGCCCCCGGGGATATCCCGAACCATCCAGACGCTCGTGGTGCTGCAGAACGATATCTGCCAGGGGCCAGGGAAAGTCGATTTTCTTGAGAATATCGTAGCCGGATTGAGCATGGGTCTTGATCATCTCGTATTCAGGCTTGCTCAATTTTCCCGGCTTGCACAGGATTTCCCCGGGAATGGTAATTTTTCCCAGGTCGTGAATCACGCTGGCCATTTTCAGGCCGTAAACCCGATCCTCGCTCAGGTTCATCTCCCTGCCGATGGCATCGGCCAAGTCGGACACCCGGTGCTGGTGCCCGGATGTATAAGGATCACGCATCTCAACGGCCAAGGCGATGGCCTGGACAAAGCCCTCCATGGCTTGTTGAATCCGCTGCATGTTGAGGCTCAGTTCTTCGGCCGCGCGTTTGAGCTGTGCACGGGGCCGACGTTCGAGCAACACCCGTTTGAGGCGTGCCACGATCTCGGCCAGGCGGATGGGCTTTTCAATGAAATCGCTGGCCCCCTGGGCGATGATCTCTTCGTAAGCGTAATTGTTGACCAGCCCGGTGATGATGATTACATCGGCATCGAATTCCTCCTTGATCCGGCGGCATAGATCCAGGCCGCTGATACCTTCCATCTGCACATCGGAAATGACCACCTCCACCGGCTGTTCCTGCAGAATGGCCAGGGCGGCTTCGCCGCTTTTCGCCGTCAGGCAACGGCTTCCGGAGGCTTCGATACCGCAGGAAAGGATCTCGCGGAGATCGTCATCGTCATCCACCACCAGTATCAGGGGGGAATGGTTGTTTTCAGATGGTTCGGGTTGCATGGTGTATCACTCCAAACAGGAATCAAGAAGCCGGAAAGCAGGCGATGGCGCAGTAAGTCGGATCAGGATTTCAAAATAAGGAAGCAGACATAGGACGCATAGCACATCAGCAGAGTCAAACCGTTTCTGCGGGTGATTGTCAAGTCCTGTTTCATCAACAGGATCGGCAGAGCGCTGACACCCATCATGACCAGATAATCCACCACCAGGCCGCTGCCGATAAAACCGCCGTCAATCGTTATAGGCCGCACCAGAACCGTGGCACCCACCACGCTGAGGAGGTTGAAGACATTGCTACCGACCAGGTTACCCAGGGAGATCTCCATCTCCCTTTTCATGGCAGCGACGACGGAGGTGGCCAGCTCCGGTACCGAGGTGCCGAAGGCCACCACGGTCAAGCCCACGAACTTTTCGTTGACACCCAATGCGTTCATGATGCTCACTGCGGCATCCACCAGCAGATCGGCACCTATCACCACCGATGCCGTGCCCCCAATCACCAGCAGGCATTGAAACCAGGTCTTTCCCGCCGTTCCCTGTGCCGGTGGCAGTGATTGATCTGCCGTGCCTGACACCGGCAGGGGCCGGTTGACCCACACGGCGACTTTGTAATTGAACCAGGTGTAGGCAATGATGCCGGCGACAAGGGTGGCACCTTCGATCCGGCCGATAACGGAATTGAAAGAAAGCAGCAGGAGATAGGCGGAAATGCCGAGCATCAATGGAATATCCCGAGTAATGACGGTGCGTTGGGTGCTCACCGGTTGAAATACGGCGGTCAGCCCCAGAACCAGGGCGATGTTGCAGATATTGCTGCCGACCACATTGCCCAAGGCAATCATACTCTTGCTTTTGGCTGCCGAGACCAGGCTGACCACCAGTTCTGGAGCAGAGGTGCCGAAGGCCACCACGGTGAGCCCGATGACCATGGGCGTCAGCCCGAAACTGCGGGCCAGGTTGGAGGCGCCTTTGACCAGCCACCCGGCCCCATAATAGAGTAGCAGGAGACCGGCCGTGAACGCAATCAGATGGGTTATGCCAATCAAGTTGTCAAGCCTTCCAGTGGGTGATGGTTCCGTAAGACGGGGCGTAAGCCTTCACAGGGCACCGCATCTGTATTATTACCGGGCACTTGAAGTTATGCCCCATACGTCTGTGTGCCCGAATCCACGCATCTGCGGTACCTGAGCGAACATTTACCGGCTGTGCTTTACAGGATGATGGATACAAAGCGTCCAATGTGCGTACTATGTTTGTTTCCAGAGCATAAATTGTTTTATTGACAACTTCAGGCGTGACCCGAATAATAGTTGCATCAGCGACTTCCTTTGCGAACCGGTTTTTAGCTTGACTGTATTGTTTTTGAGATAAAAATTTTTTACGAATACAATGGTTGATAGTTTCGTAAAAAGTCATCAGGTATGTCATTCCCAAGCAGGCGGGAATCTATAATCACATAATACTCGGTCCCCGTCTTCCCGAGGACAACAAAAAAATATCATCCTCGACCTTTTACGGATTTGCCAACATTATTTGATGTGGCATTCTCCGCATAGCACCGGCCCTTTGCCCTCCTTTTTATGACACCCCTTACAATTGGAATGGAAGGCCTCCATCAATGTCGGTTGTCCGTCACCTCCCTCCAGGCTGTGGCAATCCGAACAACTCTGGTCTTCCGAAGACTCGTCCTCCACCAGTTGACCATCTTCATAAACATGATGACAGACGGCGCAGTCTTCCACGCCGGCGTTTTCGTTGTGTTCGTCGTGGACGAAAACCGAAGGCGTGCGTTGGGGATTGTCGAAAACCGAGTTGTCGATAACGGTCATATCCTCCTGGGACCATGCCACAGACATGGCCGCCATGATTCCGATCAAGAGGGACAAGGTGATGTGAACGACGTTTCTCATTTTTCCTCCTGGTCTCTCTTATTTTTCCATGACTTCATAGATGATGTCACCAAAAAACTTGATATCCAGACCAACTTCATAATGATGCACAATGTCTTCCAGGCCACTGTGGCAATTATGACAGGGTGCCACCAGTATCTCGGCACCTTTTTTCTTCGCTTCTATAAGCTGTTCGGCTTTAACCTTGTTTCCCTCGACGCGTGTCGTTTTGAATGGTGGGCCGGTATTGATCACGCCGCCGCCGGCACAACAGCAGTAGTTGTGCTCCCGGTTGGGAATCATTTCGATGAAGTTTTCGCAGATGGCGTTGGCCACATATCGCGATTTCTCGTGCAAACCGGCGCCGCGCACGACGTTGCATGGATCGTGCAGAGTAATGGGCTGCTCGAATTTTTTACGGATCTTGATGCGTCCTGACTTGATCAGGTCGTAGTAAAATTCGATGGCATGTACAATGGTGAAAGGCGGTGTGGCCCATCCCAACCAGCGGTTGCCCATGTCGTATACGCTCCGGAAAGCGTGGCCGCATTCGCCCATGACGATCTTTTTGACCTTAAGCCGTTCGGCGGTCTCGAAGTGAGCCCGTTTGAGCCGGCCCATAATCTCGTTGTCTCCGGTATACATGGCCATGTCACTGTTGTCCCACCCCACCGAGGCGGGCATGGTCCAGTCGACACCGGCTACGTTCATAATCACTGCCGTCTGGTAGATCAACTGGGCCTGGAATTTGGGCTCGGGGGCGATGACGCTGTACATGATATCGGCCCCTTCCTTCTCCAGAGGAATGCGCAGATCGGGTATTTCGGCCTGAGCCTCTTCTTCCTGCCATTGCAGGGTGTCCGGCCATTCGTCGCCTTTGACCCACATCTGGTTCATGGTCACCGAATGACTGTGGGCCGTATCCTGAATGTACAGCGGGGTGACGCCCAGCTTGTGGATAATTCGCCGCACCACCAGCATCAGATAAGCGATATCGATGCCGAAGGGGCAGTACTGGGCGCAGCGTTTGCACAGGTTGCACTGGGTATGGGCGATGATGGCTGCCTGACGAATGAACTCCGGGCTGACCTTACCTTTTTTGCGCAGCATTTCCCAGATCGTCTGTTTGACCTTGCCCACCGGTGAGTAGTGCGGATCGTTATCGTGAGACAGATAGTAGTGGCAGGCTTCCGAGCACATACCGCAATGAATACAGGTGTCCACATAGGTTTTTAACCGGGCACCGGTTTCCGTATCGATAACGTTGTTGATCACCGACTCGATTTTCTCTTCGGTGAGCCGGGAAATACCGACATCGATACCCTCGTCATCGACTCTGTTTTCCGTTTCTTTTTCAGTAGACGGGTCCGCCATGCTGGAAACTCCTTGTTAAACCGGCATCTGTTTCTTCTTCCGGCTGTTGCACTGGTTGGTTATTGCCCTGTTTGTTCTTTTGTCACATCTGACCGCTGCTACCAGTCACGGGCATGCCTGATTCCACCGAATTCAGATCCCATGTATGCCCGTGTGAAGGGCGAAAAAATCATATGGCTCAACCGGGTAAAAGGAATCGCTGCCAGCATGATGTCCCCGGCCAGCACGTGAAAGCCCATCATCAGCGGGTAATTGAACCACTGGTGATAGGCGATGAACCCGGTTACGAAGGGCGCTGCTACGATGGCCAGGATAAGAAAATCCGACCCGGTTGTAACAAATTTTACTTCCGGCCGGCTGAGGCGCCTGACCAGGAAATAAACGGCGCCCAAAATAACGATCACGGTCATTACATCCGTCACGGCATCGGGCAGGGTACACCAACTGATGCCGAATGCTTCATTCCAGAGCACCACGTGGGAAAGCAGAAAAATGGGGGCGGCAAGCAGGCAAATGTGGAAAGCGAAAGTGACCACCGTGAGGATGGGCTGCCGCCGCCAGCTCACCGTGGCGAAAGGCACGATCCAGTGGAAGATGGAACGCAGACTGTATCGCCAGCTCATATAGGTAAAAAGATACCGTTCTTTGTCCGCAACCAGCTTCAGCATGCTGACGATACGGTAAATGCTGCCGCCCAAAAAAAGCATGAAGGCGACCCAGGCCAGCGGTCCACTCACAAAATTGTAGAAGCTATGCATTGGATTCTCCTAACCGGTAATATCCGTAACAGGCACAATACGCCGCATGTAAGTACCGCTCTCTATGGTGCGAAGCATCAGGTGCGTACCATCCGGGCTGAAAACCGGCTCCCAGGCACCATCGCAGGCGGTATTCCAGATCTTGCCATTTACCGCATAAGTATAGCGGCCGTCTTTTTCGACCTTGGCCGCCACCTTGTTGCCGTCCGGGCTGAAAACCGGTTTCCAGACCATGTCCCAGGCATCCGGCCAGGGGGTGCCGTCCACGATCACCCGGAAGGTTTCATCATCCTTGCCCAGAGCGGCGACGCGTTGGCTGTCCGGACTGAATACGAGGTCGGTGACCAGCTTGGTGAACGTGGCTGACCAGGGCGCACCATCCACAGCCACTGTCCAGCGCCCATAGCTGGGGGCTACGATGGCGGCCAGCCGGCTGGCATCCGGACTGAAGGTCTGGTGCCACACTTGGACGAACGGCTGGTCCCAAAGGGTTTTCCCGTTTTCGGCCAACCACCATTGCCCCTGGCTTCGCACCGGAGCGACCACCGTTCCGGTCACCGGGTTGAACATCGGCTCCCATACGGACTGGTATCGCCCGCCCCAGGTGACGCCATCCACGGCGATGGTGTAGTCATACAGGTTGAGCCGCACTTCGGCGGCCAGATGCGCACCATCCGGACTGAATGCCAGGTTCCACACATTGACAAATCGTGCGTCCCAGGCATTGCCGTCCACGGCGGCGGAAAAACTGCCCTCTTGAAATTTGTGGATTTCTCCCGAATCCACATTTTCGAGCTGGACGGCCCCCCCCGTATGCCGGCCGTCCGGACTCAGGGAAAAATAAGTCATGTTGACAAACAATTGATCCCACGGAGTTCCGTCGAGAACCATGGCATACTTCATGTCCTGCTGAACCGCAGCGGCGATATGGGTGCCGTCGACGCTAAAGCGGGGTTCCCAAATGTAACCGAATTTGTTCTCCCAGGCCTCCCCGTCCACGGCCATGGTCCACTCACCCATTTCGGAAACCAAGGCGGTGAGGCGTCCGTCGGGCGAATAACGCAGGTGCCAGATCTTGTCAAAAACGGTTTCGCCCCAAGGTTGCCCATTGACACAGACCGTAAACTCGCCTTCGTCGATGTTGACAACAGCGGAGAGCTTCTCTCCATCGGGGCTGACATAGGGTTCCTCGACCCATTGGTATTTCTCTTTCCAGGAATCCAGTGGAATTTTCTTTTCCCCGGGTTCCCAGTCCCAACTTTGGGAATCGACCATGGTCCCTCCTTGTTGAACCGCCGTAGCACAGTCTATCAGCGGAATTCATTCGCAAACGAAAAAAGTTTCGGCTTTTATACTAATTTGGATCAAAATCGCAAGGGTGTTTTTTGAAACCATGCACAAAAAAAACGCTGCCGGTCAGCCAACCGAATTGTTTTCACGGGTTCGGACACGGCTCCCGCCCTCCCTCAGGAAGGCGGTTACCACGAGAGCAGAATCATTCACCCATGCAGCATTAGCCATCGGGATGCCCGGCAACCAGTTCCTCCCATTGTCGGTCCAATTCCTTTGCCTTTCCGATGAGCAATTCCAATGCATCCACATCGGTTCTGGGGATATCCAATTTTTTGGCGTAGGTGTAAATCTTGAATTTCTCGGGCAAGGAGAGGTTGCCATCCATGGCCGCGATGGCAATGGCATCTTTGAGAACCCGCAGGGCCGTGAGACGGGATACCGTCTGGGTGCCGATCTCGAAGTCTTTACCAGTTTCTTTAAGCGCATGCTCGTAGTTAACACCCATACCAATGGCCTGTTTGCGGATAAACCGGTACTCCGGCGGCCCATTGTGCCGGTTCGCTCTGGCAATGGTAATCAACATTTTTACAGACGTTTCGAACCTATCCATACCAGCCCATTTCCGCATGGCGGCGTGTTATTCTGATATCGGCATTTTTGGGGGAAAACGTTAATGCAAACAATAGCCGGGTCTGGTGAAGGTCGACATTTGAAAATAAAAAACCATGACAGGCCAAACGATCAGCCTTTTCATGGATTTCAAATTGCCAACAAACACTTTTTTTCAGCGTTCTTCCAGCACCTCCCCCCGCGTACGAATGGTCACCTGTCGATTGGGAACGTCCAGGCCGGCGGCGTCCATACCCTTTTTGACGATCATGGGCAGTCCCGAGCAGCAGGGCACCTCCATCACCATGGTGGTGACACTTTTCGGCCCCGCCGCTTTGAAAATTTCGGTAAACTTTTCTACGTATTCCTTGTTGTCGTCGAATTTTGGGCAGCCCATCATGACAACTTTACCGGCAATGTAATCCCGGTGCAAATTGGGAAACGCCAGGGATACGCAATCTGCCACGACTAGCAGATCGGCGCCTTTGAGAAATGGCGCCGTGGGCGGAATCAAACGAATCTGCACCGGCCAGTGGGTCAGTGCGGAGGCTGTCCGTTCCATGGTTTTGGGCACATTGGCGGTCTGACAGCCGGTCGGCGCAAAGCTCTGGATCTGGGTGGAGGGGCATCCAAATGACATGGTGACCGGTTCGCCCTGTCTTTTTTGCGCCTGTTGGGCCTCCAGGTGCTTCTCCACAGCTTCCTCGTCAAAGTCCTCGGCCACGCGCTCGATGATCTTGAGGGCGTCCTGGGGACAGTCGCCGATACAGGCGCCCAGCCCGTCGCACAGGTTGTCGGAGATCACCTTGGCTTTTCCCTCAATAACCTTCAACGCCCCTTCGGCGCAGGCAATCACACAGTTACCGCAACCATCGCAGCGTTCTTCATCGATTTCGATTATTTTTCTGTTTATTTTCATGACTACCTTGTTTTTTCTGGACAGACACCAAGTATCTGAGACAAAGGCGCTAAGTGCTAACGCGCAAAAGCTAATCGCTTATTTGGGGAAGCAACGTTTTACGGGCTTCCATGCGGCCGCTTTCGGTCAAAAACGTATCCGCAATTATTGACGCGATCTTATCGGATGAAATTTTTTTTTCCTTTTTTGCTTCTTCCAGATTGGCGATCCAGCCCGCATCGTGGATCACCTTGTAATTGAGGGTTTCCGGTTCGTGCGGCTGGTGGTAGCGTCCGACGATGTCGCAGACCTCCTCCACCAGGGGTGGCTTGGCACCCAGTTTTTCCAGGATCTCGCGGGCCACGACCGCCCCCTCCTGTTTCTGGGTTTTCGCATCGCCGCTGCCGTCTTTTTTTTCTCCCCCCGCAGTACCGATATTGTGGAGGTAGGCGGCACACAAAACAACGGCTGGGTTGCTGCCTTCGGCCTGGCCGATGCGTTCGGCGTAGCGGGCCACCCGTGTTGCATGGCCGATGCGCTTGAAGTCGCCCCGTAAATAGCGCTTCATTTCAATGGCCACCCGATCCTTGAGCAGGTCGTCCGCGTTGAGCAGAAAGGCCTCGGGCAGGGTGCCGATACATTGCTCGGCATATTGGCAATATGCTGCACAACCGAAATCCATGTTCGGATTGACGAAACGATGTTGACATTCGGGGCACTTGCGGGCCGTGTCGTCTTTGAAGAACTCCACGCTGGCACCACATTCGGGGCACGACACTTCGTAGATGGCGCCGGGTTTCCAATACTGCGTATCCTGTCCGGGGCATTTCATGGGAGTTCTCCTTTGCCGATCGTTCTTTGTTGCCGGCTGCCGGGACGTTTGACCCGACAGCCGGTTCGGCCACGATTATCCGAGGATGGCTTTCAGGTCCTCGTCAGGCGTCCCAATGGGCATGATGTTGAAATTTTTTACCAGCACGTCCAGCACATTGGGCGTAATGAAGGCCGGCAGGCTGGGGCCCAGGCGGATGTCCTTGATCCCCAGGTGCAGCAGGGAAAGCAGGATCACACAGGCCTTTTGTTCGTACCAGGACAGGATCATCGAGAGCGGCAGATCGTTGACCCCGCACTCGAAGGCTCCCGCCAGGGCTACGGCGATCTGGATGGCCGAATAGGCATCGTTGCACTGCCCCACGTCCAGCAGGCGCGGAATCCCCCCGATGTCTCCCAAGTCCTTGTCGAAAAAACGGAATTTACCACAGGCCAGGGTTAGCACGACGCAGTCCTCGGGAATCTTTTCGACCAGTTCGGTGTAGTAATCGCGTCCCGGCTTGGCGCCATCACAACCGCCAACCAGGAAAAAGTGGCGGATGGCCTTGTTTTTGACCGCTTCGATAACCGTGGGTGCTACGCCCATAACCGCATTTCGGGCAAATCCGACCATGACCTGCTTGCCCTCGGTGTCCGCTTCGAAGCCGGGCAGTTCCAGGGCCTTTTCGATGGCCGGGGTGAAATCCTTATCGGAGATATGGGTTACGCCAGGCCATCCTACCAGACCGCTGGTAAAAATATTGTCCTGATAGGACTTCTTGGGCTTCTGGATGCAGTTGGTGGTCATGACGATGGCACCGGGAAAGGCAGCAAACTCTTTGGCCTGGTTCTGCCAGGCCGTACCGTAATGGCCGTAGAAATGGCTGTATTTTTTCAGTTCCGGATAGCCGTGGCAGGGCAGCATCTCGCCATGCGTATATACGTTGATACCCTTTCCTTCGGTCTGTTTCAAGATCATGTCCAGATCTTTAAGGTCGTGACCGGAAACCAGGATGGCTTTGCCCTTCTTGGCACCCAGGGGAACGGGGGTGGGCACCGGATGGCCATAGGTGCCGGTGTTGCCGGCGTCCAGCAGTTCCATGGCTTTGAGGTTCACTTCGCCGCATTTCAATGCCAGCCCCACATATTCGTCAGCGCCCATGTTGTCGTCCAGGGTCGCTGCCATGGCCTCATAGATGTAATTATAAACGGAATCGTCTTCCTGGCCCAAAATGCGGGCATGGTCGGCATATGCGGCCAGGCCCTTGATGCCGTATATGATAAGTTCTCGCAGGGAAAGGATATCCGGATTGACGCTCTCGTCGGCCTTGATGCCCACTTTCTCGCCCTGGGCCACCATACCGGCCTGGTCGGCAGCAGGAACGAAGGTGGCCGGGCCCTCTGCAAAGGCCACATTGCCGCCTGCGGTCTGGACCCTGGCCTTGAGCGCATCGCGATGTTTGACTGCGGCATTGATCATGGCGACGAAGCGGACCGGGTCGAAGTCCACATTGGTCAGGGTCGAAAAAATTGCCTCACAGGTAAATTTGTTGATTTCCGGGTCGCTGACATTGACTTTCGCAGCCTCTACGGCCACCTGGGAGATGCCTTTGACCGCATAAATGAGAAGGTCCTGAAGGGTCGCTACATCCGGCTGTTTCCCGCATACGCCGATTTTTGTGCAGCCTTGGCCTTTTGCCGTCTGTTCACATTGAAAACAAAACATGGTGTTGCCTCCTTGGGGGGGTTGATGTCCTGATTGTCGATTTCGTTATCGCTGTTTTCGAACAGCTTTTTCAAAATGTCGCTTATCCTTTATCTTTTTCTGTCACGATTTTCCTTGACCTGTGTCAAAAAAATCATTTTTATCATCGGAATATCAACCATATTCAAAATTCGAAGTTGGATGTTCGAAGTTGAACGTTCATTGGTATGGCTTCTAACCCCGGGCCGGACCTGGCAAGCCAACGGACCGGCTGCCAGCCGTTTCGAGAAGCAGAAATTCATGCGATGAAAACAATCAGCCGGATACTGGCCATCACCCCGCTTTTCAAAGGCCTCTCAGAATCAGAACTGGATGAGATCAGCGTCATCGCCATCGACCGGCAATACCAGCGCGGGCAGTCCATTTTTATGGAAGGAGATCAGGCCGACGGTTTTTACATCGTGGCCGCCGGTCGGGTGAAAATTTTTAAAACATCCCTGGATGGCAAGGAGCAGATCCTGCACATCTACGGCCCGGGCAATCCTTTTGGCGAGGTGCCGGTCTTTTCTGGTTCGCGGTTTCCAGCCAACGCCCAGGCCCTGGTTAAAAGCCAGGTCATCTTCCTGCCCCGTACGGACTTTGTGCGCCTGATCGCCGAGCACCCCTCCCTATCCATGAACATGCTGGGTGAATTGTCCATGCGGTTGCGCCAATTCACCATGCAGATCGAAAACCTCTCATTGAAAGAGGTGCCCTCCCGGCTGGCATCCTACCTGACCGTGCTGGCCGAAGAACAGGAGGGAACGGACGAGATCTCCCTGTCTATTTCCAAGGGCCAACTGGCCAGCCTGCTGGGGACCATTCCCGAAACCCTTTCACGGATCTTCGCCAAAATGACCGCTCAGAAACTGATCCGGGTGGAGGGCAAAAAAATCCACATCCTGGACAAGTCTGGCCTGGAGGATTTGGTGGTCGCCGGGAAACTGGCCGAATAAACCCCATCATTGCATAAAAAACGGAAAAAATACCCATTCACGGAATAGAAGGAACCCATACCATTTATAAAGTACAGATAGGCAGTTGGTGTGCTTTTACCGGTTGGTACCATCGCATCGGGCTGCCAGTTCCTGCGCGGATTGTTCCGGGACTGTATCGGCCCACACCCCGCCCAGAACGGCAACCCCCCAGAAGCCCAAGGCACCGGCTTCGGCGATCCGCCGACCGTCAATGCCACCCAGGGCCACCACCCGCCGATCGGTCCTAGCAAGAAACGCAGCCAGTTCCCGGCGATCGAAGGTGGTCCGGTAGCCCGGCTTGGAGATACTGTCGTAGATGGGACTGAGAAAGGCATAGTCCAGCAGATCACCGCTGCTGGAAATATCGGCGATGCAGTGAAAAGCCGATGAAATGCGGCAGTTCGGATGCTTTTGCCTGAGCCGCTGCACCGCCAGCGGATCAGCGATCCGCTGGCGTTCGGTGAAGTGGATGCCACCGATATCGCACCGGTCCAGCAGGTCCGGATGGCCATGAACCATGATGCGCAGATGCAGGTCTACGGGGATCCGATGAAGGTACGCAGCCAGCGCTTCACGGCTGTATTCCGGCTTTCTCAAATGGAAGTCCGCAGACGTCCGTTGCAGAATCCGGCGGACCACCTGATGTTCATCGGGAAAATCGTCGGGTGGGGAAATGATGATTAGCTGCATTAACCTGGTCCGTTTTATCGTAAGCGTTCACCTTGAAGTATGCCCATACGTCTGCGTGCCCGAAGCCGTGCATCTGCGTTCGCCCTGTAAACGCTGATATGGTTGAACATCTGTCAATAGAAAAAACTTGTCCAGACCAAAATAAATTGGGTCGATATTTTTCATCGAGCGCTTGGATAGAGGCGGGGTCCGCTTTGACCATTCTGCCGCAGGTGTGAACCACATAGCCCATGGCCGCAGTGATCATATGACAAATACGATGCCCAGCAATCATGAATGATCACGCCTCCGTATCGGGGAATAATTC
>PDWJ01000824.1_pt1 | contig 42796 bp, 39 predicted proteins | sample 1430881 | NCBI WGS metagenome assembly PDWJ01 (sample SAMN01162460, study PRJNA174530) | Oral metagenome, whole genome shotgun sequencing project. | biome: Marine environment; feature: Marine mammal; material: Swab sample of the gingival sulcus; isolation source: swab sample of gingival sulcus...
TAACCGCACCGGACAGGATATGCGCTCCAACCTCAGAGCCTTTTTCGACTACACAAACGGTCAGCTCTTGTTCTGCTTCATTCGCCTGCTGCATTAATCGACACGCAGCGGACAAACCCGCAGGGCCTGCACCTACGATTACTACATCAAATTCCATCGACTCACGAGTCATCGTCGACCTCCCCTCATGCCTAGAGAATCTATGCGCCGCATAGGCTATGGCGCGATCCTTATAGTTATTTATAACTGCCTGGAATTATTGTCCCAGATCATGCCTTTGATTATGCAATTAATTATAAGGGTTTTCCCCAATATGTGAATAGTTTTGTTCCGGACGGCGAAATTGTCGGTAGGGGATATTGCGTATTAGTTGTGATCGTGGTTATGATTAAGAAAGATACTTATTTCGGTGGCTGGCTGGATTGGTGCAAAAACAGCGGTCACTTAAGCAAAACAGGGCGTATTATGCGTCCGTAAAATTAGAACTAAAAGGTCTTTGCTGATGAAGGTACTCGTAACAGTTAAACGTGTTATCGACTACAACGTCAAAGTACGTGTTAAGTCTGATAATACTGATGTTGATCTGGCCAATGTAAAAATGGCCTTGAACCCGTTCTGTGAAATCGCGGTAGAAGAAGCCGTTCGCTTGAAAGAAGCAGGTACGGCATCTGAAGTGGTTGTGGTTTCTATTGGCCCGAAAGCGTGTCAGGAGCAGATTCGTACTGCACTGGCGCTGGGTGCTGATCGGGGTATTCAGATAGAAACAGAAGATATGCCTGAGTCCTTGAATGTTGCCAAACTGCTGGCAAAAGTGGTTGAAGAAGAGCAGCCGGGCTTGGTGATTATGGGTAAACAGTCTATTGACTCTGATAACAATCAGACAGGTCAGATGCTGTCAGCCCTGGCTGGCCTGCCTCAGGGTACGTTCGCATCTGAAGTTAAGGTCGATGGCGATAAAGTTAATGTAACTCGTGAAGTTGATGGTGGTTTGCAGACGGTTGCGTTGAACATGCCTGCGATCGTTACAACTGACTTGCGTTTGAACGAGCCACGTTATGCATCTCTACCTAACATCATGAAAGCCAAGCGCAAACCGCTGGATGTTAAGACGCCTGCCGACCTGGGTGTTGAGCTGAAAGAACATACCAAGTTGCTGAAAGTGACACCTCCTGCAGAGCGTCAGGCCGGTATTATAGTCGCCAGCGTCGATGAGCTGGTCGAAAAACTGAAAAACGAAGCGAAAGTACTTTAAGGGGGTTCACATGGCTATTCTGGTAATTGCAGAACATGATAACAGCACCCTGAAAGGTGCGACGTTGAATGCAGTAACAGCTGCATCGCAAATGGGTGATGAGCTGCACGTGCTGGTTGCAGGTGCAGGTTGTGGTGCTGTTGCTGACGCTGCTGCACAGGTTGCAGGTGTTGCAAAAGTTCTGCTTGCTGATAATGCAGCATACGAACATCATCTGGCTGAAAATATGAGTAAGCTGGTGTCTGATTTGGCGGGAAGCTACAGCCACATTGTTGCACCGGCAACAACAGCGGGTAAAAACTTCATGCCTCGCGTTGCGGCACTGTTGGATGTCGTGCAGATTTCCGAGATCACTGCGGTTGAGTCTGAGAATACTTTCCAGCGCCCGATTTACGCAGGTAATGCGATTGCAACGGTTGAATCTCTGGATGCCACCAAAGTAATCACTGTACGTGGTACAGCATTTGATGCGGCTGCGGCTGAAGGTGGTTCTGCAGCGGTTGAGGCTGTGGATGCCGTGCATGATTTGGGTATCTCCAGCTTTGTGGGTGAAGAAATGGCCCAGTCTGACCGTCCTGAACTGACGGCGGCGAGTGTGATTGTCTCCGGTGGTCGCGGCATGGGCAATGGTGAAAACTTTGGCATGTTGGAAAAAATTGCTGACAAGCTGGGTGCAGCTGTGGGTGCATCCCGTGCAGCGGTTGATGCCGGTTTCGTACCAAACGATATGCAGGTTGGCCAGACGGGTAAAATCGTTGCGCCTGAGCTGTACATTGCAGTTGGTATTTCCGGTGCCATTCAGCACCTTGCGGGTATGAAAGATTCCAAGGTTATTGTGGCAATCAACAAAGACGAAGAAGCACCAATCTTCTCTGTTGCTGATTACGGCCTGGTTGCTGATCTGTTCGATGCTGTACCTGAGCTGGAACAGAAAATCTAAGCACCGAAAGTTGAGCCAGTCCTGATTGGACTGGCTCTCTTTCACTCTGGAAAGGCTGTTTTGGATTAATCTCCGATAGATATAATGCCTTTGTTTTTGTGCCGGTACCTTTTGTACCGGTTTTTTTATATATGCGGCTGACTAAATACGAGGAAATTCACATGATGCAGGAATTGCACGGTTACTATCTGGAAGATCTTGAAGTGGGCATGACAGCAAGCTATGCCAAAACAATCACTGATGCTGATGTTGTCCTGTTCGCAGGCGTAACAGGTGATGACAACCCGGTGCATATTAATGCTGAATACGCAGAGCAGACAATGTTTAAACAGCGTATTGTGCATGGCATGTTTAGTGCCGGCCTGATCTCTGCAGTGCTGGGTACACGTATGCCAGGGCCAGGTGCGATCTATATTGATCAGGAGCTGCGTTTTAAAGCCCCTGTACACATTGGTGATACTGTCGTTGCTACCGCTAAAGTGCTTGAAATTGATGAAAAACGCCGTCGCGTTAAGCTGGAAACAATATGTCGTGTGGGTGATACCGTGGTTGCTGAGGGTACAGCGACCAACATGATTGACCGCCGTCCTACCGAATAATTCAGGAGAGCGGCATGTTGATCGAAGCAGATAAATCAGCACTTTTGTTGGTCGATGTGCAGGAAAAACTGTTACCGGGTGTATTTGAAAATGAAAAACTGGTAGCAAGCTGCAAATGGCTGATAGGTGTGGCGCAGTTGATGAATGTACCGGTGCTGGGTTCAGAGCAATACCCACAGGGTGTCGGCCCAACGGTGACCGAGTTACGTGAACTGCTGCCAGAAGACGACTTCATCGGTAAAACGCACTTCTCGTGTGCGGATGCACCTGAATGCAGTGCGCGTATTGAGGCGCTGGGCCGTGAGCAGATCGTTATCTGCGGTATGGAGTCTCATGTGTGTGTCATGCAAACTGCACTTCGCCTGCACGCCCAGGGTAAGCAGGTTTACGTGGTCACGGATGCGATTTCGGCACGTAACCCGGTTGATACCAATGCGGCGATTGAGCGTATGCGTGAAGAAGGTATCAAAATGGTGACGCGTGAGATGGTTGGCTTTGAGTGGATTGGCCGCTCGGATGCACCGCAGTTTAAAACGTTCAGCATGAACTATCTGCGTTAACAGCGCCATAATCCGTTGCGGGCTACTGTGTCTGCAACGGAACCCTGCCTTTAGCCTTCCCAAGGCGTGCTTCAACTATCTTTAATGCTGATGTACGGGTTGCAATATCCGGACTGAATCCTGAGCAGCCATTGAGCTGGGATGCAGACGACTCAAGTATGGGCAGATCAATCCGCCCCCAGGGGTGGTGTATATCGCGTGAAAAAGTTGGATAATGACCGGCAAAAGTAGCCTCTATGGAGCCGTAATGGATTATCCGTCAAGCAAACTCCCGGCCGTTGGCCTGACTATTTTCTCACAAATGACAGCGCTGGCTCAGCAGCATAAAGCCATTAATCTATCCCAGGGCTTCCCTGATTTTGCAGGCCCGAAGCCGCTGTTGGACGCTGTCGCCAAGCATATCGCGCAGGGAGCCAACCAGTATGCGCCTATGGCCGGTTTGCCGGAGTTGTGCCATGCCATTGCCAGGAAAATACAAGACTGTTATGGGCGCACCGTGGATGCTGCAACCGAAGTTACAGTAACTTCCGGGGCAACAGAAGCCATCTTTGCCGCCATTAGCGCCACTGTCAGTGCAGGCGACGAAGTTATTGTATTTGATCCGGCATATGACAGTTATGAGCCAGCGGTTGTGTTATGTGGCGCAAAAACGGTTCATATTCCGCTATTGCCCCCAAGCTTTGCAATTGATTTTCAGCGCTTGCAAGAGGCGATTACGCCCCGGACACGGATGATAATATTTAACTCGCCGCATAACCCTACAGGGAGTGTTTTGAGCGAGGACGATATCCGTCAGATTGAGGCGCTGGTTGCGGGGACAAACATCTTGCTGCTCTCTGATGAGGTTTATGAGCATATCGTTTTTGATGGCCAGGAACAGCAAAGTTTTAACCGCAGTGCTGCGTTGGCTGAACGCAGTTTTATCATCTCCTCTTTTGGTAAGACCTACCATATTACTGGTTGGAAAGTGGGTTACTGTATCGCCCCCGAGCCTTTAATGAGCGAGTTTCGTAAGGTGCATCAATACCTGACGTTTAGCACGGCCACCCCTTTGCAAAAGGCGATAGCTGAGTATATGGCTATGGGGACAGACCATGAGCAGGCGTTATCCGGCTTCTATCAGGCAAAGCGCGACTTGGTAAATGAGCGGCTTGTAGCCAGCCGGTTTACCCTGACGCCGGCAGCGGGAACCTATTTTCAGTTGTTAGATTACACCGGGATAAGCGAACTGCCTGATCAGGAATTTGTGCTCTGGTTACTCAAAGAATCCGGCGTTGCGACCATACCGCTGTCACCGTTCTATGCTGATGGTCGACAAACGGGCATGGTTCGCCTATGTTTTGCGAAAGGCACAGACACCCTGGAAATAGCAACGGAGAAATTATGCAGGATTTAAGGGTCAGCCTGATCCAGACAAATTTGGTCTGGCAGGATGCGCAGGCCAATATGAACCATATTCGTCAGCTACTTGAGCCCCTGGTTGGGAAAACAGACCTGATCGTGCTACCGGAAATGTTTAACTCGGGCTTCAGTATGCAGCCCGAGCTGATCGCCGAAACCGTTGATGGGGAAACGGTGCAATGGTTAAGAAAACAGGCAGAAAGAACCGGTGCCGCTATATGTGGCAGTATTGCTGTACGGCTGGCGCAAGGCTTTGCCAACCGAATGCTGTTTGTTACGCCAGACGGGACGGTTCAGCACTACGATAAACGTCACCTGTTTCGTATGGGTGATGAGCATCAGCACTATGTTGAAGGCAAGGAGCGGCGGATCGTGGAATATCGAGGTTGGCGTATCCTGCTGCAAGTCTGTTATGACCTGCGCTTTCCGGTTTGGAGCCGGAACTGCAATGATTATGATCTGGTGGCCTACGTTGCTAACTGGCCTGGATCACGTCGTGGCCCTTGGCGCACATTATTACAAGCGCGAGCACTGGAAAACCAGTGTTATTGTGTTGGGGTCAACCGCATTGGCGAGGACGGTAATGGACTTGCTTACACCGGGGACAGTTTATTGGTGGATTATCTGGGTGAGTTGAAAATCGACTCTGCACCGGAAACAGCCTTTGTCACCACTGCAACACTGGCTGCTGAGCCATTGCTGGCATTTCGGGAAAAATTTCCGGCATGGCGTGACCGCGATCATTTCCAGTTGGAGCTTTAATCTATTTGATGATTTCAACTGAGTGCTGCTGTACAAGCGTTATGGTATAGAGTGGATTATGCTGCAAGTGGTAGCTGAAAAACTACTTGATTAACGCATCTAAACTGCCTATTATTTCCGTCCTCTTTTGAGAAGTGCCGGTATAGCTCAGTTGGTAGAGCAACTGACTTGTAATCAGTAGGTCCCGAGTTCGACTCTTGGTGCCGGCACCATTTCCTTCTCTAATCGGTTGCGGTTACCTAATAATTCCTTTGGCAAGAAACATCAGCCTGAGCCGCTCGGCTAATTCGATTTCCAAGTGCTTGAGCGATTCTGCATCATCCGGGTGATGGAAATCCCAACGGATGTGATCATGGTCTGAAGAAATCTCTGGCAATGCCTGGTGGCTCTTGTCGCACAAGGTGATCACCATATTAAACTGCTCATTTTCAAACTGCTGCATGGGCGTCGAGCTCAGTGGCTCGTTCTGCGTATCAAATTGTGCAGCCCATTGCTGTATATAGTCTGGAACTGGCTGAACGTCCGCGCCGGCACTGTAAGCTCTGACTTTGCCATGACTAATGTTATTGGCAAGTACCTCAGCGACCTGGGAGCGAACAGCGTTGTGGCGGCAGATAAATAATAGTTTGAGCGGTTGTGGGTCAGTCATTGTCATTTCTTCATAGGTCAAAAACAGGGCAATTATAGGCCAACATTGCCCTGGATGTCGCTTGTTGCACGCGTGTTTTTTTCATTTACGCATAAAATAGTGCGATAGCGCACCACAGGAGCACGCGCCTTATTGCCGCCAACAGGTGTGACAGCGGTTAGCCCAAAAACAGTTTGTAGGCCGTGTTATCGGTTTCTTCCCAGAAGTTGTAGCCGATCTCTGTCAGAAATTCTTCTACCTGATGCCTATCGCCCTGAGGTATCTGCATACCAACCAGGACACGGCCATAGGCTGCACCATGGTTGCGGTAATGGAACATTGAAATATTCCACTTGCTGCCCAGTTTGCTCAGGAAATTCATTAACGCGCCGGGGCGCTCGGGAAACTCGAAGCGGTAAATGATTTCGCTGTCCATGTTTTTTGGGGCATGACCGCCGACCATATAACGGACATGAATTTTTGCGATCTCATTCTCACTCAGGTCTTCGACTTCGTAACCTTTATCCCTGAGCCCGCCGACCAGGTCCTCGCGGCCATCTCCCCCCGCTTTTAATTGCACGCCGGCAAAGACGATAGCATTACTTTCATCACTGTAGCGGTAATTAAACTCTGTGATATTGCGTTTGCCCAAGGCGGAACAGAACTTTTTGAAGCTGCCCGGTTTTTCCGGGATACGTGCCGCAATAATGGCTTCACGTTTTTCGCCCAGCTCCGAGCGTTCCGCGATATGGCGTAAGCGATCAAAGTTGACGTTGGCCCCTGAGTCGATGGCGATCAGTGTTTGTCCGTTGCAGTTTTCTCGATCGACGTACTTTTTCATCCCGGCCACACCCAAAGCGCCTGCGGGTTCACATATAGAGCGGGTATCATCGTAAATATCTTTTATAGCGGCACAGATTTCGTCTGTGGAAACAGTGATAACGTCGTCCACATAACGCTGGGCCAGCTCAAATGTGTTTTCCCCGATACGAGCGACGGCGACACCATCGGCAAAAATACCCACCTGGTCGAGGGTGACGCGCTCGCCGGCATCCAGTGCGGCTTTCAGGCAGGCAGAGTCCTCCGACTCAACACCAATAACCTTGGTTTCGGGGCACAAATATTTGGTATAAACCGCAATACCCGCGATCAATCCGCCGCCGCCGACGGGTACAAATATCGCGTCAATCGGGCCGGATTCCTGGCGCAGAATTTCCATAGCCACGGTGCCCTGGCCTGCGATCACGTAGGGATCATCGAACGGGTGGATGTAGCTCATCCCTTTTTCTTCGACCAGTGTTTTGGCGTGGGCGGCGGCATCATCGTAAGTGTCCCCCTGCAGTACAACTTTACCGCCAAGCCGCCGGACATTATTCACTTTTACATCCGGTGTGGTTTTAGGCATCACAATCGTGGCTTTCACGCCCAGCTTGCTTGCTGACATGGCCAGCCCCTGAGCATGATTGCCGGCAGATGCGGCGACGACACCGCAGGCGCGTTCATCTTCCGATAACTGGGACAACCTGTTATAGGCACCGCGCAACTTAAAGGAAAAAACCGGCTGCTCGTCTTCACGCTTGAGTAAAACCCGGTTATTCAGTCGCTCTGACAAACCTTTTGCCTCATCCAGCGGGGTCTCGATTGCCACATCATAAACACGGGCTGCGAGGATTTTTTTAATGTAACGATCGGGCATGGTTTATCGCCTGAATAACTGATGATTGAAAAAGAGCGGGTAATGGTAATGGGAAACCCCCGTAACGTCTATAATAGGGGGATAAAGCTGCGTATAATTGGCCGCTATTTAAAATTTTTGGCGAAAACCCACAGGTTTTCCGGGCGAACAAGCACAGGTGTCTATCATGACCCAGGACGAGATGAAAAAAGCAGTTGCTGAAGCTGCTGTGGCGTACATCAAACCTAAATTATCCAAAGACAGCGTTGTGGGAGTGGGCACGGGCTCGACAGCTAACTTTTTTATTGACGCGTTAGCCGAGATTAAACATCTATTTGATGGCGCAGTGGCAAGCTCTGAAGCAACGGCGGAACGCTTGCAAGGGCATGGTATTGAAGTCTTGGATATGAACTCTGTCGCCGAGATGGAGGTGTATGTTGATGGCGCTGATGAATTCGATTCCGGGTTGAATCTGGTGAAAGGCGGGGGCGGTGCGCTGACCCGTGAAAAAATCGTTGCGGCCGTTGCCAAAGAGTTTGTCTGCATTGTTGATAGTAGCAAGCAAGTCGATATTCTGGGCGAATTTCCATTGCCGGTAGAAGTGATTCCGATGGCGCGTTCTTACGTGGCGCGTGAGCTGGTAAAGCTGGATGGTATGCCCGCATGGCGTGAAGGGTTTGTGACTGACAATGGCAATGTGATTCTGGATGTCCACGATCTTGAAATAATGCGCCCTAAAGAGCTGGAAAAGAAATTAAACAATATCGTTGGCGTTGTCACCAACGGGTTATTTGCTAATCGTGGCGCTGATGTTGTGCTGATGGGCACCCCGGAGGGTGTTAAAACCCTCACCTTGTAAGGTTTTTGCTGTCACGCCCAAGGGGGAGTCCCCCTTGGAGTGGGCGCCTGAGCCGTATTGGCCACAGGGTTCGGGTTACGAAGACAGCATTGCTGCATAGCCAGATTTGAAACCGGGGTGAATAAAATTGTAGCCGGTTGCTTTCAATCTGCTGTTATTGCAACGTTTACTACTCGCAAATCGGCTGATGGATTCAGTCAGCTCAGTAACGTTCATCTGCTGGGCCAGCCAATGGGTGATCTCGTACAGCGAACAGGGCTGATCATCGGAGGCCAGGTAGCAGTCGTCGATAGCTTCGTTGTTACACACCCGCTGGATCAGGTGAGCCAGCACACCTGCACAGTCATCACGGTGAATGCGGTTGCTGTACTGTAAAGGGTGTTGTGGTGCGACAGCACCCTGTTTGACGCGGTTAATCAGGTGATTTCTACCTGGGCCATAAATACCACTAAAGCGAACCACAGTAGCGGGAAGGTGGCTCGATAAAAGCCGGTTTTCTGCTTGTTGCGTGATCTTGCCGCTAAAAGTGTCTGGCTGACATGGGCTTTCTTCATCAACCCAACTATGATCATTCTGATGGTAAACACTGGTACTGGACGTGAAGAATGTATGTTGCGGTGTTACCGGCAGAGCGGCGAGAAGATTGTTTAAGCCGTCGATGTATGCCGCTTGATAGCTTTCTGCGGTTTGTGCGTTTGCGGATGCGCAATACACGAGGATGTCACAACGGCTGATTGTGGCTAAAGCCGTTTTCAGGTCATCTAATTGCGACAGATCAGCCTTAACGCCTTGGATGCCTTGAGGTAGCTGGTTTATATTACGGCGAAGCCCTGTGACGGCATGGCCCATGTCCAGCAGTTGTTGCGCCAGCGTCGAGCCTATATAGCCGCAGCCTGCAATGATAACTGTTTTTTTCTGCATAAAGCCTCCGGGTAACAGGGATAAAATAATAAAGGAAAATGTCTAATGACCCTTACTGAATTGCGTTATATCGTCATGTTGGCCAGAGAGCAACACTTTGGCCATGCCGCTGAGAAATGTTTTGTCAGTCAGCCAACCCTGTCGATTGCCGTCAAGAAGCTGGAAGAAGAGTTGGGTGTCGCGCTCTTTGAACGCAGTAAAAACGCTGTGAGAGTCACGCCTGTTGGTGACAAGGTTGTGCAACAGGCGCAGAGAGTATTGGAACAGACGGATACGATCAAGGACTTAGCCCAGGAGGGCAAAGACCAGTTGAAAAGCCCGTTACGGGTTGGGGCTATCTATACCATAGGGCCTTATTTGTTCCCGCATCTGGTGCCGGAAGTACAGAAGCTGGCGCCGGAGATGCCGCTTTATATTGAAGAAAACTTTACCGAGAATTTGCGGCTGAAAATCCGTAATGGCGAACTGGATGTGGTCATTCTGGCGCTGCCTTTCCATGAGCCGGATATCTTGACCCGCCCGCTTTATGATGAAGATTTTGAAATGCTGTTGCCGAAAGGGCACCCCTGGGCGCAACAGGATAAAATCAATAGTGAAGAGCTGCCAAACACGCCTTTGTTGCTGTTGGGTGAAGGCCACTGTTTCAGGGATCAGGTCGTGGAGTCCTGCCCGACACTGGCCCAGGCAGGGCATGACCAGAACACAATTACCGAGGGAAGCTCGTTAGAAACCATCCGTATGATGGTGAGCTCTGGTTTGGGCTGTTCTGTGCTGCCGCAGTCTGCAGTCTATGGCCCGTTCTCATCTGCTATGGTTGAAACACGCCAGTTTAACGACCCTGTGCCGCAACGCACCGTTGCTGTGGCATGGCGAGCCAGCTTCCCAAGGCCCCAGGCGATTGATGTGCTGGTTGAGGCCATTAACACATTTGACCCGGTGGCACATCGATGACACGGATGCTTGCCGATATCCCGGTAAGTGAACTGAGAGGTGTCGGGGCGGCGTTGGAAAACAAGCTGAATAATCTGGGCATTCGTACGGTTCAGGATTTACTGTTTCATCTTCCGTTGCGTTATCAGGATCGTACGCGAATTGTTCCCATAGGCTCACTGCGTCCCGGCGACGAGTGTGTGATTGAAGGTGAAGTCAAGCTGGCGGACATCAGCCGTGGTAAAAGGCGCAGCCTGCTTTGCCGAATTCAGGATGGCTCTGGCAGTATCACCTTGCGCTTCTTCCACTTTTCGGCGACACAGAAGAACAACCTTAAGCCGGGCACCCGATTGCGCTGTTTTGCTGAAGTGCGAACCGGTGCTGCGGGGCTAGAGTTGGTACATCCCGAGTATAAGCGTATTGACAGTGAAGATCCGGTTTTGCTGGAGGAGCACCTGACGCCGGTTTACCCGGCAACCGAGGGCTTGCATCAGGGGCGGTTAAGAGGGCTGACCGATCAGGCACTCGCTTTTCTGCAACAGGGTGCTTTGCAAGAACTGGTACCCGAGCAACTGCGGCAGGGGTGGCAATTTCCGAGTTTGAATGATGCGGTGGCCTATTTGCACCGCCCCCCTGTGGATGCCGATCAACATCTGTTACTCGACGGACTGCACCCTGCGCAGCGCCGATTATCGTTTGAGGAGCTATTAGCTCATCATCTCTCCCTGTTAAAATTACGGCAGAAAGCCCGCAAAAAAGGTGCGCCAGAGCTACCGGGAACAGGTGAGCTGGTACAGGCTTTTCTGGAGCAGCTGCCTTTCCCTTTGACCGGGGCGCAGCAACGGGTGAGTCAGGAAGTGGCACAGGATTTGGCTCAGGCTTATCCCATGTTGCGTCTGGTTCAAGGTGATGTGGGGTCCGGTAAAACAGTGGTGGCTGCCCTGGCTGCCTTGCAGTCTGTCGAGAGCGGCCTGCAGGCGGCGGTGATGGCACCAACAGAAATTCTGGCTGAGCAACACTTTTTGAATTTCACCAACTGGCTGGAGCCGTTGGGGATTAAAGTGGCCTGGTTAGCCGGTAAGTTGAAAGGGAAGCAGCGGCAAGCCCAGCTGGACGCTATTCGTGATGGTGAGGCACGGGTGGTGGTGGGCACCCATGCGCTGTTTCAGGAAGAAGTGGTTTTTGCAGACCTGGGCCTGGTTGTGATTGATGAGCAGCACCGTTTCGGGGTTCATCAGCGCCTTTCACTGCGTGAGAAAGGGCGGAAGGGAGAATTGGCCCCCCACCAGTTAATCATGACGGCTACACCGATTCCGCGCACGCTGACCATGAGTGCCTATGCTGATCTGGACTGCTCGGTAATTGATGAGCTACCACCGGGCCGCACGCCGGTGAAAACAGTGGTGATTGCCGATAGCCGCCGCGAGGAAGTGATCCAACGGGTGCGACATGCCTGCATGGAAAAACGCCAGGTGTATTGGGTTTGCACCCTGATTGAAGAGTCTGAAGCCTTGCAGTGTCAGGCTGCAGAGGTCACCGCGCAGCAATTGACAGAAACATTCCCCGAGTTGCGAGTCGGCCTGGTACACGGGCGTATGAAGCCCGTGGCAAAAGCGCAAATTATGCAACAATTTAAAACCACTGAGCTGGATTTGCTGGTGGCCACTACGGTCATTGAAGTCGGTGTGGATGTACCCAACGCCAGCGTCATGATTATCGAGAATCCGGAGCGCTTGGGCCTGGCCCAGTTGCACCAACTCAGGGGGCGAGTGGGGCGCGGGTCAGCTGAGAGTTTCTGCGTTTTGCTGTATCAGTCACCGCTGTCGAAGCAGGGGCGTGAAAGGTTAAGCGTGATGCGTGAGACAACGGATGGTTTCCGTATTGCGGAGAAAGACCTTGAGTTACGCGGCCCCGGAGAGGTGTTGGGCACCCGGCAAACCGGAGTGATGCAGTTTAAAATGGCCGACCTGCAGCGTGATTCGGATATGTTGGGCCGGGTAAAAGCGCTTGCTCAGCAGATGCAAGCCTGGCCGGAACTGACCGACTCAATAGTGGAACGCTGGTTAGGCCGGGGTGAAGACTACGGCAATGTATAATTTAAATCTAACCCGGATATTTTAATCTCGGTGCAGGATGCTTCTGCTTCCCCTGCGAAATTTCTTTACTATAAAACGCGTATTCGGACACTGATTAGTGCAGGTATCAATGTTGCTCAAACCCATAAAACCAACCGAACAGCAGTTGGCGCTTATCCGCCAACAACTGGGGCGTGAACCCCGCGGACTGGCAGGTATTGCCGTGCAGAATGATCAGGGCGTACCTCTGGTGCTGCAAATGAATACGTTGGTGGATGACAAACCCTTCCCCACCTTGTTCTGGCTGGCGAGCAAGGATATCTATCAAGCCATTGCCAGGATAGAAACCGCAGGTGCAGTGAAAGCGCTGGAGCAAGAGCTGGCAGAAAATGCTGATTTGCGTGCTGAACACCTGGCTGACCAGCAACGCTATGTAGATCTGCGTTGGTCGACAGTGACCGACCAACAAAAGGCGCGTATTGAGAAATTGGGCTTTATGCCGCTATATATACAATATGGCATCGGAGGTATATCCCAATGGGACAAAATCCGCTGCCTGCATATGCACTATGCATTTCATCTGGCCCAGGGTAGTACTATCGGGCGAATCCTGGATGAAAGGTATCAGCTAAATTTGGTTAAGGCGCTAATCTAGCCTAGATATGAGCGCACATGCTCACTCCGACGCTGCTACGGCAGCGTTTACGTTCACGAGCACGCTCAAATCAAGCGATCTCGGCGCGAAAATTTCGCCAACGGGTGCAATATCCGGGTTAGAGTCTAAACTTAAGTCATGTATTTTGTTTAGGTAGTTACTGAAAAATGATATTGCGATCACTGTTAATAACTCTTCTGAGCGGCATTATTCTGTCTGCGCCGGTGGTAGGAGCTGATAAGTGTGCGGATGTCTTTCCCGGCTCTGCTTATCCGAATGATCACTCTGCTTACAAATTAACCCCCTTAGGCGCCTCGGATAGAACGCTTATTTTGCGTCGTGGTGAAAGGTTAACGCTCAGGGGGGGAACCGATGTGTTTTATGGCAACGCTCAGATCAGCAGTGCTGCCCAAATAAGGGTCACGGGTAATGGTACGGTTAGGCTACATTTTAACGGTTATCTTATCCTACGAGATGAGGCACTGATTAATCCGTTAGGTAACCCGGAAAATTTGGTTATTTATGTTAATGGTTTCTTGTGGGCCGAGCCCAGAAGTCAGATCAATGCCATTGTCAACGTCAACGGTGATACCACTCTGCAACGAGATGCACTTGTTAACGGAGCACTTACGGTTGGAGGGAAGTTCAATAATCAACAAGGGCGTTACTTGTTTAACTACGATGCCGTCAATAATGCTGATTTTGCAGGAATGTGTGAGCGTAGCCCTACGCCGTTACCTGCGCCAATACTTGAATATCAATTTGATGAATGCTCTTTGGATAGTGGTGTTACTGACAGTGCTGGGAACCATGATGGCACAGCGAACAATTCTTCGACAACCGATAACGAGCAAGTCATTAACCGTGCTCTGGACCTGTCAGCTAACGGGACACTGGACTGGGTGACTTTGCCCCAGTCATCGGTCGATTTCTTGAATGATTTCAGTGTGTCACTCTGGATAAAAACCGGCGTGTCCAAAAATCAGCAAGAAATCCTACAGGCCCTAGGCTCGAATGCCAGTGATGATGAGATCGAAATCTATCTGGTGAGCAGTGATCAGGTGCGGATACAGGTTAGAGATCGTGGTACTACGTTTAATGCGGGTACCACCTTAACGGATGACAATTGGCACCACATACTGGTCACTCGTGAGGAAAGGGAAGTATGCTTGTATGTTGACGGAGGCTTGGCAGATTGTCGCAACTCGACTCGTCCTGGTCAGATATCAATTGGTCACCCTTCGGCGGTTATACTAGGTCAGGAACAGGATGCCTATGGGGGGGATTTCGATCCACAGCAAGCCTTTGACGGCTTGATGGATGAACTCAAAATCTATAACGCTGTTTTGACTACAGCGCATGCCAACCAAATCTACACGCAGGAAAGTGCAGGAAATAATGCGGACGGCTCAGTGCGTGCTCCGGTTAACTGTGCGACACCCCTTCCAGCCCCACTTGCTGAATACCGAATGGATGAACTGTTATGGGATGGCACCAGCGGTGAGGTGCTGGATAACACGGCTAATGCTCATCATGCATCGATAATAGATATTGAGAATGGTAGTGCGTCCACTGGGCATGTGACAAACATTGAAGATGGTAAAATCTGCCGTGCCGGACGGGTCGGACGAAATCGGTCTACCCGCTCACAATATGCCATTGATACTACAGTGGATATTAATGATGATGTCGGAAACAGCGGGTCTATCAGTTTTTGGTACCGCTCTGCTACGGCCTGGAGAACTGACGGGCGTAAGGTGCTGTTTAGTGCGGCAACCGCTAGCCCCGATAACAAGTATTTCTTCTTAACTAAGGAAGCGAACGGACGGTTACGGTTTGGCTTGGAGAACACTTCAGATGCTGATTATCGCTACAACTCCACCACTGCATTTAACTTCCCTGAGACTGAATGGGTACATATTGTAACAACCTGGGATATGGCCAATCAGAGTATGACACTCTTCGTAAATGGCAGCGAAGAAATTAATGCCAGTTTTCCTTCTAATCTCCCCCTTGGGGAGATGTTGTCTCTCTACATGGGGGATAACCGTACCCGTTATATTGCCGGAGGAGGCAATGCCTCAGCCAATGGCGATTTCGATGAGGTTCTGATTTTCGATCAGGTTTTGGATTCCGCAGACGTCACGCAAATCTATACGAACCAGAATGCCGGCCTTAATTATGATGGATCGGCACGAGTCTGTGAGATTGTTTCTCTGCCTCCAGCACCGGTTGCAGATTGGCGTTTTGATGAGGATAGCTGGAACGGTGTTGATGATGTTTTGGATAGCAGTGGGAATGATTATCATGGTACAGCATTCTCAACCTCGCCCAGTAGTGATGCTCGGCTGTGCAATTCTGCTGACCTGACAGTGTCGGGTACGTCTGATTATCTGCAGATGAATAAAGATGCGCTGGATGGAGTGGAAGACTTCACAGTCATTGTTTGGGTAAAAACGACAGCGACCGAGAACTCAACTATCTTGTCAGTTGCATCTGAACATCCAACAGTAATGGCCAATGAAGCGGTCATGTACTTCTCTAGTAATAATCGCTTTTGGCCGACGATAACCAATCGTGTTTTTGATTCCGGAACCCGATTTAGCAGAATTCCTGCCATGCGTGATGGGGCGTGGCATCAATTAGCTTGGACACGAGAAGCCGATTCAAGGCAAAGCTGCTTCTACTTTGACGGGCTTAGTCAGGGTTGTAGAACGCACCCTAACGCAGATGACTCCGATCCGCTTTCTGTGGCAACTAATGGTTTGATTATCGGCCAAGAACAGGACTCTGTGGGGGGAAGGTTTGATCGGAAACAGGACTGGGAAGGGCTCCTTGATGAAATGCTGATTTTTGACTCGGTATTAAATCAGGCGCAAATTAGCGAGATCAGAACCAATATTATGAATTCCAATAACTGGGATGGTTCGCCACGTAGCTGCCAGGCTGGGGTTGATCATTATACAATTAGTCATGACACTGCCGGTGTGACCTGTGTTGCGGAGCAAATTACCATCACCGCCCGCGATAGTAGCGGCGCTCCGGTTGATGCGGGTGGCGCATCGCTGTCAATTGCGACTACATTAGGAAAAGGGAACTGGTTGGGTGCACTCAGTGGAACATCTGCTTTCAATGATGCCACGCCAAATGATGGTCAGGCAGTCTTTACGTTCGCCTCTGGGGAGAGTACTGCTGTGCTACAGCTTTCCTATACCGACCTGGGGGGAAACAACAGTGAAACCTTTGGCTTTAATGTCACTGATGGCGCCGTGACAGAATCCAGTGGTGCAGCGACAGCCTCGGATGATCCGGATATTACCTTTGCGCTTCAGGGGTTGAGATTTGTGGATGCTGCAGGAAATGCAGTCAATATTGGTAGCCAGATAGCCGGTAAAGCTTCAGATTCTGCCCCTGGGGCAGACGATCTGTATATACAGGCGATTAAGGCGACCGACTCTGCTCCGGAGTCCTGTAGCGCGGCGTTTAGTGGGTCTCACACTGTGCAGTTCTCGGCAGAGTGTGAGTTGCCAGCCAGTTGTGTTGCGGTTGGTCCTCAGACCTTCTCTCTACAAAGCGGTGGCAATGCGGTTAGTGTGCCTCTGCACCCGGAAACACCCGATACGCCTGCAACATTTGCCAGTATTGATATGGTTTTCGATGCCGATGCAAAAGCGCCGTTTAGCTTTACCTATAATGATGCCGGGCGTATGCAACTACACGCACGTACAGACGTGGGTTTGGGTTCTGGTGATACCTTTACGGCGAATACGGCTTCAGCCCCATTCGTTGTCAGGCCTTTTGCTTTCGGCTTCCCGGAAATCACGGCGACAGGTGTGGGGGCTACAGATCCCCACTCGGGTGATGAAACCGGAGGTGCGGGTTTTACTGCTGCAGGCAATGACTTCAGTGTGGCAGTGAATGCCTATCTCTACGATGTTGCAGATGATGCGGACAGCGACGGCATACCGGATGCGGGTGCTGATGTTACAGATAACGGTACAACGGATAATTTTGCCGGTGATGTGGTGTTAAGCATGGCAAACTACACACCTGCGAGCGGGGCTGCTGGGCAGCTGACCGGAACAACGACCGCTTCGATGCTGGCGACCGATGGTCATTCCGATATTGCTGTTACCCTACAGTATTCGGAGGTGGGGAGTGTGAGCATCCAGGCCGGTCACGCCAATTATCTGGGTGTTTCCGGTTTGGATATTACCAGCGTTCCGGAGAAAGTCGGGCGTTTCTACCCTGACCACTTTGTGCTGAATAGCGCGACTGTTGGCGCAGGCTGTTCTGCATTCACTTATATGCAACAGCCCTTTAACAGCGTTGTTTTTCAGGTAGAGGCACGTAATCGCTTCGATGTCAGGACGCAGAATTATGATAATGAAAATCTGAACTATCTGGATCCTGCAAGTTTCACATATCATGCGGAAAATGCTGATAGTGCTGATGGAAATGTGCTGTCTGGGCGATTGACCTATACAACCACCTCTGCGATAAATTGGATTGCGGGGCGTTATGACTTTACTAGCGCTGACTTTGTTTTCCAGCGCCAGGGAAGTTCTGCGGGGGGACTGGCAGATGGCCCTTACAGCAGCTTACAGCTGGGGCTAAGTGTGCTGACCGAGCAAGATAATCGTGCATTTTCCGCTGCTGCAATGAATATGAATCCCGCAACCAGCGGAGACTGTACATCAAGTGCGAATTGCACGGCGGTGAAATTGAATGGTGAGCAAGATTTGCGCTACGGGCGGGTGCGTATTCAGTCAGCCCACGCCCCAGAAACTGAGGATCTGCCTGTGCCGTTTGCAATGCAATACTGGGATGGATCTGCCTTTGTTGCAAACCCGGATGATAATTGCAGCTTGATACCACTCACTGCTATCAGTTTTGACGGAAACGTCATTGATGCCACAGCAGCCAGTCGCACTGTAACGGTAGGCGCAGGTTCAACAGTGGGTGGGCTAAATATCTCTGGTGCTGATACAGATGCACAAAATGGCGAGTTTAATCTGGTCTTTAGTGCACCGGGCGCTGCAACAGGTGGAAATGATAATACCGGCGCTTTCCCGGTCAGTGTTCAGGCAACGGATGCTTGGTTACGTTATGACTGGGATCAGGACGGAAGTGCCAATGATGTGATATTGCCGGATGCCATTATGACCTTTGGTCGCGCGCGTGGTAATGACAGAATGATCTTTTGGCAGGAGCGTTACCAGTAAACAGGTACTTCGTGCTTTTGGGTGTGTGTTTGCTGTAGCAAGAATGCGCTGTTGTCTGGCGTATGCGGTCAGGCCTGGCGAGTACGGGGGAGTGCCGGGCTTGCATACAGAAAGGGCATTCTGCACAAAAAAGCAGGCATAAAAGCCTGCTTTTTTATTTTATTCCCAAAGCGGGTTTTACTGTCCTGTCAGCTGTTTGTATTTTTCCATTAGCTGGGCTTCAGTTTCCTCGTGATCCGGATCTTTGGGGATACAGTCAACCGGGCAAACCTCCACACACTGCGGCGTATCATAGTGACCTACACACTCGGTACATTTGGATGGCTCGATTTCATAGATTTCATCACCCGGTGTGATTGCTTCGTTAGGACACTCTGGCTCACATACGTCACAGTTGATACATTCGTCAGTAATGATCAATGCCATGGTAGCTACCTCACTCTCATAACAAAGGTTAGATTAATGGCCGTGGTGCTCAGTCAGGGCCTTATTGACAGCCGGATGGACAAATTCGCTCACATCTCCATTTAGGCTGGATATTTCTCTAATTAACGTCGAAGAAACAAACGAAAGGTGCTCCGCCGGCGTTAAAAATATACTTTCTACGTTGGGCGCCAAACGGCGGTTCATTGCAGCGAGCTGGAATTCATACTCGAAGTCTGAAACCGCACGCAAGCCACGTAGAATAATATTTGCATTCTGTTGCACTAATAATTCTGCCAGTAGACAGTCGAAGCCAATAATCTCTATGTTTTCCAGGTGAGAGGTGACCTCCTCTACCAGTGCTACACGGGTTGCCAGAGGCAACAATGGACGCTTTTTCGGGCTTTCTGCAATGGCCACAACGACTTTATCGAAAAGCTTGGAGGCCCTTTCTATCAGATCTGTGTGACCATTGGTGATCGGATCAAATGTGCCCGGATATACGGCTATATTCATATAGGATTCACAGCAGTTAATGTCTACTTGGGATTGTATAAGTGTTGCTAATAAATCAGCAAATTCGCAAGAGCGGAATGGTAGCTGAATTGGGCAGAGGGTACAAATACAATAACGGAAAGTCTTGATTTGAGTAAGTTTTAAAAAATAATATTTTATCATTAATAGTTATATAAGATTTAGGGGTGTTCAGATATGCCTTGGATGCGTTTTTTCTTTTTGTTGAGTCTTGTCGCCGTCGTGTCAGGCTGTCAGGCGCTACAAAAAGTAGATAGAGGCTTATATCAGGTGGCGGAATCGGTTAGCGAGCGGGACCGGGTCACTGGGCGGCGTGCGCTGAGCATGGCGGATCGTTCTGCACAAATCCGTCAGGGTAACGCCTATGTTGAGAGAATTTTGGCGAATGAAAAGAAGCACAAGCGACCGGTTAATGCTGCAGTGAATCGCGCCCAGTACCTGAGGCTGGTACGAATCTTTGACCGAATTCATAAGGTTTCTCACTTGAAGCGTGAACGTTGGCAGCCGGTACTGATTAAACGTGACTCTTTTAACGCTTTTACCACCGGGGGCACCTATGTTGTTGTGCATTCAAAACTGATGCATGACCTTAAAGATGATGCTGAAGTGGCTGCTGTGCTGGCCCACGAAATTGCCCACACGGTGGCGAATCATGTTTATGAACGCCAAACGCATGCCCAGGTGGCTGTTTTGGCAGGTTCTAATTCTGCACGCAGAAGTGGCTATCAGGCAGCATTCACCCATGAAAGCGAGAGGGAAGCAGATCGTATAGGTATTCTGTATTGTGCATTGGCTGGATATGACCCGCTGGCGGCCAGCCGTATCTGGCAGCGTAAATATGCGACTGAGGGTAATGCCAGAGCCTTGTTTCATCATGACCATCCGGTCAACGCGGAGCGTTATAGGGAGGCACGTGCGGTGGGCGAGGCTGTGCAACCTTATTATCGTCAAGGCAAAGTGAACCCCAAGGCAGCCATGTTATTGGATAACAATGTACTTTGGCGCAAAAACCGGTATGAGGCCGCTGCTGGTAAAGGGGGTGGGGTGTCTGCCTTGCTGACAACGGCGTTGGGGGCCTATGTGCAGCACCAGGAAGCCAAAATAGAGGAGCATCGCCAGAAGCAGCAAGCCAAATTTGTTAAGGCGATTGAGTCGGGCCTGCGACTGCGCTCGAGCCGTCAGCTAAATAGTCAGCTATTGGAAACCCGGTGGCAGTATGAAATCCGGGGGCCAGTATTAAAGAACTTGGTGATGGGTATGTATATCAAGCGCAACGGAAAAGTTGAGCGTTTTGTGGATCATGTTAAGGGATATATCAGGCCGGGACAGGTATTTACTGCTCACTTCCAATTACCAAAAGATGTGCGAGTTGATGACCTGAAAAGGTACGGGGCGCGTTTCTATCTGGATGATGTGGCGGCAGCGCGATAACCCGCAGGTTGCCAGTGCTTCAATTTGGCGCGGTTATATAAGCCTGCTTCGCATGAAAAGCTGCTGAAGTATCTGAGATCAGGCGTTGCTTTATGACATCAAGCAGGGGTAATCTGCTTACTATGCATTCTTTGGGTTGAATCTGTATAAATAAGCGAGCCTGAACTGGCTGTATTGGATTGATATGCCTCGCAGGACAAAAGAAGAAGCTGAACAGACCCGGCAGCTGCTGTTGGCTACGGCCTTGCGCATGTTTGCTGAGCAGGGTATTGCCCGCACCAGCTTAAAAGACATTGCTGCCGAAGCGGGCCTGACGCACGGGGCACTGTATTGGCACTTTAAGAATCGGACAGATCTTGTTGCTGCTTTATACGATGAGTGTCGTTTTCCCATAGACGAGCTGTTCCTCGATCAATTACAAGCTGCCAGGCAGGATGCGCTGGCCTCGTTGGCGGGCTTTATTGAAGACTGGTGTCAGTTAATTCTAACCGATGATCAGGCCGGGAGAATTTGGTCCGTATTTCACTACAATACACAGCATGACCCTGAGCTAATAGCGCTGATGCCCTTAATTGAAGAGGAACATCAGGAGTGGTTGTCGCTGCTTGCTAAGATTATCAAAAAGGCACGCAAGCAAAAGCAGATTCCGTATCCGCGCAAAGGCAAAACCGATCCGCTACCCGGGGCCGCATTATCCGTGGTGATGGGTGTGGTGAGCTGTCTTAAATCAACCCGTGGCCTGGCTGCACGGAAAAAGCAGATTCGGGCAACGGTACATAGCTTTGTGTATGGTCTGAATCCGGACTAGGTTTTTTACTCGGGCTAAGCTTCTTTACTGTAGAGGCGATAGGTAACCTGGCCGGCTTGCTTCTCACGCAGTTGCTGCCAGTTGGCGGGAACATCGACCATGCCTGATTGTGTTTCGGTCTCGATATAGATAAGTGCCTTATCCCGCAGTAAATTACGTTGTTCCAGTCGTTCGCAGCAGGGGGTGACCAGTCCTTTGCCAAACGGGGGGTCCATAAAGACGATATCGTAGCGGCTCTCAAGGTCAGCCTGCCTTGCTTCCAGCCATTCAAGAACATCGGCATTGATGACCTCAGCATTTTGGCACTTAAGGCGTTGCAGATTATCTTGCAGTTTCCGGGCGGTGATGTTGTTCCGGTCGATGAAGGTTGCACTTTCGGCGCCACGGGAAAGTGCCTCCAACCCCAAGGCACCACTGCCGCTAAACAAATCCAGACAATTCGCCCCCGGTACTGCCGTTTGCAGCCAGTTAAACAGGGTTTCCCGTACCCTGTCCGGAGTCGGGCGCAGACCGTCTGCAGCAATAAACTCCAGCTTGCGTCCACGCCAGTTTCCGGCAATGATGCGTAGCTGAGAGCTGGGCAATTCAATTTTTCCTGTCTGACGACGTGGCGGATTACGACGACCCATGATGCAATAATTCCTTAACGCGAGGGGGATTGAAGAATGCTGATCTGGTTGGTTGTTTGCAAGGCTTTATCGGTAATATCGAGAATTTCATCTTCATCCTGATCGAGAATAGAATCCGCGTACTGCTCCAGTGTCTCAGGTGGGAGTTGATAGAACGCCACCAAATTCAGAGCGCTAACCTGATGATTAATATCTCGCATACGATCGTTCCACTGTTGTACCAACTGTTCTTGGCTGGACTCAACAAGGTCGTCATTTAATTGTTGCCGTAGTTGGGGCAGTAAGGGCACTGGGTTTTGTGCTGACGTCAGGATCAGAGCACTGTATCCCGATTGTGCCATAGCTGACCAAAGCATACGGAAGTTTAAAATGTTTTGTTCCTTATAGTTCTGTAGCAGGTTCTGTAGAACCTGAGCGGCGACACGCTCAGCGGTAAATTGTTCAGCGTTGCGTGCTGGGAGTATGCGCCCTAACAGTAAGGAATAGACTTGCTTGTCTTGCGTGTTGTTGAGTTGTTGTGGCGATAGGGTAAGCGCTGCCGGTGTCGGCCCTGTTTCCTGATGTGGGAGTAAAGGTTGAATTGTTGCGGCAAGATCCTCTACGTTTTCACCACTGATGGTAACTCTGGGAGATAGAAAGAGTTCGGGATAAGTATGGGTGAGTTGATCGAGAAGCGTTGTCGCTGTCATCGGTTGTAGCTGTTCGTAGAATTGGTTTAGAAGTGCCTGTTCGGCTGATTGATTATTCAGATAACTCCGGGCTTTGATTTTTGTTGCTGCCTCGGCCCACTCGGAGGCAATCACCGGCTGGGAGAGTGTTTGCAGCAGGGCCTGAATATCAGGTGTTTTCTGGTTAAGCGCCCAGCGCAGGGTGACTTCTATGCGATCCTGCTTGGGTGAAACCTGATAGCTGAAATCCGCGCTCATTAATACGTGTAACCGGCTGTGTATTACATCGCTTTTCAACTGTTGTAGCTGGCGTTGTTGGCTGTTTAAGGCCACTGCGGTGGGTAACAGCAATGTCAGGGTGTATGGCTGATCGTCCAGCTCCATCCAGTACAGATTTTTGTTTTCGCTGTGCTCTATATCATGATATTCGACAGCGCCTGGCCCCATGGTTGAAAGTACCGCAATAGCCAGGAAACTGAACCACATGAGAACAGTTATCTGCTTGCGGCTGAAAAAAGGGCGGTATTCATTTGTCATTTGGATAGTCTCTGGAACAAGTCACTGTGATAAGATACCAGACTTTATGAGAAAAACGGCTGAATTTTCCGGTGTGGCTCTCATTTCTTACTGGGTAAAATAACGAAGAACGCATATGCTTTCATTAGTCGAGTTGTTTATAAGTAAAGGCTGGAATACCGATATTATCGGTTATGCTGGTATGTTGGTGACAGGGCTCGTGCTGATAGGGGTCTACCGGTATTTGAATAGTGATGATTCACCTGATAGCTGGAAATGAATTAATCGAGCAGCGGTTTGTGTGCAACCGTTGTATGGGGAAGTTTGATGTTTAAAAAATTGAAGTCCATGTTCGGGAGTGATGCTGCTGAAACGGATAAGCAAAATCCCGAGATAGAGAACCAGGAGGCAGAACAGCAGGCATCAGAAGTAGCTGAATTACCTCATGAGCAATCGGTTGCAATGGCAGACGAACATGCTGAGTCAGGTGAGGATAAAGCAAAAGAAGTGACGGCTACAGAACCATGTGCGCCTGAAGTCGAGCCACGGGTGGCTGCCGAATCAGCCCCGCAAGAAACGGTTTCTGATAGCGGGCAGCCGGATAAAACGGTCGTGGAGGCCCAGCCTGCGGCTGAGGCAGCTGAAGATAAGAAAGGCTTCTTCGCGCGTATTAAATCGGGCCTGAGTAAAACTAAAGCGAACCTGACCGAGCAACTGGGGAACCTGTTCCTTGGTGCTAAAGAGATTGACGAAGAACTGCTGGAAGAGATTGAAACGCTTTTACTGATGGCCGATGTGGGGGTTGAAGCGACGACCGACATTATCGGGAGGTTGACAGATAAGGTTGCACGTAAACAGTTGGGTGATGCTCAGGCACTTGAAGCCGCACTGAAAGCTGAACTGGCCGGTCTGCTGCACCGTTCTGAGGAACCGTTGCAGCTTGAATGTGATAAGGCACCTTTTGTTATTCTTATGGTGGGTGTCAATGGCGTCGGTAAAACCACAACCATAGGGAAACTTGCGAAGCGTTTTCAGGCAGAGGGCAAGTCGGTGATGCTTGCTGCGGGCGATACCTTCCGTGCGGCAGCGGTTGAGCAGTTACAGGTGTGGGGTGAAAGAAACAATGTGCCGGTTGTGGCACAGCACACCGGGGCTGACTCAGCATCCGTTATATATGATGCAGTACAGTCGGCACAAGCGAAAGGGGTTGATGTCCTGATTGCTGATACTGCAGGCCGCCTGCAAAATAAAGACAACCTGATGCAAGAGCTGGAAAAAGTTGTTCGTGTGACCCAGAAACTTTCTCCGGCAGCTCCGCATGAAGTAATGCTGGTGCTGGATGCTGGCACAGGTCAAAATGCCTTGAGCCAGGCGAAAATCTTTACCGACAGTGTTGGGGTTACGGGTATTTCTCTGACCAAGCTGGACGGCACGGCTAAAGGCGGTGTGATTTTTGCTATCGCCAAACAGATGGATTTGCCAATTCGTTTTATTGGTGTAGGTGAGCAGATTGATGATCTGCGCCCGTTTAAGTCACAAGAATTTGTCGATGCCCTGTTTGATTAACAGGGCCTTGGTGTAATGTCCGGATTGATGGAACTGAATCGTTAAGATGATTAGTTTTGAAAATGTCAGCAAACGCTATCCTGAAGGGCATGATGCGCTTCGTGATGTGAACTTTACTCTGCAACGTGGAGAAATGGCATTTTTAACCGGGCATTCCGGTGCAGGAAAGAGTACGCTGCTGAAGCTGATTATGTTGATGGAGCGGCCAACGCGGGGAAAAGTGTCTATTGCTAACCAGGATTTGGCACAGTTCAGTCGCGAAGATATTCCTTACCACCGACGACGTATTGGTGTGGTATTTCAGAATCATCAACTCCTGTTTGACCGTACCGTGTTTGAAAATATAGCGTTGCCACTGTACATATCTGGATATGAGCCGGAAGATATTGGTAAACGCGTGCGGGCTGCGCTAGATAAAGTCGGTTTATTGAGTAAAGAACGGCTTAACCCCATTACGCTTTCTACCGGTGAGCAACAACGTATCGGGATCGCGCGGGCAATTGTACATAAGCCACAGTTGTTGTTGGCTGATGAGCCTACGGGTAACCTTGATCCTACCCTGTCTGCCGAGATCATGAGTTTATTTATGGAATTCAATCGCCACGGTACAACAGTGATGATCGCCAGCCATGATCTGGCGCTGATTTCACGGATGGGGCACCGTACGCTTATCCTTGATCAGGGAAGGTTGTTGCGCGATGTCTAAAACTGTTAAACGTGGTGCCGAATGGCAGCAGCGTCCTGCGGAAACTACCGAGCATCACGCTCCACAGGGTAAAGGTGCGGCAAAGCATAAAGTTGATCTGGCAGCTCAAATTAAAAGCTGGCTACGTCATCATAAACAAACCGCTCAGGATTCTCTGAACCGATTAAAGCTTACCCCACTGCCTACCCTGATGACGCTGGCGGTTCTCGCCATTGCATTGGCATTGCCGGGATTAATGTTTGTCGGCTTGAAAAACGTGCACCAACTGAGCGGCGAATGGAAGGGCGACCCGAAGATATCCCTTTACTTGCAGACATCCCTGCCGGATGAAGAAGCGGAAAGGTTCAGTCAGCAGATGTTACTGAGGCCTGACCTTGCAGCCGTGGAATTAGTTACTAAAGATCAAGGATTGCTCGAATTTCAGCGTATGTCTGGATTCTCGGATGTGCTTGAGTTTCTGAATAAAAACCCGTTGCCAGCCGTGGTGATTATCCAGCCTGTCGATAACAGTAAGGCTTTTCTGCTCGCTTTGCAGGAGGAAATGGCCATGCTGCCAGAGGTGGATGAAGCGGTGCTGGATATGGTCTGGGTTGAACGCCTGGCCTCATTTGTGCAACTGGCGAATCGTATGGTGTTGGTTTTGGGCGCGTTGCTTGCGCTATCTGTGCTTCTGGTGATAGGTAACACCATTCGCTTATCCATTGAAAACCGCAAGGATGAGATTCAGGTTGCCAAACTGGTGGGGGCGACCGATTCCTGGGTTAAACGCCCCTTTATCTACACGGGATTTTGGTTTGGCCTGGTAGGTGCGCTGATTGCGTGGTTGTTTGTCCAAATCAGCTTGTGGTTGATTCAACAGCCGGTACATCAATTGGCGGCACTTTATCAAAGTAGCTTTGAGCTGCAGGGCCTGGGCTTCATCGATAGCCTGTTTATGGTTGCTGTCGGGGTATTACTTGGCTTAATAGGCGCTCGGTTGGCAGTAGGGCGACACCTTCGGGATATTGAACCGCAATAAGTGTCGAAATGTTGCACTAATTCGGCCATCGTATTTGCCTTTTCGTGCTTTCCCAGCTATATTTTTCGCTCGCTTTTCACCATGTAGATGCTGTGTTGATTTTACAGCGGATGATTCTCTGAACTTTCGTATGAGAAAGTTGTCATACTTATAATATTAATAGAATAATGCGAGGCTTTAATGGGCATTGGCTTGCAAGTTGTTGAAAATGTTTCTCCTGGCCAGAACCTGGATGCGTATGTACAGACAGTCGCAGCCATTCCTGTTTTGAGCGTAGAAGAGGAACGTTCTCTGGCTGAGCGCCTGTATTTCGATGGTGATGTTGAAGCTGCACGTCAGCTGGTTATGTCACATCTTCGCTTTGTTGTTCATGTTGCAAAAACCTACTCGGGTTATGGTCTGCCTCTGGGGGACCTGATTCAGGAAGGGAATGTTGGCTTGATGAAAGCCGTGAAGCGTTTTGACCCGACGATGGGCGTGCGCTTGGTGTCCTTTGCTGTACACTGGGTGAAAGCCGAGATGCACGAGTTTATCCTGCGTAACTGGCGTATTGTAAAAGTTGCCACAACTAAAGCGCAGCGTAAGTTGTTTTTTAATCTGCGTTCCAAGAAGAAATCTCTGACCTGGATGACCAATGATGAGGTTAATTTGATCGCAGAAGATCTGGGCGTAGAAGCAAAAACGGTTCGTCAGATGGAAGGTCGTATGGCTTCTGTTGATACCGCTTTTGATGCGCCTGAGGGTGCAGATGATGAACAGGCTGCCTGGGCGCCTGCTCATTATCTCGAAGACAAAAGTGCTGATCCGTCGACACAGTTAGAAGAAGCAAACTGGGAAGAAGATTCTCAGCGCCGCCTGATGATGGCGATGTCAGAACTGGATGATCGCAGTAAAGATATTCTGGCGCGTCGTTGGCTGACAGATGATAAGGCGACCTTGCATGAACTGGCTGCTGAATACAGCGTTTCTGCGGAGCGTATTCGTCAGTTGGAAAAGAATGCGATGAAGAAGATTCGGACGTCTATGGAAGCTTGATGCGTCGCCCATAACTGTTTAAAAAACACCGCTATTACGGCGGTTTTTTTATGCACAGTCGTTTGACTGGTGTTGTTCCAGTGCGCGGTGGCCGGATGACGCAATGCTGTGAGATGATAGCGCGGGCAGCCAGTCATCTGGCTTTTGGTCCAGTTCGCTATCTATCGCTAATGTGCCACCAAATTCGGTATAATCTTCAGTTGTTCTAAGGAAATTTATCATGAGTACACATCCTTTGCTTTTTAGCGCTTCAATTCTTGGATTTTTAGCTGTAGCCCTGGGCGCGTTTGGGGCGCATGCGGTTAAAGATCATATCGACCCTGCACTCTATGTTATCTATCAGACCGGTGTCGAATATCACTTTTATCATGCCGTTGCTGTACTGGCTCTGGCTTTTGCCCCGAATAGTCTGAACCCCGTTTTGCTTAAACGTGCTGCAATTGGATTTACTATGGGCATTTTATTGTTCTCGGGCAGTTTGTATCTAATGGCATTAACGGGTGTGCGCATGTTAGGTATGGTAACGCCACTGGGTGGTATCGCCTTCCTTTGCGGATGGGCGTTATTAGGGTATGCAGCGCTGCGGTCAAACAGGAGCTAAATCAATGCAGGTTCAGGTAAATGGTGAAATGCTGCAGGTTCAGGACGGTATCACTTTGTCCGGTCTGGTTGAGCAACTGGATCTGGGTGAAAAGCGTATTGCGATTGAACTCAACCTAGAAATTATACCGCGCAGTGAGCACGGCGAGACGGTTCTCAAAGAGTCTGATCGAGTTGAAATCGTGCATGCGATTGGTGGCGGTTAGGCCCTTATAGAGCCAGAGTCAACAACAACCAGAATTTGGAATTACACCATGTCATTAGAAAATGATCCGTTAGTTATTGCCGGCCAGTCGTTTACATCGCGTCTACTTATTGGAACGGGCAAATATAAAGATCTGGAAGAGACCCGCTTGGCCATTGAAGCCAGTGGCGCTGAAATTGTAACGGTGGCAGTGCGCCGGACCAATATTGGCCAGAATGCTGATGAACCGAATCTGCTGGATGTCATCTCACCGGATAAATACACAATTTTGCCGAACACAGCAGGTTGTTTTAATGCTGAAGACGCAGTGCGTACCTGCAAGCTGGCGCGTGAATTAATGGGTGGCCATGATCTGGTCAAGCTGGAAGTGCTGGGCGATCAGAAAACCCTGTATCCCAACGTTGTAGAAACGATTAAAGCGGCGGATGTGCTGGTGCGTGATGGTTTTAAAGTCATGGTGTACACCAGTGATGACCCTATCGTCGCCAAAGAGCTGGAAGATTTGGGTTGTGTCTCTATCATGCCGCTGGGTTCTATGATCGGCTCGGGCCTGGGTATTCTAAACCCCCATAACATCAATGTGATTATGGAAGACTGTAAAGTGCCGGTGCTGGTTGATGCCGGTGTCGGTACTGCTTCAGAAGCTGCTGTAGCAATGGAAATGGGGTGTGAAGCGGTTTTGATGAACTCGGCGATTGCCGGTGCCCAGAATCCTGTCCTGATGGCATCTGCCATGAAGAAAGCGGTTGAAGCGGGTCGAGAAGCATACCTTGCCGGTCGCATGCCGCGTAAGAAATATGCAAGCGCATCGTCGCCGATGGAAGGGATCATTGTTAGTAACTGAAAGCCAGTAACTGAATGTAGGTAAGGCTGCCTTACCGCTAAAAATCTGCCCTTGCGTGACGTGATCGCCAGCCAGGGCAGGGCTTTTGCAAAAGCCTGGCGAAATTACACTTCCAATATCAAAGGCATATTCCACGGCTTTGTTTGAATAGTATCAGGTTAATTTTAGATGTCAGCAGAGAACAGCACTGAACAAAAACACATGCGTACCGTTAAAAGCTTTGTCCTGCGTGCCGGTCGTATGACGGAAGGGCAACAGAAAGCGATGGATGCTGTCTGGCCAAAAATGGGGCTGGAATTGCAGCAAGGGATGTTGGATTTGCAAGAGGTTTTTGGTCGGGAAGCCCCTGTTGTGCTTGAAATTGGCTTTGGCATGGGCGACTCCCTGGTTGAAATGGCCAAGGATCAACCGGAAAAAAACTATATAGGTATTGAGGTGCACCGTCCGGGTGTTGGTCGCTTACTCAGTAATGCAGAAAAAGCGGGACTGAATAATATCCGGGTTTTTTGCGATGATGCCGTAGAAGTCCTGGCGCAGTGTATTCCTGATGGCTCACTCAGTTGTATCCAGTTATTCTTCCCGGACCCTTGGCATAAAAAACGGCATCATAAACGCCGCATTGTGCAGCCTGACTTTGCTCAGACACTACGTAAGAAGCTAAAAGTGGGTGGTGTTTTTCATATGGCAACGGATTGGGAAAACTATGCCGAGCATATGATGGACGTCATGAGTGCCGCTGAAGGCTATCAGAATGTGGCGGGTTTGGGCCAATACTCACCGCAACCCGAATGGCGCCCAGTAACCAAATTCCAGAAACGTGGCGAACGCCTGGGACACGGAGTTTGGGATCTGATGTTCGCAAAAACCGAGTGAGTCTTTCTCAAGATACTATGGGAATGGCTATTTGAGCCAATAAGCTAATAGAGCCCTGTGCTCAGACCCAAACTATCAAGTCGGGGCATGTGCACAGGGCCGTTGATTGTTAATGACGACCTGCTTCTACTGTAGATGACTTTGAGGTCAAATATAGCCAGATAAAGCCGATAATGCCGGCGCTAAAAGAGGCAAACAAAACTCCGGTTTTTGCCATCAAAAGGTCTTCAGGGCGGCTGGCAAAACCCAGCTCAGCGATGAAGATAGACATGGTAAAGCCGATCCCGCCCATAAAGGCTACACCGATAATATGATGCATGCTCAGTCCTTTCGGCAGATCGCACAGACCTGTCTTGACCGCCACCCAGGTGAAGCCCGCTATACCGATTAATTTACCCAGTATCAAGCCCAGGACGATCCCTAAGGTCACCGGGTGAACTATAATTCCGCTTATATTGGCAAAGTCGATAGCAACCCCGGCGTTGGCCAGTGAGAAAATAGGAATTATTAAATAAGCCGAGGGCAAATGCAGTTTACTCTCCAGCACTTGAGCAGGGGCCTGTACCAGATATGCTCCATCACCCAGTCCGCGAACCTTGGCACGTAGAGCATCATTGGTCAGAATGTTTTCATTCTTTCTATAGACCTGTTTAATGTTATCAACGCTATTGCCTATCAGAGATAGAAAACGTTTCGGGTCGTACTTGGGTTTCATTGGGATAATGAAGGCCAAAATGACCCCGGCTAATGTGGCGTGTATACCGCTTTTCAGCATGGCGACCCAAAGGAGTACACCAATCAAAAGGTAAGGTGATAACCTGCGCACTCCGCCCAGATTCAAGCAAATAAGAAGTACAGAAAACAGGCCAGCCAGTCCCAATGCATTCAAATTGATTGTTTCTGTATAAAACAGCGCTATTACCGTGACTGCACCCAGGTCATCCACAATGGCCACAGCGATCAGGAACATCAACAGGCTTTGCGGTACACGCTTTCCTAACAGGGCCAAAGCACCTAGAGCAAAAGCGATATCGGTTGCCATTGGAATACCCCAGCCATTTGCAGTGTGGCTACCTGAGTTAATTGAAAAGTAAATTAACGCAGGAATTAACATGCCTCCAACTGCGGCGATGATTGGCAGAAGGGCTTGCTTTACATTGGCTAACTCGCCCACTAGCAATTCGCGCTTTAGCTCTAAGCCAACAACAAGGAAGAAGATCGCCATCAGCCCATCATTGATCCAGTGATGTATCGACTTGGAAAGCTGGAAACCCTCCAGGCCAACAGTGAAATACAGTTGGAAAAAGTGATGATAAGCGTCGGCAAATTGGCCATTAGCGATAAACAGGGCGATGACTGCACAGACCATCAGCAAAATACCACTGGTCGTCTGCTGATGAATAAACTCTTCAATGGGGGTTAATACAAGGTCGAAAGCCTGCTCCCAGGGAGCAACGTGTTCTTTACCGGCCAGCTTCTTTCTTCTGAAGGGTTTCATATATTCTCTCATTAATATCGGTATAACCACCCACTATATATCTGGGCAGCCTTTTTAAGTTTCCTGTATTGTAGCAATTAACAAGGGAGCTTTTTCTGTATCGCTTTGAAAACAGCATTGGCTTTTTCCGTATCGGACATAGAATGGTTAAGGCTTAGCTCTGCCAGAATATTATCAACAACCTTTTCACTGATGGTGTCATCGGGCAAACAAAAACCGGCAAAGAACGTTGCCGGTATAGATGGCTTCCTTTCACCAACACGGGTTTTATAAGCTCTTTTGAAAAAGCCCGAGGGTTGCTTATTTTTATCAGCGTCTAATCGGCTGATAATTTCCCTGTCGCTCAATTGGGCGCCTGCCAGAAAGCCTTTTATATAGGCTCGCGAAATCGCTGCGGAGTGCCCTGTGTCATTAGCATACAATGGCGTAGTGAACAAACAGGCTATCATTGTAGTTACGATTGTTAAACGTTTCATGTGCGCCTCCATTTAATTAAGCTCAAGCCTTAAATTCCAGATAGTCAGTGTGCTCTGGATACCAAAGGGATTGTGGCCAACGCATTGGGGGGAGTGTAAGGGTCGGAAAAGGTGCAACGGATAAACTAAACTGTGCTGTTAGCGGAACTGGCGGTATTGCGATTGAGAGTATTATAGAAGAGGTGCTGTCTCTTAAAGCCGCCAGTAAAATTGTATTGCCTGTCGATAAGCCTATGAAGTAGGCAAATAGGTCATCTAAGGCTGCTCTAAATAAGGGCATAACTACACCACCAAAGCTGCGTAGAATATTTATGCGGGACGCACTAAAACGTCCCTTGCAAGCAAGAATAGAATGAGTATCCCATAAAATGGGTGGCTAAAGAAAGCTACCTATTTATGAATTTGACCACCTTCCCTGGCCTGTTGGCGGGTTGCCCCGGATGTTGCACCCGTTAGCGGAATTTTCGCGTAGAGATCGCTTTATTTGAGTGTGCTGGCGAACGTAAACGCTGCCGTAGCAACATCCAGGCTAGAGTTATTACCATTCCCTGTACAGTTCAGCGGCTGCTCCTGCAGCAATAATACCACCTACAGATAAGCTGACTAATAAACCGGCACCGACTAGAAAAAGTAGAGCTTGCATAATATCTCCTTTTTAAAAAGCAATGCTTTGTATATACAAATAATAGCCATAAAAATGAGATTATCAAGTTTTTATCCCGGGTGTTGTGCTAGCTGGTGGCATTTTCGCGCCGCAAGCGTTTGATTTGAGTGTGCTCACGAACGTAAAAAGGCTGCTGTAGCAGCACTTAATTTCAAAAATCCAATGTACTGGCGCTAACCCGTGACGCAGGTAAAGTGTAAATCAGTCCTGCCAGCATTGGCGGCTCTTGAGTCAGCTTTCAGGCAGGTAATCGTTGTATTCGTTAACGGTAGTGGGGGGTGTGGGGCTGTGCAAAGAGGGTAGTGTGTGAAGTGTCTTAAATGAAAAAAGCGGCCTGATGACCGCTTTTTCTGTGTATAACCATACACGCCTTACAGCGCATCCGGGCCGCTTTCACCTGTACGGATACGGATAACCTGGTCCACGGGTGTAACGAAGATCTTGCCATCGCCGATTTTGCCTGTGTTTGCCGTTTTGCTGATGGCTTCAATGACCTGGTCCGTCATTTCAGCATCAACAGCGATTTCAATTTTTACTTTAGGCAGAAAATCCACTACGTATTCTGCACCACGGTACAACTCAGTGTGACCCTTTTGACGACCAAAACCTTTAACTTCCGTGACAGTAACACCCTGAATACCAATTTCAGAAAGCGCTTCACGTACATCGTCCAGTTTAAACGGCTTAATTACCGCAGTGACCAGTTTCATAGTGCTATTCCTCAGTTTGCCCTGCTAAATCGGCGAGCAGTAAGAACTATAGTAAATTTTGTGCCTAGTATACCCAGAAAGGCTCCCCGGAGTACATTGGGTTAGCTGGATAAAAGGTAATTTATCCATACGATACCAGCACTGCATAGTAAAAATATAGAATATAATTTAACTGGCTTGCGCCGGAAGCTGCTGCACGCAATGGGGGCTCTATTGAACGGTGTTGGATTATTGCTATAGTGAAGTCCTATTCAGGACAATATTTAGGAACCGAGATGATTAATTCTTCTCTGATTGAGGGGCTCACAGAGCAATTTTCACAGATGCTCTCTGGCGAGGCAAAACTGCCTGGCCAGGAAACACTGCAAGAGCAAATTCGCGTCATGTTGCAAGGGACATTTGATCGACTTGATCTGGTTAGCAGGGAAGAGTTTGATGCGCAGAAGGCGGTTTTACAGCGCACACGTGAGAAGTTGGAGCTGTTAGAGCAGCAACTGATAGAGCTTGAACAAAGCACCCGGGACCAGTAATCAAGCGATCAACGAAGTATAAATGTGTCATGAGCAGCATAGAACAACAGCTATTCCAAGGGTCTCCGCAAGCGATCGTCGTAACCGATCTGGATAATAAGATTATTCAGACTAATCCGGCATTTGAGAAAATTACCGGTTATTCGTTTGCAGAGGTGGCGGGTGAAAGCCTGCGAATACTTGGGGCAGGGCATTTGAATGAAGATTTCTACGATGCGGTTTGGCTGGCGTTAAGTAATGAAAGGTCTTGGCAGGGGGAAATCTGGAATAAACATAAAGAAGGTTCTGTTTATCCCTGTTGGTATAGCATGATGGTCTTGACGGACGCATCAGGCTCTATATCGGGCTATATCATCCAGTTTTTTGAGATCAGCAGTATCAAATCTCGTCAGGAACCGGTTGCAGGTGCTGCCCAGTATGATGAATTAACGCATCTGCCTAACTGGGAGATGTTTGCAAGAGCCCTTTCTGAACGACTGGATACCTGTACAGAAAACAATGAACAATTGGCGGTTATGCTGGTTGATCTGGATCGTTTTAAGTGGATCAATGACAATCTAGGGCGTTCAGTTGGCGATAATCTCTTAAAAGAGGTGGCCAATCGTTTAAGTTCGGTTGTACGTGGTGAAGATGCACTGGCCCGTTTGAGTAGCGATGAGTTTGTCATGATGCTACCTGCCGTTGATGGTGTGGAGACAGCGGTCAAAGTTGCACAACAGGTCGTGGATCAGTTGTCACACGGTATTTTCGTTGAGCATCGTGAAATCTTTATTAGTGGCAGCGTCGGCATTTCTGTTTTTCCGAAGCAGGGTAAACGCGTGAAAGAGCTGGTTAGAAAGGCTGATGTCGCAATGTATGCGGCAAAGCAGGGTGGTCGCAATACCTTCCGGGTATACAGTGATTTGATGGAGCGCAGTAAAGGCCCTCAGATTCTACGTGAAGAAAATTTGACTCAGGCTGTTATCAGCGGTGATATCCAGATGAGCTATATACCTATATATAGCATCTACAGTCATCAGGTTGTGGCAGTGCACGCTCGCCCGTTTTGGCACCATGATGAATTGGGCCAGATACCCTTTCAGGATTTCTCTGCTTTACTACAGGGAAATGAATCTTTGGCGCAATATGAATTTTGGCTGGATAAGGAATTGAGTGGCTTGGATGTAATTTGGGAGAAATTTCCCGGGTTACGATTTATCTCATTCAGGCTGGAAACACAGCAGCTTAATGGCCAGGCTAATGTTCAGCGTTGGCTAGCGCAGTTGAATCGCTATCAACGCACGGGGCAAATAATGGTGGATGTTGATCTGAAAACAGTAATGGAGCGGGAAGGGGAGTTGTTCGATTTGCTGACCAGTGATGCATTGCTATCGGTCAGTGGCTTTATGTGTCATAGCCCTTCAATTGAGCACCTGAAGGATATTCAGCCCGATATGCTGAAACTGGATTCTGATCTGGTTGCGACAATGCGCACTGACGAAAGTCGCCAGAGAATAGTGGACAGTGTGCTCGATATTGCGGATAAACTGGAGATTGAAGTGCTTGCAGATGGCGTCATTTCAGCCGGCGTGCGTGGCCAGTTGATGGGGCAAGGCTGTATGCTGATGCAAGGTCGCTACTTCGGGATGCCTCTAACACTGCGACAGTTATTGGAGCATCTTACTGTAGAGCACTAAAACCATAACAAAAAGATTTTTCCATGGAAGGAAGTTTATGTCATTAGCAATAGCCTATACGCGGGCGCTGGTGGGTGTGGATGCGCCACAGGTGTCTGTTGAAGTACATCTCTCCGGTGGCTTGCCCAGCTTCGCCATCGTCGGTATGCCTGAGCAAGCTGTGAAAGAAAGCCGAGAACGCGTGCGCAGTGCGTTAATCAATTCCGGATTTGAGTTCCCACAGCGCCGTATAACTGTCAACCTGGCTCCGGCCGATTTGCCAAAAGAAGGTGGCCGTTATGATCTGGCGATTGCCGTGGGCATTTTGGCTGCGAGCAAACAAATACCGCCAAACGCATTGTCGAAGGTTGAATTGCTTGGTGAGCTGGCACTTTCTGGTGAGTTAAGGCCGGTTAATGGTGTGCTGCCAGCGGCGCTGGCGTGTCGAAGTTGCAACCGTGCGCTTATTTTGCCCGAAAGCAATCAGGCTGATGCCTTGCTGGCCAGTAGATTGACCATATTCCCTGCCGGGCACCTCTTGCAGGTCTGTGCTCATCTTAAAGGTGAGAGCCTAATTAGTGCAGCAGTCGCTGTTCCCGTTGCGTCTAAAAAGGAGTTTTATCCTGATCTGCAAGATGTCAGGGGGCAGCAGCAGGCCAAGCGTGCATTGGAGATCGCGGCTTCCGGGCAGCATAACATGCTACTCGTTGGGCCGCCCGGTAGTGGTAAAAGTATGCTGGCTAATCGTTTACCCGGGATTTTACCGGATATGACTGAGGCTGAAGCATTGTCAGTGGCTGCAATATATTCGGTAATTAACCGGCCTGAAGGGGTTGGCTTGCCGCGAAGCCGCCCTTTTCGGGCACCGCATCACACTGCGTCCTCGGTCGCCTTGGTAGGGGGTGGTGGAAACCCGAAACCGGGCGAAATTTCTCTGGCCCATCAAGGCGTGTTGTTTTTGGATGAGCTGCCCGAATTCAGTCGTGCAGTGCTGGAAGTGCTGCGCGAACCCCTTGAGTCGGGTGAAATTTTGATTTCAAGGGCTGCAAGGCAGACCTTGTTCCCGGCTAAATTTCAGTTGGTGAGTGCCATGAACCCCTGCCCTTGTGGTTTTTATGCTGATGGAACGGATCGTTGTCGCTGTAGCCCTGATCAGGTGCGTCGATATCAGTCCAAAGTGTCCGGGCCACTACTTGATCGAATCGATTTGCAGCTCAGCGTTCAAGCTGTATCACAAAAGGAGCTAATGGATGCGCCTGTCGGTACTGAGTCAAGTGCGCAGGTTCGGGAACGGGTCATGCGCTGTCGTAAGGTGCAGTTGCAAAGGCAGGGTAAACCGAACCAGCTACTTGATGGTCAGTTGTTAGATCAGCATTGTGCGGTGTCAGAAGCGGATAAAGAGGTGCTCGCCGCTGCACTCGATAAACTGCAGTTATCAGCCCGGGCCTATCACCGAGTGCTCAGGGTAGCCAGAACTATCGCTGATCTTGAAGGTGCGAAAAACGTCCAGCGTAAGCACCTGTTTGAGGCGCTTAGCTACAGAGTGTCTGCCCGTAGCAGTATGGGTTAATTTCTGCTATTGGCGACCTTCTCAGGGTTGGATAACATGCGTTTAAAATCAGTAAATGGCACCGGAGGACTGAACAAAAATCCTTGTATCTCATCGCATTTATGTTCGAGCAAAAAGTCCAGCTGTTGTTGGGTCTCAACACCTTCTGCGATGACTTTAATTTTCATACCCTGGGCCAAGAGGAGAATTGAACGCACAATCACTGCTGCTTCAGAAGACTCATTCACGTGGCTAATAAAAGAACGGTCAATTTTCAGGGCACTGATGGGCAATTTATGCAGCCGTGAAAGCGAGGAATAGCCAGTACCGAAGTCGTCGAGGGAGAAGGTGATTCCTTCCTTCGCCAACGCATCGAGGCACTCCGCTATATGCTCTTCATCGCGGAATACTGCAGATTCCGTTAGTTCAAATTCCAGTACAGAAGAGTCTATTTCCTCTTGGGTAACGATGCGTTTGATGATATCGACCAGCATCTCGTCCTTGAACTGATGGAAAGAGAGGTTAATGCCTAAACGTTCTATAGGTAACCCTTCATTACGCAGTTTTTTGAGGTGCTTGCCTGCCTGATAGAGCACCCAGTAGCCGATTGAGCCAATCATGCCATTACGCTCGCTAATGGGGATGAAGTCCCCTGGCATGATGAGGCCATGGACCGGGTGGTTCCAGCGAATCAAGGTTTCTGCCCCGATAATCCGGCCTGAAGCCAAATTGATTCGGGGCTGATAATAAAGTTCGAACTGATTAAGCGATAGTGCTTTGGCCATGTCAGCGCTAAGGCCCTGAAATTTCTCGATAGTCTGATCCATAGCAGGGCGGAAAAATGAATAACTACAGCCGTGAACCTGTTTTGCGTTGAGCCTTGCCTGAGTCGCCTGATGGATCAGTTGATCAACGTTGCAGTCATGAATGGGTGCTACAGAAACACCAATGCTGCAGTGGATGCGGGTGCTCTGATTGTTGTTTGGATAAGGGGTGTTGAGTCTTGCGATAAGCATCGAGAGATACTTTTTGACTGTACCCTGTATATCAGATTCCGGAGCCAAATCTAACAGAATTGCGAATTCGTCACTCCCAAACCGTGCAATAAGCCCGCTTGGCTGGCTCATGTTTTGAATGCGTTTGCTCATTACCTGTATGACTTTGTCGCCCGCATTAAAGCCATAATGTCGGTTGAACTGCTTGAAGTCGTCCAGATCAACAGAAATAAGTGCCAACTGCCGCTTTTCGGTTTCTGAGTGGGTCTTATTGAGTTTTGACTCCAGTAACTGATAAAAGGACTGACGGTTACTGGCCAGGGTAAGCATGTCGGAATTTCTTAGGCAACGGATCTCGTTAGTGAGTTTTGAATACCGCTCTGCATAGCGTAGAGAGCGTAGCAGACTCTCCTCATTCAACAAAACGGTTGAAAGATAATCTGTGGCCTGGGCATCAAGCAGGGCCTGGCCTTGATACTCATCGATATCATCACTTAAGGCAATAATCGGCACAGAGGGATCGTTATGATAAAGATCTGTGATGATGTTGGCACAAGGTTGCGAACTGCAGTTGCAGCTAAAGATCAAGATGTCGACTTTGTTGTTATGTAATTGCGTGAGTGCTTCTGTGTAGGTGGCGCAGGTCAGTAACCGGTATTGGCTGTGTGGTTGCAACAGGGTTTGAATTCGAGCGCTATTCTGCTCTGTACTATCCGCTAACAGAACATTTTTTGTTTGCTCAATCCGTTGGTTTTGCGCTGAGCGCATACCCTACTACTCCAGTCTGATAAGTTACAGGACGTCTTGCCCTCTAATATTCTTCAAATGGCTTTTTATGCCATAATTATATCGGTTGAATTAAAACGCAAAACGCGGTGGGCAGGCCTTCAGATTAATTCAAACAATCGTTTTAATCAATGTGATTCAAAAAGTTATAGGTTATTTGTTTGCTTGTTCATTATAACCTTCCCTTAACGGGATTATTAATTCGGCTGTTATTGTCAAAGCTGTAGTAATTTTTAGGGCTTTTGTATTGAAATGTCTCGATTAAACCCACGTCAGAAAGAAGCAGTGGAATACATCAGTGGACCATTGCTGGTGCTTGCCGGGGCTGGTTCTGGTAAAACCAGTGTAATCACCCGCAAGATTGCCTATCTAATCAATCAGTGTGGGATTGCTGCGCATAATATTGCTGCCGTGACATTTACCAATAAAGCTTCACGCGAGATGAAAGAGCGTGTGACCGCTTTGCTCGAAGGTAAACAGGCTAAAGGTCTGACCGTCGCAACTTTCCATAATCTAGGTCTCACGATCATTAAGCGGGAGTGCAAAACACTGGGCTTTAAGCCCGGCTTTTCAATTTTTGATAATCAGGATACCAAGGCGCTTCTTAAAGACCTGATGCTGCATCATGATGAAGATGCAGACCAAGTCGATTTTGTGCAGGGTCAGATTTCTAACTGGAAAAATGACATGCTGACCCCGAAGCAAGCGCTGGCACAAGCGCAGTTGCCCCAGGATATTCTTGCTGCACGTGCTTATGAAGTATACGAACAACATTTGCGCGCATACAACGCGGTCGACTTCGATGACCTTATTCTGGTGCCGGTCAGGCTTTTTACCGAACAGCCCGCGGTATTGGAACGCTGGCAAAATCGCCTTCGCTATCTTCTGGTTGATGAGTATCAGGATACCAACCTGTCGCAATATCGGCTGGTTAACTTGTTAGTGGGGCATAGGGGAGCCCTGACCGTGGTGGGTGATGATGATCAATCGATCTATGCCTGGCGTGGTGCTCGCCCTGAAAATCTACACCAGTTACAAACAGACTACCCCAGCCTTAAAATTGTTAAGCTGGAGCAAAATTATCGCTCAACCAGCCGGATTCTTAAGGCAGCCAATACATTGATCGCCAATAACCCCCATATCTACGAAAAGACGCTGTGGAGTGAGATGGGGATGGGTGATCCAATCAGAGTCATTCATACCCGGAATGAAGATAATGAATGTGAACGTATTGCCACAGAAATAACTGATCTGCACCTGCGTAAGGGGGTTCAGTTTCGGGATATGGCAATACTTTACCGGGGTAACTTTCAGGCGCGTTTGTTGGAAATGAAACTGCAGCACTATCAGGTGCCTTACAATCTTAATGGTGGAACCTCGTTTTTTGCCCGCGCTGAGATTAAAGATCTGATGAGTTATCTGAAAGTGTTGGTGAACCCCGATGATGACAACGCATTTCTGCGTATTATCAACTTGCCCCGCCGCGAGATTGGCCCCAGTACCCTGCAGAAATTAGGTCAATACTCAGTAGAACGCCAAGTCAGCATGTTTAATGCCTGTGATGAATTGGGCTTGGAGAAGGTAATGCCTGCGAATGCAGTAGAACGCCTACGCAGATTTTGCCGCTGGATGCAGCATATCTATCGTCAGTGCCATTCAGGGGACCCGATTGCTGCTATCCATGAGATGATTCGGGATATTGATTACGAAGGCTGGATTGCGCAGAACAGCTCCAGTGAGGCGATGGCAGAAAAAAGGATGCAGAATGTCTGGTTTCTTGTTGATTCGCTCAAGGCGACTTTGGAACGTTTGCAGGAAGATGATCCTGAAGCGGGCATTCAAGAAGCGATCAATCGTCTGATACTGATCGATATGCTGGACCGGCAGGAAGAGGAAGATGATTCAAACCGGGTGCAGCTAATGACGTTACACGCCTCTAAAGGTCTGGAATTTCCATATGTATTCCTGATGGGAATGGAAGAGGAACTATTGCCGCACCGCAATAGTATTGAGACCGATAATATAGAGGAAGAGCGCCGTCTGGCCTATGTAGGGATTACCCGGGCAAAGCAGTGTCTGACGATCACATTGGCGAAACAGCGCAAACAATACGGGGAAGTACTGGACTGTATGCCGAGTCGTTTTCTCGATGAGTTGCCATCTGAGGATCTTGAAGTAGAAGGCAATGGTGAAAAATGTCAGGCCAGAAATAAGAAAAAGGGCAATCAAGCCTTGGGCGATCTGAAGGCTCGCTTGGGGTTATAACCGGGAGTATGGTGTGAAGTGATAACATCTCCGCAAAAGGTCAGATTACACGTGTAACGCTCGTAATGAGACCATGTAAAAAGGCCGCTATTATGCAATAACGGCCTTCCCTGCTACTTTCTTTACGTCCTGAATTACGGTGCGCTGTCAACCATGTGTTGGATCGCGCTCTGCAGTTCTTCATCAGAACAGTTATTACACAAACCTTTCGGAGGCATTGCGCCGATACCGCTGATGGCTGTCGCTAACAGGGCATCCATACCTTTACTGGCACGGTCAGTCCACTCGGCTGTGCCGAACTTCGGTGCGCCGGCAACGCCTACTGCATGGCAGCTTGCACAGTTGGCAGTATATATATCTTCACCTGAACGAGGGCCGCTTGCAGCAGCAGGAGCTGCCGCTGCGCCACCGCAGCTATCATCACCTTCGATACAAACAGAACCGACAGCTTTAATACGCTCTATTACTGCTTCATCATTAGACGTAGCCTGAACGGATGCACTCAATGCAACGCCCAGACCCAGAGCAACCAGTGCTGAAGTGATTTTTTTCACAGTCACGACCTCTTAATCAACCATAAGTTTTAATACGGGCAGTTCGGCCTGTCAGGATGCCCGGCCTCAAAGAGGTGCTCAAGGGCGGAGTTCAGACACGACTGCTTAAAGTTTCACCGACTGCGAATTATAGCGATAAATAGCCACGACTGAAATGGGGCTTTGGTCAGGTATGAGAGTATTAGGGATGATTTAGCGCACTATTTCGTTCATTAGTACTAAAAAATTGGCTTTTCTTTTTCGAAAGGCAGACAAACTTATTTATACTAAGGTCTAAAAGAAGTAGGGGCGGAGATCAGAGAGTAACATAGAATGACGAGCAACGACGTGTTGAAACAATGCCTTTGCCTTTCGTTGCAAGGAAAACCGGAGGAAGCGGATAACCTGCAGCTACTCAGTCAAATACCCAACCAAAGTATCTATCGCTGTATGAAATGCCACTCGTTTTTAGCCTACAGCGAAAATACGCAGAGTTGGGAAGTGTTATTGCAAGCTGATCTGGAAACAGAGCTTAAAACACTTTATCAGTCTGACACATTCCAGAATAGAGAATTGGGTTAAAAGACTTGGCGAATCCGTGCCGCATCGGTAGAATACGCTCCGCAAACACTTCTTGAGTGCGCCTGTAGCTCAGCTGGATAGAGTAGCAGGTTCCGATCCTGTTGGTCGGGGGTTCGAATCCCTCCAGGCGCGCCATTTTTTAGATAATCCCTCCTTCATTGCAGTGTGCGTATTCACCTGAAAGATGATTTATAGCCTGGAGGGTGAGAAGCCCC
>PDWJ01001446.1_pt1 | contig 42793 bp, 41 predicted proteins | sample 1430881 | NCBI WGS metagenome assembly PDWJ01 (sample SAMN01162460, study PRJNA174530) | Oral metagenome, whole genome shotgun sequencing project. | biome: Marine environment; feature: Marine mammal; material: Swab sample of the gingival sulcus; isolation source: swab sample of gingival sulcus...
TGGTGTGGACAGTTATGATGCGATTATTCTGGCGGTGCCGCATGAGCAATTCATCTCCGGCGGGGCCCAGGCTCTGAGGGCGTTTTTGCATCCCAACGGGGTTTTGTTCGATATGAAATCGGTTTTTGAGGCCAAAGACAGCGATTTGCGGCTGTAAAAAGCACAAACGCGATGGACCGACGCCAACACACCGCCCCGGTGGGGGCGGCCTTGGGGTGTCGGGTGCTTTGATCTATGAAAATCTGTGCAGATCAGGCCAAAGCGTTTGGCTTGCCACTTTTCTGCAACAAAATCCACCGGTTATACCGCAGCCCGTGGTTTTGATTGCCGATGATGCGACATGCGGGGCTGCCCCCCTCACCCCGTTTGAAATAATTGTCTCAGCCCGCTGACAGTCTCGTGAGGGGAAGTGAATTGGCTTTTGCCGCAGGCAACCATACACTCCCCGATAACACAACGCAAAGGACGTGCCGCGATGGCTTTCAAACCCGATCTGAAATATTCCGACATCACCCCGCACACCGATTTTCTGAACCGGCGGCAACTGATCGCCGGGCTCGGGCTGGGGGCGGTGGGTCTGGGCGCCCTTCCCTCTTTCGCTGCCAGCCCCTATTCGACCGATGAAAAGCCGAACTCTCTGAAACAAATCAGCAATTACAACAATTTCTACGAATTCGGCACCCGCAAAACCGACCCCGCCGATTATGCCGACACGCTGACCACCGACCCGTGGTCCGTGAAAATCGACGGGCTGGTTGAGCGCCCCGGGCGCTATGATCTGGCCGATATTCTGGCCAAAGTCGATGTTGAAGAACGCATCTATCGCCTGCGCTGTGTTGAAACCTGGTCGATGGTGGTGCCTTGGAACGGCTTTCAGCTGTCGCAGCTGCTGGATCGCGTCGGGGTGTTGCCTTCGGCCAAATATGTGTATTTCGAGACCTTGGTGCGCCCTGAAGAGATGCGCGGACAAAAGCGCAAATTGCTGGATTGGCCCTATCGTGAGGGCTTGCGGCTGGATGAGGCCATGCACCCACTGACCCTGATGGCCACCGGCCTTTATGGCGAAGAGCTGCCCAAAGCCAATGGCGCACCGCTGCGTTTGGTGGTGCCGTGGAAATACGGTTATAAATCCATCAAATCCGTGGTGCGTATCAAGCTGGTCGACAAACAGCCCCGCACCACATGGAATGATCTGGCCCCCGACGAATATGGCTTTTACAGCAATGTGAACCCCAAGGTTAGCCATCCGCGTTGGTCTCAGGCCACCGAGCGGCGCATTGGCGGCGGGTTCTTTGCCAAACGCCGGGATACGCTGATGTTCAACGGTTATGCCGATCAGGTGGCCAGCCTTTACAAGGGCATGGATCTGAAGGTGCATCATTAGGATGATCGGCCGCATCAATGATGCGCTGCGCCGGGTTCCGGTCTGGGCGGTTTATCTGGTTGGAATACTGCCTCCGTTTTGGATGTTATATCAAGGAGTTACCGGCAATCTTGGGGTGGACCCGACCAAGGCGATGGAACACCAGTTGGGCAAGCTGGGCTTGCAGGCGCTGATTTTGGGGCTGGCGGTGACTCCGCTGCGGGGTTTAATCGGGCTGAACCTGATGAAATTCCGCCGCGCCATCGGGGTGCTGAGCTTTTATTACATTACCACCCATCTGCTGGTCTGGCTGCTGTTGGATGTGCAAATCGCGGCGCAAATCTGGGCCGATATTGTCAAACGACCCTATATCACCATTGGAATGGCCGGGTTTGTGCTGCTGGTGCCATTGGCGGCGACCTCGAACAATTATTCTGTACGCAAGCTGGGGCCGGCATGGCGCAAATTGCACAAGCTGACTTATCCGGCGGTGGTTTTGGGCGGAGTGCATTTTGTGATGCTGACCAAAAGCTGGCAGGTGGAACCGATCGCCTATTTTACGGTGATTGTGCTGCTGTTGTCCTATCGGGCGTTCAAATCCGCCACCCGCAAGCGGATCGTGCGGGTGTAAGATCGGCTTCGAAACGCCAGTTTTTCACAATATATTAAGAACTTCCAGCATATGTTCGCAATATGTTCTATATTTTACTGCATTATATCAACCTGCTGCTGACAGCATGGACCCGGCCAAAGCCACAGCTTAGCCATTGTGACGCCCTCTGGCCCGCGGGCCACTGGCCTGTTCTGGGCGGTTTGAGGTTGCAGCCTCTGCCGACAGAGTTACAGCGTTCCTCGCCTTGCCACACATGGGCCGGGCAGCGCAGCCAGCATCCGTGGGGCGCTGTGGGGGAAATCCCTTAAAAGGCTCCGGGTTTGGCCTCGCGGGCCATGTGGTCCAGCACCGCATTGACGAATTTCGGCTCGCGGCCTTCGGGGAAAAACGCCTTGGCGACCTCGACAAATTCGTTGATGACCACTTTGGGCGGGGTGTTGCTGTTGAGCAGCTCGGCTCCTGCGGCGCGGAACAAGGCCCGCAAGGTTGGGTCGATCCGTTTCAAAGGCCATTTGGCCACCAACGCCCGGTCGGTCATCTGATCAACGGGGGCTTGCGCGGATACCGCATCCTCCAGCAGTTGCCGAAACAGGTCCACATCGCCCTCGGCCATTTGGTCACCCTCATAAACCGCGCCAAAACGGTGATCTTCAAATTCAAGCCGCACAGCATCAATGGTCTGGCCGGAATGCTCCATCTGGAACAAAGCCTGCACCGCATATAGCCGGGCCGCGGATTTCATCTGGCGTTTGTTCTGTGTCATGCTGCTTTGCACGGGTTGGCCCATTTGCGCGATAATACCGGCAGATGCAAGGGTGCAATCGCCGCGACGATGGCTTTATTTACACAAAGCACAGCCCAAAGGCCGACCCAAGGTCGAAATCCGTTCGGCAATGCCACCGATCTGTTGCTCAGCCCCCACACTGCGCGCACCCGGAAAGCAATTCTTAGCCCTTTGGCACCAAATCACCGGAAATGCCATATTTTTGCCAAAACCCGCCAGCATAATCACAACAAACGGATGACATGGCACACGCTTTGTATAAAACGGAGCAAAACAGATGCAAATTACGGATAACACATGATGGATGGCGCATCGGGCAAAAATCGCCGTTTTTTATTCCTGCAAGGGCCACACGGACCTTTTTTTAACCGGCTGGGTAAAATTCTGCGCACCACCGGGGCCAAAGTCTGGCGGGTTGGGTTCAATGCCGGCGATCAGGCCTTTTGGTTTAATAAGCAAAGCTACATTCCCTTTCAGGAACCGCAGGAAAGCTGGCCCGAGCGTTTTGCCCAAATCGTGGCCGACAAGAAAATCACCGATCTAGTGCTTTACGGCGACACCCGCTTTATCCACGCCGAAGCAATTCGCCACGCAAAATCAGTCGGCATCACCGTGCATGTGTTTGAAGAGGGCTATCTGCGCCCGTTCTGGGTGACCTATGAGCGTGACGGAGCCAATGGCCATTCCCGCCTGATGGGTATGAGCGTCAAATCCATGCGCAAAACCCTGGAAAACACTGATATTTCACCCCCCGAAGCCCCCAGCCATTGGGGCGACATGCGCCAGCATGTGTTTTACGGCGCGGCCTATCACTGGTTCGTGATGTTCCGCAATCAGGCCTATCGTAACTTCAAACCACATCGCGATCTAGATGTGGTGGCCGAATTCAAGCTCTATTTCCGCCGCCTGCTGCTGATGCCCGCCCATTGGATCAGCCGCTTTATCGCCACCACCCGCATCAAACGCGGCGGATTTCCCTATCATCTGGTGCTGTTGCAGCTGGAACATGACAGCAGCTTTCAAATGCACAGCCCATTTGACACGATGGAGCAATTTCTGGAGCTGGTGATCCGCGATTTTGCCAAAGCGGCCCCGCCGCATCACCATTTGGTGTTCAAAGCGCATCCACTGGAGAGCGGGCGCACAAATCTGCGCAAAACCGTCCGCCGCCTGTCGGAAAAATACGATGTCACATCCCGGGTCCACCATGTCAGCGGCGGCAAGCTGTCCCAGATCCTGAACACCGCCAGAACAGCGATCACCGTGAACTCGACCGCCGGCCAGCAGGTGCTGCAACGCGGAATGCCGCTCAAAGTGTTTGGCGATGCGGTTTTTGCCAAAAAAGAGTTTGTCTCGGACCTGCCGTTAAGCAAATTCTTTGCCAATCCGGGCCGCCCGGATATGCGCGCTTATAAGGAATATCGCCAGTATTTATTGGAAACGTCGCAAGTGCCGGGCGGGTTTTATTCGGTGCGCGGGCGCAATCAGTTAACCCGGCTGGTAGTCGATATGATGCTCTCCAAACACGACCCCTATGACGCGCTGGAACATGGAAACGCGGCTCCTCGGCAACAGTTGCGGGCAGTAAAATAGGGCAACCCCAATCAAACACTATCTTTTTTATGCGAATTTGGATAGGGTGACAAAAAAACTTGAGGCAGTGTTACATAAAAAGGAGGCCCGGCAGTGAAAATCACCGGTTCAACTTGGGTCAGAATTGTGGCCCTTACGGCAGCTATCGCTGTGGTCGGTTCATGCGGCTTGCCGCGTTCCGGCCCCAATAAACGTGAAATTTTCGCAGGCTCCGTCCTGAAAAAGGGCGATGCATTTGTGTTGACCGTCAATGACCGCGTCACGCGGCAGACGGCTGTTGTACCCGCGCTTGGCTTTTCCAAAGCGTTCAAAAACGCCGGCACCGTTGGCTCTGACACCATCCGCGCCGGCGATACGCTGGGGCTGACGATCTGGGAAAATGTCAGTGACCCGTTGCTGGGTGCCGCAGGCACCCCGGCCACTGTGCTGGAAGAGGTGCAGGTTGACGGCTCTGGCTTTATCTTTATCCCCTATGCGGGGCGGGTGCGTGCCGCGGGCAATTCGCCCGAGGCTCTGCGCCGCATCATCACCCAAAAATTGGACAAACAAACCCCGGACCCACAAGTTCTGGTCACCCGTCTGGCCGGTGACGGCGCCACCGTTTCCGTGGTCGGCAGCATCAGCGCCCAGGGGGTTTACCCGATTGAGCGCCCGACCCGCACCTTAAGCGCCATGCTGGCCCGCGCCGGCGGGGTGTCGATTGAGCCCGAAATTGCCCAGATCACCATTTTGCGCGGCAAACAGCGCGGCAAAATCTGGTTCCAGGACCTGTATGAACATCCCGAGTTGGACATCGCCCTGCGCAACAAAGACCGGATTCTGGTTGAAAAAGATACCCGTTCCTTCACCGCGCTGGGGGCAACCGGCACGCAAAATCGGGTGCATTTCGAAACCCAGACCCTGTCCGCGATCGAAGCGATTGCACAAGTCGGCGGCCTCAGCACCTCTGCGGCTGATCCGACCGGTGTGTTCGTGTTCCGTAACGAGCCCGCTGAGATCGCCAATGCAGTGCTGAACCGTAAGGATCTGAAGGGGCCACAGCGCATGATTTATGTGCTGAACCTGACCGAGCCCAACGGCATGTTCCAGGCCCGCGATTTCGTGATCCGCGATGGCGATACGGTTTATGTGACAGAAGCACCATTCGTGCAGTGGAGCAAAACCATGTCGGCGGTGATGGGCACTCTGACCTCGGCGGGCTCGATCAGCGCGCTGGCTGAATAACGGCAGATGCCAAGACAAAACTCAGAAACAGCCGCCCCGGACTCAAAACCGGGGCGGTTCTGTATTTGTGAGGGCAGCCTGCCCCTGACGCCGCGAATCAAGCGGATACTAAAGCTTTGCGGCCATGACCCGAGCCAAACCACCGATCCGCCGGACCCCCTGCACCTGCATGCGGCATTATTGCAGCTCGATCACCCTCTTGGCCTGCTGATCGACCACAGCGCCGCCCCTTTCGACCCCAGCCAGCCCAGCGATCTGGAGACCCTTCTGGCCCGTCACCCACTGGATGACACCGCCCTGATGAACCGGGCGAAAACTGCGATGGCGCGGCTGAAGGCGGCGGATATCTCGCAGATGAACACCCATGACCGCACCCTGCCCGCGCCCGATCCCGGCTATGTGCTGGTGCTGGATCAACCCAGAAACCATGCCACGGTGCTGGCCAGCGGGGCCAATCGGGCCAGTTTTCAGGAAATGCTGGTGTTCGCGCAAGAAGAACATCCCGGCATGCGCGTGCTGATCCGCCCGCCGGATGGCCAACAGCCGGGCTATTTCAGCGAAGCCGATTGCAACCAGCGTATTGCGCTGCTCACTGAACTGATTTCTCCGAATGCGCTGTTTGAGGGCGCGGTTGGGGTTTACACCATCGCCTCGGATCTGGGCTTTGATGCGATCATGGCCGGGCATAAACCGCGAGTGTTCGGAAAGCCCTTTTATGCCGGCTGGGGGCTGAGTCTGGATGAAAACCCGGTGGATCGCCGCCAGCGCAGCCTGACCCGGGCGCAGTTATTCGCCGCCGCGATGATCCTGTATCCGAAATGGTATGATCCCTATCGCGATCAGCTCTGCCAGATCGAAGAGGTGATCGACGCGCTCATTGCCCAAATCCGCAGCCGCGACCAAGACCGGCATGGCTATGTCGCAGTGGGCATGAAACGCTGGAAACGCCGGTTTTTGCGTGATTTTTTCGGCAGCGGCGCGGGGCTGCGGTTTCAGAATGCGCCGGACAAAGCCGCCCGGCAGGCCGAACAGAGCGGTGCGAAAATCATGCTCTGGGCGACTCAGGAGGCCGGGGAACTGGCTGATCAGCGGGTGCTGCGGGTTGAGGATGGCTTTTTGCGCTCCAACGGGCTGGGGGCCAATCTGACCCCGCCGCTGTCGCTGATCACCGATGATCTGGGCATTTATTACGACCCCAGCCGCGCCAGCCGTCTGGAGCGCCTGATTGCCGATTCGGTTGACCTGCCCGCCCACGATATTCACCGCGCCGAGCGCCTGATTGACAGCCTGAAAAGCAGCAAACTCAGCAAATATAACTGGGGCAGCCGCGATGTGCCGCCGCTGGGCGCGGGCTTGCGGATTCTGGTGCCAGGACAGGTTGAGGATGATGCCTCGATCCAGAAGGGCTGCGTTGATATTCGTGACAATCTGGGGCTGCTGCAGCACTGCCGGGCGCAAAATCCCGAGGCGTTTATCATCTACAAGCCGCACCCGGATGTCGAGGCCGGCCTGCGCCCCGGTGCGATTGAGGCCGCGCAATATGCTGATATTGTTGCCAAAAACTGCGATCCGATTGCGCTGATTGACGCGGTGGATCGGGTCTGGACCCTGACCTCTCTGCTGGGGTTCGAAGCCCTGCTGCGCGGCAAACAGGTGACCTGTCTGGGGGTGCCGTTTTACGCGGGCTGGGGGCTGACGAGTGATCTGGCCCCGGTTCCGCCGCGGCGCATGGCCCGGCCAACGCTGACGCAACTGACCCATGCCAGCCTGATAGATTACCCGCGTTATTATGATCCGATCACCCGCCTGCCCTGCCCGGTTGAGGTGGTGGTTGAGCGGCTGCAGCATCATCAACTGCCCGCCCCGGGCATGGGGCTGCGTCTGTTGGCCAAGCTCCAGCAACAATTTGCCAGATACGCGCATTTATGGCGTTAAGTGATGCTCTGTGTATCAGGCATTTCGTCAAACACTATAAATCAAAGGGTTTCCAGCGCAGCATGACATCTGTGCCAATCTCTCGGCACTCAACCAGCTCAAAGCGCGGCGCATCCGCCAGCCGCTGCAACCCGAGCGCCCCCAGCGCTGGCAGCCCTTCGGCCCCAATCGCACATCCGGCCGTAAAGCCGATCAGCTCATCCACCAGCCCGGCCCGCAGCAACGCAGCCCCAAAGGCTCCCCCGCCTTCGCAAAACACCCGGGTCAGACCAGCCTGTGCCAGAGCCCGCATTATCGCACGCGCATCCAGCACCCCTTGGTGCTGCGCACAGCAAAACAAACGTGCCCCCAGCCCTTGCCAAGCCGCGATCATCCCCGGATCGGCCCCGGCCCCATGGCACAGCCACAGCCGGCCACCGCCTACGCTTTGCGCCAGCTTGCCGTTCAGCGGAATATCCAGCCGGTTTGACGCCACCACCCGCACCGGCTGCCGATCCATCCCCAGCCCCCGCACAGTCAGCGAAGGATCATCCTTACGCGCCGTACCCGCCCCCACCAGCACCGCATCATGGCAGGCCCGTAGCGCATGAACCATGCGCCGGGCCTGTGTGCCGGTGATCCACTGGCTTTCACCGCTTTGGGTGGCAATGCGCCCATCCACACTGCTGGCCAGTTTCAGGGTCAGAAACGGGCGCGATTTCTGTTGTCGCAGCAAAAAGCCGCGATGATCCTGCCGGGCTTGCTGCTGGCAAAGGCCGGTGCTGACCTGCACCCCGGCCTGACGCAAAATCTGATGCCCCTTGCCCGCCACCCGCGGGTCCGGATCCTCCAGCGCGGTAACCACGCGGGCGATACCGGCCTTGACCAGAGCCTCGGCACAGGGCGGGGTCTGGCCATGATGGGCGCAGGGTTCGAGCGTGACATAAGCAGTGGCCCCTCGCGCCGCCGCACCGGCCCGCGCCAGAGCAACGGTTTCGGCATGAGGGCGGCCCCCATCAGCGGTGTGACCGCGCCCGACAATGCAGTCATCTTTGACGATCACACACCCCACCGCAGGGTTGGGCCAGACCCGCCCCCGCCCGCGCCGGCCCAAAGACAGGGCCAACGCCATGAAACGCGCATCCTCTGAGGGCTGGCTCACGCGTCGTCTTTGGACTGAGGCCGCAGCTCGCTGACGAATTTGTCAAAATCGTCGGGGTCCTGGAAGTCTTTGTAAACGCTGGCAAATCTGACATAGGCTACCGTGTCGATCCGGGCCAGAGACTCCATGACGATCTCGCCGATCACCTCGGATTTAATATCGGTTTCGCCCATGCTCTCCAGCCGCCGGATGATGCCCGAAATCATCTGATCCATACGCTCGGGCTCAACCGGGCGCTTTTGCAGGGCGATGCGGATTGAGCGTTCCAGCTTGTCGCGGCCGAATTCCTCGCGCCGGCCATTGGATTTGATCACCACCAGATCGCGCAGCTGCACCCTTTCATAGGTGGTAAAACGCCCGGCACAGGCCGGACAAAACCGCCGGCGGCGGATGGCCGCATGATCTTCGGCAGGGCGGGAATCTTTTACTTGAGTGTCAACATTTCCACAAAACGGGCAGCGCATAGCCTCTCCATTGGGTTTATCGTGAAGTTATCCACAGCCACTATAGGGCAGCCACAAGCATTTGTGTAGGGCTGATTTTACCTCACCACAGCTTGAACGGCGCGCCGGGTCAACGGGGCCGGATCAGCCGCTGATACAAGCCACCACCCGGCGCAATTTGGCGGCCCGGCGGTGTTCGAACAGGTAGATACCTTGCCAGGTGCCGAGCCGCATCCGGCCGTCCTGCACCGGGATCGACAGGCTGACCGGCAGCATCGCGGCCTTGATATGGGCGGGCATGTCGTCGGGGCCTTCATAGGTGTGCCTGAGATAGGCCATTGAAGGGTCATCGCTGGGCGGCACCAGGCGATGAAAGAAATTCTGCAGATCGGTTTGCACATCCGGGTCGGCGTTTTCCTGAATCAACAGCGAAGCCGAGCTGTGCAGCACCAGCAGCGTCAGCACCCCGGAGCGATCTCTGGCATGGGCAGACAACCAATCCGCAATCTGATCGGTAACTTCGTAAAGCCCCGGCCCCGCAGTTGGAATGGAGAATGTGGTTTGCATATCGGCGATCCCGCTAACGCCCTTTGAGCCGTCAGGCTCAAAGGGCTTGGGGCGACACGCGCAAGCGTGGCGCAATCCCTGTTATGCCGCCGCAGACACCCGCGACATCAGAATATCAATGATCCCCTGCCGCGCCGCATCCTCGCCATCACCGGCCACTGCGGCAAATTCCCGGGTCAGACGCTCCAGCGCCGCTTCGTAGAGCTGACGCTCAGAATAGCTCTGCTCGCGCTGATCATCGGTGCGGTGCAAATCCCGCACCACCTCGGCAATGGCAATCAGATCGCCCGAATTGATCTTTTGCTCATATTCCTGCGCCCGGCGCGACCACATAGCACGTTTGGCCTTGGCCTTACCCTTGAGGGTTTTTTGCGCATGGGCAATTACATCCGGCCCCGACAGCGCCCGCATCCCGACCTCAATCGCCTTATTCACCGGCACCTGCAACGTCATCTTGTCCTTTTCGAACGCGATCACATAAAGCTCCAAGTCAAAGCCCGCAACCTGCTGTTTTTCAACGGAAACCACCCTCCCCACCCCATGCGAGGGGTAAACAACAAACTGATCAGGATGAAAATCCAGCTTTTTTGACTTACTCATTATATCTCTTTCTTGCTTGTGGCCAAACTCCGGGTTCCGGCCATAAAAAACCGGCCAACAGGCCACAGGCGCTGAAGGCGGTCGGGTGTTATGATATGTGGTTCACCGCCCAGCATAGCAGAAAATCCACTCAATTCAAAGACCAAGAACACGGCAAAGCCATACCAGCCGCAAAAGCCGGCGCTTTACTCGCTGCCCTCGCCCGGATTGGGTATGAAGTATTTTTCCAACTTCCCGGTCTCACCGTCACGATCTGGCGCCTCGGGCAGCGGGTCGCGTTTTTCGAAAATCACCGGCCATTGCTCGGCATATTTGCGGTTCAGCTCAACCCAAGATTCGGTATCGGGCTCGGTATCCGGCCGGATAGCGTCGGCGGGGCATTCGGGTTCGCAAACACCGCAATCAATGCACTCATCCGGGTGGATAACCACCATGTTTTCCCCCTCATAGAAACAATCTACAGGGCAGACTTCGACGCAATCGGTGTATTTGCAAGCAATGCAATTATCTAGGACAACATATGTCATGGATGCACTCTGAATGTTTGGTTTCGGCGTATAGCTAGACCTTAAATTAGAATCATTCAAGGTATGAGCCGCGTAAAAGTCGCGCCATGCGACGATCTTTCTTACTTGGCCGGCCCATACGCTGAATTTGCGGCGATTCGGGCACAGTATCGGGCACCGGGGTTAAATCATGGTAAAGAGTTTGCGCCTCTGGGGCTGGCCCGCGCCGGGTGCCGATGGCGGCGATTTCTACCACCCGAATCCGCGACCCTTGCGCAAACACCAAGGTATCCCCGACCGCAATCTGGGCCGATGCCTTGCTGGCATGAACCCCATTGATGCGCAAATGCCCGCCCTTGACCAGCTTGGTCGCCAAGGAGCGGGTTTTGAAAAATCGCGCGTGCCAGAGCCACTTATCCGCCCGACACTTCTGCGCTGTTTCGACCATGATCAGCCTTTGGTTTTCAGCCCCATCAGAGCCGCCGCGAACGGGTTATCCGGGTCGATTTTCTTTTCCTTTTTGCCCGGGCGGGCCTGATAAGTTTTGGCCTTTTGATCCCGGGGGGCGCGTTTGCCCTGAGGTTTCCCCTGAGGCTTGCCACGCGGTTTGCCCTGCGGCTTACCCTGCCCATGCCCGCGCTCGCCGCCAGTTCTGCGTTTGGGGCGCCAGCTGAAAGTATAGAACATCTCCATTTCCGGGCCTTCATCCGTTTCTGCAGCTGCCTGAGGGGCCGACTCGTCGGAATCCTGCTGGGGCTGCTCCGTTGGCGCTTCCACCTTGGGCTCAGGCTCGGTTTTGGGCGCGGCCTCAGCATCCGTTTGCGGAGCGCTCTCATCAGTCGCCTGATCCTCGGTCTTTGCAAGCGCAGGCTCGGGCACCGCCTTCACCTTGACGCGTTCGCCTTTTTCGGCGTGATAGCCCAGCCCCTGCATCAGATCGGCGAATTGCTCCAGAGTCATGCCGGTGATCGACAGCATATCGGCATTGGCCTCGAACCCGGTGCGGCTGTTTTCCGCCCGCAGCATGTCCGAGAGCCGTTCCAGCATATCAATCCGAATCGCCCGGCTGCCCGCGCCGCGATAGCCAGACATCGCATCCCAGCCCTCGGGCGCATTTTGCTGATTGGGGATCGTCACCAGACCCGGCGGCGGGCTGGCGGGGAACTCGTCCAGCTTGCGGACCAGAGACCACAGCAACAACCGCAATCGGGTCGCCGCCGGTTTCAGCAGAATCGGCATGAAAATCGTGAACTGGCCAAAGCGGACGCCGTGTTTGCGCAAAGTGGCGCGGGCGTCCTGATCCAGATCCTTGACCTCGGCCGCGACCTGAGCGCGGGGCACGATGCCAAAGCCTTCGACCATGCGAAAACCAAAACCACGGGCGATGGGGGGCAAGGTTTCATCCTTGGCAAGCTCCAGCAGCGGCTCGAACAGGGTCGCCACCTTGCGGTCAATGAAATGCTGCAAGCGGCGCTGCACCTTGGTGGCCACATCTGGCCCGGCTTCGTCATCGACAAACGCCACCGCCTTGGGTTTGAGCGCCTCATCGCCGGCGACGATCTTGCCCACCGCCGTGTCGCCCCACATCAGGCCGCCTTGATCGGTAAAATCAATCTCGGTGTCCGGCGCGTTATAGAACCGATCCGCGCGCAAATGAAATTGCGGGGCCAAGGCCGCCACGCTGGCCGCCCTCAGGGTCTTGGCCTGCTCGGCATTGTCGGTCTTGTCCTGCGTAAAGCGGAACCCTTGTAAGCGGCCGATCAATTCCCCATCAACCGTTACTTCACCTTTATCGTTCACTTCGGCCACCAGGCCCTCCTTCTGCTTCAACCGGCGCAGCAAAACAGAGGTGCGCCGGTCAACAAATCTTTGCGTTAAACGCGCATGTAGCGCATCAGATAGGCGGTCTTCTACAGCGCGCGTTGCGCTTCGCCAATGGTTTTCGTCATCAATCCAGCCCTTTCGCTGGCAAACATAGGTCCATGTGCGGATATACGCCAATCGTTTGGACAGCGCATCAATGTTGCCATCAGGGCGATCCAGCCGTTTGACCTGCCGGGCCAGCCAATCATCGGGAATGCGGTTATATTGCTGTAAATAAAGGAAAATCTGTTCCAGAATCGCGGCGTGCTCGGCATGGCTGATGCCGCGGAAATCGGGGATTCGGCACACATCCCACAGCCGTTTGACGTCCTGAGGCCCGCCGAGCTTCGCCACAACATCATCCCGCGCGGCCAGGGTTTTCAGCGCCATCAGATCATCGGCTTCGCGGGCGCGGGTCAGCCAGCTGTCATCGGTGGGGGATTCGAGCGCCGCAATCAGGCGTTTGACAGTGCCAAATTGCAGATCGCTGTTGCGCCATTGCAGCCGCCGGATCGGGGCAAAGCGGCTGTTGGAAATCGCATCGACCAGCTCATCATCCAGCAAAGGGGCCTGCCCGGTCACCCCATAGCTGCCATGGCGCATATAACGCCCGGCCCGCCCAGCGATCTGCGCCAATTCCGCCGCCTGCAGGGGCCGCATCCGCCGACCATCGAATTTATCCAGCGCCGAGAACGCCACATGGTTGATGTCCAGATTCAGCCCCATGCCAATCGCATCGGTGGCCACCAGATAATCCACATCTCCGTTCTGATAAAGCGCCACCTGCGCATTACGCGTGCGCGGGCTGAGCGCCCCCATCACCACCGCCGCCCCGCCCTTTTGCCGGCGCAACAATTCGGCGATGGCATATAGATTATCAACCGAAAAGCTGACAATCGCACTGCGGGCAGGCATTCGACTTATCTTTTTCGAACCAGCATAGGACAATTCACTCAGCCGCTCGCGTTTGACGAAAACCGCACGCGGCACCAGCTCGGCAATGGCGTTGCGCATGGTTTCGGCCCCCATGAACAGGGTCTCTTGCCGCCCGCGCGCGTGCAGCAAACGGTCGGTGAACACATGGCCGCGCTCTTCGTCAGCGCAGAGCTGGATTTCATCCACCGCCAGAAAATCAGGGGCCAGCCCCTGCGGCATGGCCTCGACCGTGCAGACCCAGTATTTGGCCCGGGGGCCGACAATGCGCTCTTCGCCAGTGACCAGCGCCACCACGCCCGGCCCCTTGATGGCAACGATCCGGTCATAAACCTCGCGCGCCAGCAGACGCAGAGGCAGGCCGATCATGCCGCTCTGATAGCCCAGCATCCGTTCAATCGCGTAATGGGTCTTGCCGGTATTGGTCGGGCCCAGAACGGCCGTAATCCGTTGTTCCTGCTGCATTTTCGCCCCGCTAAACGCCTAGATTGCCATCGGCTGCAGCCGCGCCACAGCCTCTTGCACCATCGGGTGCTGCGGCATGATCTTGAGCACTTTCTGATAGGTGATCAGCGCCTGCTTTGGCATCTGCATCCCCTCTTGCAGCACGGCCAGACCGATCATCGCCCCGAAATGGCGCGGATTGAGCCGCAGCGCCTGTTCCAGATCGGCCAGCGCCGGGCCGACATAGCCCGCTTCAAAATAGGCCGACGCCCGGATCACATAGCCATGGGCAAAATCCGGGGCGTGGTCGATCAGCGCACTCAGATGCTCAATCGCGGCTTGCGTATCCTTTTCCTCGAGCGCCTGCACCCCGCGCGACAGCAGCACATCCATCGCGGCCGAGCCTGACCGGGACCATTGCGACTCGATCTTTTTGGCGATGCGCTCGGTTTGCTCGGGCGTTGCGCTTTGCAACTGGTCGAACAGATCCGCAATCAGCACGGTTTCAGCCCCGGCAGGGGCGCAAAACAACGCCAAACCGGCCCATATGGCAATCAGATATGTATGAATGTGGTTGATTATGCGCATAACATCGGCAACTCTGAACCATAATGACAGAAATTACGAGTCCCCCGGGCTGAGAAAATCAAAGGATACGAAAATGAGCAAAGTAATCGAAACCGCCGTGGCCGCGCTGAATGACAAGATCGGCACCGGGTTTGACGGGTTGGCGAAGTTTGTGCTGGGCGATGAGGGCAGCATTATCGTGGATGCCAATGGGGTGCGTGCCGGCGATGACGAGGCCGATGTCACCCTGATCGCCGATGCCGATGTGTTTCAGGGCATTATAGAGGGCGAAACCAACCCCACCGCCGCCTTCATGACCGGCAAGCTCAAGGTCGAGGGCGATATGGGTCTGGCAATGAAGCTGGCCGGGTTTCTGAACTAAGCGATGCAACCCGCCCCGCTTTATAATGATGTGGCCATGGGGCCCGAGGGCGGGGCAGCCTATTGGCGTCACGCGGCGGATGGGGTGCGGCTACGCATTGCGGCGTGGCCCATCCGCGGGGCCAAAGGCACGGTGTTGCTGTTTTCCGGGCGCACCGAATATGTCGAGAAATACGGCCAAACCGCGGCGGATTTGCAGGCCGGCGGCTATGGCGTGATCACGCTGGATTGGCGCGGTCAGGGGTTATCGGACAGGCTGTTGCCGGATGCGGCCAAGGGCCATGTGGCGCATTTTGCTGATTTTCAGCAAGATGTGCAGGCATTGCTGGGCGCCGCCGCCGAGCTGGACATGCCGCGCCCTTATTTCCTGCTGGCGCATTCGATGGGCGGCATGATCGGGCTGAGGGCTTTGGTCAATGGGCTGGATGTGCAGGCGGCCACCTTTTCCGCGCCGATGTGGAACATCCGGTTTTCCGCGACGGCCCGACCGGTGGCATGGGGGCTCAGCTGGGCCAGTCGGCTGCTGGGGCTGGGGCATATCTATGCGCCGGGCACCCATGTGGGCAGCTATGTTCTGGCCACGCCCTTTCCCGGAAACGAGCTGACAACCGATGCGGAAAGCTACGCCCTATTACAAACTCAGATGCGGCGCTATCCGCAGTTGCAGCTGAGCGGCCCGACCCTGAACTGGCTGTTCGAAGCCCTGTCCGAAGGCCGCAAACTGGCTCGCATCCCATCGCCAGACCTCCCGGCTCTGACCTTTCTGGGCAGCAACGAGCGCATTGTCGAGCCCAAAGCGATTCACCAACGGATGCAAAGCTGGACGAATGGGCGGCTGGAACTGATCGAAGGGGCCGAGCATGAGGTTCTGATGGAGCGCCCCGACATCCGCCAGCGCATCATGCAGCAAACCCTTGCGCTGTTTGACGCCCATAGATAGGCGCTTTCTGCCCAGCGCGGCACCCCTGCGCTGGCCGATTTTCGCCCTTCACAAAGCCGGCAATTTTGGCAACACAGGCAGGATCGTCGCCAATGAAAGCCGAATCACCCATGACTCCTTTACCGATTTTTCTGAACCTGACGGGTAAAACCGTTGTCGTGGATGGGGGCTCGGCATTGGCGGCGCGGCGGGTGAAAGCGGCGCTGGCGGCCGGGGCCGAGGTGCGACTGTTTGACAGCGCTCTTTGTGACGATTGCATCGCGCTTCTGGATCACCCCAAGCTGGCCCATCACCCCCGCCCGTTTCGCGCTTCTGACATCACAGGGGCCAGCATCGCCTATGGCGTTGCGGGCGACAAGAAACGCAACAGAACCCTGCGCAAAGCCGCCCGGCAGGCGGGGGTTTTGCTCAGCATCGACGGGGCGGGCAAGAACAGCGATTTCACCACCCCTTCGGTGGTGGAACGTGCGCCGCTGACCGTTGCGATCTCATCGGGCGGCACTGCGCCGATCATTGCGCGGATCTTGCGGGCCCGGCTCGAAGCGCTGCTGCCCCCGGCCTATGGGCGAATGGCGCAGTTCATGGGCCGTTTTCGCACCGAGGTGCGCAGCACCATCAAAGGCAGCCGCAACCGGCGGCGGTTTTGGGAACATATGATCGACGGGCCGGTGGGCGACAGTTTTCTGTCCAATGACGTTCAACGCGCCGAAACACAGCTGACTCAGGCGCTGGCCAACCCCGACAGCCTCCGCCAGCAGGGCGAGGTGTTTTTGGTCGGCGCCGGGCCAGGAGACCCCGATCTGCTCACTTTCCGGGCGCTGCGGCTGATGCAGCGTGCCGATGTGGTGCTGCATGACCGGCTGGTGGGCGATGGCATCATGGAGCTGGTGCGCCGGGATGCAAAACGCATCTATGTCGGCAAACAGCGCAACAATCACAGCATGTTTCAGGGCGATATCAGCCAGCTGATGGTGACTCTGGCCCAACAGGGCAAACGGGTGCTGCGCCTAAAAGGCGGCGATCCGTTCATCTTTGGCCGCGGCGGCGAAGAGATCGAGACGCTGGCGCAAAACAACATCGCCTTTCAGGTGGTGCCGGGGATCACCGCGGCGGCGGCCTGCTCGGCCTATGCCGGGATTCCGCTGACCCATCGCGACCATGCGCAATCCTGCATCTTTGTCACCGCCCACGGCAAAGACGGCACGCTTGATCTGGATTGGGCGCTGCTGGCCCGACCCAATCAGACGGTGGCGATCTATATGGGGCTGTCTTCGCTCGAAATTGTGGTGGAGGGGATGATCAGACAAGGCGTGGCCGCCAGCACCCCGGCGGCGGTGGTTGATAACGCCACCCGGCCCAATCAGCGTGTCGTCACCGGCACTCTGAGCGACATTGTGGCCAAAACCCGTGAGGCCGCATTTGCCGGCCCCTCGATCATCATTATCGGTTCGGTGGTGACATTGCGCGACCAGCTGGCGTGGTATGCGGACGCCAATGATGGCAAATTCGCCATGAGCCTGTCGGCCAGACAAGCCCTGTCACAAGACAAGATCGCGCCCGCCTCCGAGGGCAATTTCGACTTGTAAAACCAGCCCTTTTCCCTGATAAGAAAGCACCCAGTTTTTCCCCCTGCCCCAATTTGCAGCGTTGAAAAATCAGGCAAATCATATATCGCCAGAGCAATTTTTGAAGGATTTGCAACGTGGATCCGAAGAGCAAGCGCAAGCCCCATGGCGGCCCACCCCGCCCGACCCGCACCCGGCTGGAACAGTTTTTCGCCAAGCCAACCGACACGCCGCTGGTGGATGCTTTTCCGGCCAAAGGCGGGGTTCACCCGTTTGTCGGAATGCAGCCGGTGGCTCCACCGCAATGGGGCGCAGTCTGGGATCAGATCAGCCAAACCCCGCGCACCGGTAAATCGGTGGCCTATATCCACATCCCGTTTTGCGAAAACCACTGCCTGTTCTGCGGCTTTTACCAGAACACTTGGCGTGAAGAGGCCGGCCCGGCCTATGTCGATGCGGTGCTTGAGGAAATGCGCCGCGGCAAGGATCAGCCCTGGCAGGCCGATGGCCCGATCCATGCGGTCTATTTCGGCGGCGGCACCCCCAGCGCGCTGGATGCGCCCGAGCTGGCCAAGCTGCTGCGCGGTGTGCATGACTATTTGCCCTTGGCCCCGGATTGTGAGATCACCATTGAGGGGCGTATCCACAACTTTACCGACGACAAGATCAGCGCCTGTCTCGATCACGGGGCCAACCGCTTTTCCATCGGCGTGCAAACCTTCAAGGAAAGGCTGCGCAACCGCATGGGCCGCAAGGCCAGTCGCGCCGAGATCATCGCTTTTCTGGAAAAACTGGTGGCCACGGATCGCGCCGCAGTGGTGATTGACCTGATCTATGGCTTCCCGGAGCAGAGTTTGGAGGAATGGCAGGATGATGTCAAAACCGCGATTGCCACCGGGATCAATGGCGCGGATCTTTATTATCTGAACCTGATTGACTCGACCCCGCTGATCTCGGCGATTGACAAGGGCAAATTCGGCCCGGTGCCGGATGCCTCACAAAAGGGCGCTTACTACCAGCTGGGCAATCAGCTGATGCATGACGCCCGCTGGGAAGGCATTTCGTCGAGCCATTGGCGCCGTGACAGCCGCGAGCGTAATTTCTACAATCTGATGGTCAAATCCGGGGCGAACTGTCTGGCATTTGGCTCGGGCGCCGGGGGGATGCTGAATGGCTATTCCTTCCGCAATGACGGCAATCTGGAAAGCTATATGACAAAAATCGCTGCTGGCGAAAGCGCGTTCAGCTTTGTGATGAAACAGCCCGATGAACACAAAATGTTCGACCGGATCAAGGGCGAGATGGAGCTGGGACGGCTGAATATCGCATGGCTGGCAAGTGAAATGGGCGAAAAATGGGACAGCGCCATTGCGCCTTTGCTGCGGCAATGGGGCGAATGCGGGCTGTTGACCTTTGACGGCGATTGGGTGGATTTGACCTTGGCGGGCCGGTTCTGGCAGGTGACGATGACCATCGGCCTGCTGGAATGGATCAATCTGAAACTGACACAGCCGGTTGCGGCTTAAATTTAACAGAAAGGCAAAATATAATGGCAATATCCGATCAGGCCCGCGCGGGCGTTGAAAAGGCCATCGCTGAAAACCCCGGCGCGGTGATTGATTACGTCGCTGCCGAACATGGCGTGACCCCGGCTGATGTGCTGACCCTGCTGCCCGAGGGCCAGGTTCAGACCATCTCCGGCGATAAATTCATCGAAGTGATGGACGAGCTGGCCACATGGGGCGAAGTCACCCTGATCGTGACCAATGAAGATGTGATCTTTGAGTGCAAAGCCTCGCTGTCCCCGGGCAAAGAGGGCCGCGGCATGTTCAACCTGCATGGCAAACCGATGGGCGGGCATTTTCACATGAAAAACTGCGCCTCGATCTCATTCGTGTCGCGCAAGCTGTTTACATCCGACACCCACTCGGTGCAGTTCTACAACCACAAGGGCTATTGCATGTTCAAGGTCTATCTGGGCCGCGATGCCGATGGCAAGCTGATGGATGATCAGATCGCAAAATACCAAGCCTATCGCGACAAGATGTGTGGCTGATTGAAAACTGATAACAAATAAAGGAACACTCATATGTATCTGGCAATGAACCGTTTTAAGGTCAAAAAAGACCGCGCCGAAGAATTCGAAGCCATGTGGAAGGGCCGCGACAGCGAATTGCCCACTCTGGAAGGATTTGTAGAATTTCGCCTGCTGGTAGGGCCAGAGGCCGAGGATCACATCCTTTATTCCTCACACACCTTCTGGGAAACCGAAGAAAATTTCATCGCCTGGACCCAGTCCGAGGCGTTCAAGAAGTCGCACGCCAAATCCCGCGGTGGGAAATCCGAGCCGATGACTCTGGGTCATCCGACCTTTGAGGGTTTCACCACCATCCAGAAAATCGACAAAGACGGCAACAAAAGCTAAGCGCCGGTGGGATTGAGCGCCGCCTTTTTGGTGGCGCAATCGCTCTGGCAAACAGCCTGACCTACGAAAAGGCCGCGCAGCCCAAACTTTGCGCGGCCTCTTTTTTTCCCCCGCCCCGTGCCCCCAAGCCGGGGGCGGTTTCGCCGTAAAGGAGCCCGCATCATGTCATTCATCGCCGATTGGGGCAGTTTTCTGGCCGCATTGCTGGCCTTTTTCCTGTCGCATCAGATCCCGGTGCGCCCGGCAGTTAAGACGCGCATTGTTGCAATGATTGGTCATCGGGGCTTTGGCATGGCCTATTCGGCGCTGTCGGTCGCCATTTTGACCTGGGTGATCGTGGCCGCGGGCCGCGCCCCCTATATCGAGCTGTGGGGCTGGGAGCCATGGATGAATTATGTGCCGCTGCTGGGCATGTTTGTGGCGATCCAGATTCTGGCGCTATCCATCGGCACCCCCAACCGGCTCTCTTTTGGCGGCTGGCAAAACGAGCGCTATGATCCGCAACATCCCGGCATCATCGGCTGGGTCCGTCACCCTTTGCTGGTGGCGCTGTTTCTGTGGGCGGCGGCGCATATGGTGCCCAATGGCAATCTGGCGCATCTGATCGTGTTCGGCCTGTTCGCCGGGTTTACGCTGATGGGGCAAAAGATCATCGACCGGCGTTCAAAACGGGTTTTGGGGCTGCAACAATGGCAGGCTCTGACCGATACCAAACGCGAAATCCGCTTGACCCGGACAGGCATGATCCGCATGGTGATCGGTGTGTTGGTTTATCTGACAATCCTGCATTCGCACGAATTCTTCATCGGAGTCCCCCCGCTGATCTGGGATTAAGGCCACTCCCGGCCCAAGGATGTGCCAACGCTTCTGGACAAAGCAAGCCGCGCTCACCGCGCTCTGAACGCCATCCCCCAGATCACCGCCAGACCCAGCGATGCGATGCCGTTCCACGCGGCCATGGACAGGCCGAACATCTCCCACGGGATTTCATCGCAGCGCACCAGTGGCGCGGCCATGATATGATCCAGCAGCTCTTGGGTTGACAGCCCCGAAATATCCCCCCCGGTGCAAGAGCTTGGCCCCGGCCACCATTTCTGCTCAACCCCCGCATGGTAAAAGCCGATCATCGAGGTCGTCAGCGCCCCTAGCATTCCGACCAGCGCCAACATCCGGCAACGCAGCAGCAGCGCCAGAATCCCGGCAACCACCGCCACCCCATGCGGCCAGCGCTGCCAGATGCACAGCTCGCACGGGGGCATTTCGCCAATATACTGAAACCCAAACGCTCCCAGTAACGCGCCCAGCGAGCCTCCGGCAGCGACCAAAATCAATTTGTCTCGCAATGTCATAGATACCTCACCACATAAAAGCCGCCCAACAGCAAGAGGATGAACAGGGTAAACATAAGCCCCAGACGGCGCTCAATAAAGTCACGAATCGGTGCGCCATATCGCCACAGCAGCGCCGCAACGATGAAAAACCGCAATCCGCGCGCAAGGATGGCCGACAGGGTGAAAATCCACAGGCTCAGCCCGGTCCAGCCCGACATGATGGTGATCACCTTGAACGGAAACGGCGTGATGCCCGCGATCAGCACTGCCCAGGCACCCCATTCGTGAAAACGCTGGTTGAACTGGGCGGCGGCATCGGCTTTGCCATAGAAATCCAGCACCGGTTGGCCGACCGCTTCAAACAGCCCCGCGCCGATGTAATAGCCCAAAAGCCCCCCCAGCACCGAGGCCACCAGTGCCACCGTTGCAATCAGAAAAGCCCGGCTGGGGCGGGCCAAAACCATCGGGATCATCAGCACATCCGGCGGGATCGGAAACACCGAGCTTTCCAGAAACGCCACAATCGCCAGCGCCCACAGCGCATGGGGGCTGTCAGCCAGCGAAAGGGTCCAGTCATAAAGCTTGCGGATCATGTCGCCCGTCCCGTTGCCTCTTTTCCCTCATGCAACACGCCAGCGCCCTCAGGTCAAGCAGGCATTGCTTGCCAGCAGGGCGGGCGGCGTGTAATCAGCGGCTGAAGCGCTGGAAAATGCTCCGGCGGATGCCTATATGCCAGCAGAGTTGACAGCCTTTAGCGAACAGGATGCAAAAACGCGATGAAATTACCCTTCAAATCCACTCTGGCGGCGCTGGCCGCCGTGATGCTCACCACCCCGGCCGTCGCGGCGCCCGAGGTCACTTTGCGCTTTCAGCATTATATCTCGGCCAAGGGCAATGTGCCGACCGGGTTTATGGAGCCCTGGATCGAAAAGGTTGAAAAAGAATCCGGTGGCCGCATCAAGATCGAGCTTTACCCGGCCATGCAGCTGGGCGGCAAACCCACAGCGCTTTATGATCAAATCCGTGATGGCGTAATTGACGGCGGCTGGGCGGTTCCGGCCTATACTCCGGGCCGTTTCCCCGAAGTTGAAGCGCTGGAGCTGCCCTTCATGACGCTGATGACGGCCGAAGGTTCGGCCAAGGCGGCGTGGGAGTTCGCCGAAAAGAACCTGTCCCGGCGGTTCTCCGACATTCACCTGCTGGCCGCTCATGTGCATGGGCCCGGCGTGATCCACAAAAAGGGTGGGCCGATCAACAGCCTTGACGATCTGAAAGGTCTGAAGATGCGTACCCCCTCGCGGATGGGGGGCAAGCTGCTCAGCGAAATCGGCGCGGTTCCGGTTGGGATGCCGGTGCCTGCCTTCCCCGAGGCTCTGGCCAATGGGGTGATTGATGGCGGCCTGCTGCCTTGGGAGATCGTGCCGGGTCTGAAAGTGCATGAGCTGACCGACAGCCACAACGAAGTCAGCGGCGATCGCAGCATCTACAACCTCTATTTCATCTGGGCGATGAACAAAGATCGCTACGAGGCGCTGCCCGATGATCTGAAGGCAGTGATTGATGCCAATTCCGGGCTGGAAACCTCGGCCTGGATCGGGCGGGTCGTGGATCAGAGTGACAAGCTGGGCCGTCAGATTGCCGTGGAGCGGGGCAATACCCTGCATATCATGGATGAGGAAACTTCGGCTGCATTGCAAGAAACCGGAGAAGCCCTGACCCAGGACTGGATCGACGAAGTCACCGCCCGGGGTTTGGACGGTGCGGCTCTGGTGCGGGATGCGCAGCAGATGATGGCGAAATACGCGCCGCAATAGTTAAGCCAATGCATGAAGAATCGTGTTTAAAGCCTTGATGCGAATTGTTAAAAGCACAGGAATGACCCGGTCACCCGGGCCAGCCCATCCGCAACGGATGAGCCCATGACTCTGGCCATCAACACCCAACGCCGGCTGGGCGGCTGGCTGGAAACTCTGGCACGCGCTCTGGCCTATGGGGGCGGCGCTTTGCTGGTGGGGATGGCGCTGGTCACCGTGCTGTCGGTGCTGGGGCGGCGGCTGGTCGGGCTCGGCCTTGGCCCGATCCCCGGAGATTTCGAACTGGTTGAGCTGGGCTGCGCCATCGCCGTGTTTGCCTTTTTGCCGCTGGCCCAACTCAAACGCAGCCATGTGACGGTGGATGTGTTCCTGACACGCCTGCCGCCCCGGCTGTTTGTGCTGCTGGGCTTGCTGGGGGATGCGTTGATGACCTTGGCCAGCGCGGTGATCCTGTGGCGGTTTTGGCTGGGATTTGGCGAAAAATTCCCCTATTTTTCCGAGCCCCTGCGCCAAAGCCTGTCCATGGGGCCAAAACCGTTTTTCCCCGAAACCACCTATGAGCTGGAAATTCCGATCTGGATTCCCTACGGTCTGGCGCTGATCGGCGCGCTGTTCTTTGCGGTCATCAGCGCCTATACCGTCTGGCGCAGCCTGAACTGGCTGCTGCAAGGGCAGGAGGAAACTCCATGAGCGGCCTTGAAATCGCCCTGATCGCTTTTGCCCTGATGCTGCTGGCGATTTTTATGCGGGTGCCGGTGGCGCTGGCGATGGGGCTGACCGGGTTTCTCGGCACTTGGCTTGTGCTGGGCCGGGCCACACCGATGCTCTCACAGATGAAAACGCTGGGCTTTGATACCTTTTCCAACTATTCGCTGAGCATCGTGCCGATGTTCCTGCTGATGGGCAATTTCGCCACCCGCTCGGGCATGTCGGCGGCACTGTTCGAAGCCGCCTCGGATTGGATCGGACACCGCAAGGGCGGCATCGCCATGGCGGCGGTGGGCGGCTGTGCAGGGTTTGGCGCGGTGTGCGGATCGTCTTTGGCCACGGCCAGCACCATGGGACAGGTGGCGTTACCGGAAATGCGCAAAAGAGGCGTGTCCGATGCGCTGGCCACCGGCGTTCTGGCGGCGGGGGGCACTTTGGGCATTTTGATCCCGCCTTCGGTGATTTTGGTGATTTATGCAATTTTGACCGAGCAAAACATCGTCAAAATGTTCATGGCGGCGCTGATCCCCGGCGTGCTGGCGGCTTTGGGCTATATGCTCACCGTGGCGATCTATGTGCGGATTGTGCCCGATGCTGCGGGGCGGGCCAGCCGGGTGCCTTACAAACAGCGCTTCAAAACCCTGCTGCGCATCTGGCCGGTGGTGATGATTTTTGCGCTGGTGATCGGCGGCATCGCGGCGGATTGGGATTGGTCCAAACCGGGGATGCAGGCGCTGTTCACCCCGACCGAAGGCGCTGCTTTTGGCATGGTGGCCACCGGCCTTTACGGCATCGCCACCGGCGGACTGGGCTGGAGCGCCTTCTGGCAATCGGTTCTGGGGGCCGGACGGGCCACGGCGATGATTTTCCTGATCGTTTTGGGGGCGCAGTTTTTCAACTCGTTCCTCGCCTTCACCCAAGCGCCGCAAATGCTGGCGCAATGGATCGCCGAGCAGGGCTATGCGCCGCTGACGGTGCTGGTGGCGATGCTGGTGATCTATGTGGTGCTGGGCTGTGTGATGGATAGCCTGTCGATGATTTTACTCAGCGTGCCGATCTTTTTCCCGATCATCGAAACCCTGAATTTCGGACTGAGCCCCGAGGACACCGCAATCTGGTTCGGCGTGTTGGCGCTGATCGTGGTCGAGGTCGGATTGATCACGCCTCCGGTGGGGATGAATTTGTTTATCATCAACGCGCTGGATCGCGACATCCCGATGTCACGCACCTTTGCCGGAGTGCTGCCCTTTGTGGCCTCTGACCTGCTGCGGGTGGCGCTTCTGGTGGCGTTTCCGGCGATCACGCTGTGGCTGTTGCCCTCGGTGGTGTAGCGGGGCGGTGAAAAAAGCCGCCGCAGGTCATTTTCCTATGGACGCGGGCCGGCCGGGGCGCTAATTACCGTTTCCAGTGGCCCGAGTGGCGGAATGGTAGACGCAGGGGATTCAAAATCCCCCGCCTTCACGGGCGTGAGAGTTCGAGTCTCTCCTCGGGCACCACAACATTTTAAAATAATGCTGTTCTACCGGCAACGCGCCTGCTGCCACAGGTTGAACTCATGCGCCAGATGGTCCTGCAGCTGTTCACGGGTTTCCGGGCTCAGCTCAGCCGGGCGTTGGGGCGAGACATTCTTCTGCTCCAGCGCAATCTCAATCCCCAAACGCCGGCTCAGAAACGCCACCGCGCCGTCCATTTCCTCGTAACGAAACAGATGATTCACCCCGGATTCCCCATCCAGCCCCGACAGGAACACAAATTGCGAGCCGACATCGGCATAAGGCGGGCGCTCTTCTTGCATATAGGCCCGCACGAAGCTGTCAAAATCCATTTCCGCCGTGCTGTTCTTGTGGCCGATCAGCGCCGGGCGGCTGCGGTAACGGTACCAGCTGCTCAGCCAGTCGACGGGCTCGCGGATAAACGCCATGGTGTGCAGATTTTTCAGCCCGCACGCCGCCAGCAACGGCACGAAAAAGCGCTGATAGCGATAGGCCGGCATATGTTTCATCCCCGGCGGGTTCAGCGCCGCCACATCGGCATGTGGGGCCAGAAAATCATGCAAGGCAGTGCTGCCGGTCTTCGGCGTGGCCAACAGCACGAGTTTTGCTTTGGAAAACACCAGCATGGTCTGCAAATCCCTCAATTTTGTTCGTTTTACCCTTCATAGGCGCTGAAATCGCAAAAAGATAGGGGGCGCACCGCCTTTGCCGGAAAATCGAAAAAACGCCGGCCCCCATTGCACATCTCAGCCCCGATCCTGTATACTCGGACAAACTCATTTCAGCTGATGGCGAACGGGCGGAGACCAACGTGAACGATACTCCAGAAACACCTGATAACACAGAAGAAAACCCAAATCAGACCCCTGCATATGACGGCCCGACCATCTCGATCACCACCGAGATGAAAACCTCGTATCTGGATTACGCAATGAGCGTGATCGTATCGCGTGCGATTCCCGATCTGCGTGATGGTCTGAAACCGGTGCATCGGCGCATTCTTTATGCGATGTTTGAGGGTGGAAACACCCATGACAAGCCCTATCGCAAATCCGCCCGCGCGGTGGGTGACGTAATGGGGAAATACCATCCGCATGGCGATTCTGCGATCTATGACGCGCTGGTGCGGATGGCGCAGGATTTTTCCATGTCGCTGCCCCTGCTCGATGGTCAGGGCAACTTTGGCTCGATGGATGGCGACCGCGCCGCGGCGATGCGTTATACCGAAGTGCGCATGGACAAGCCTTCGGCCTTTATGACGGCGGATATTGAAAAGGACACCGTCGATTTTCAGGACAATTACGATGGCAAGGATCGGGAACCCACGGTTCTGCCCGCCCGTTATCCCAATATGCTGGTCAACGGTGCCGGCGGCATTGCGGTGGGCATGGCCACCAACATTCCGCCGCATAATCTGGGCGAAGTGGTGGACGCCACGCTGGCGCTGATTGAAAACCCTGATCTGACATCCGAAGAGCTGATCGAATATGTGCCCGGCCCGGATTTCCCCACCGGCGGCATCATGCTGGGGCGCTCGGGCGCGCGCAAAGCCTATCTGGAGGGCCGCGGCAGTGTGATCATCCGCGCCAAGACCCGCACCGAAGAAATCCGCAAGGATCGCTACGCCATTGTCATTGATGAAATCCCCTATCAGGTGAACAAGGCCGAGATGATCAAAAAGATCGCCGAGGCCGTGCGCGAGAAAAAGATCGAAGGGGTGGCGCATGTGCAGGATGAAAGCGACCGCAACGGCGTGCGCGTGGTGGTCGAGCTGAAACGCGATGCCACGCCCGAAGTGGTGCTGAACCAGCTGTTCCGGTTTTCCTCGATGCAGACCAGCTTTGGCTGCAACATGCTGGCGCTCAATGGCGGACGGCCCGAAACCCTCACCTTGCGTCGTTTCCTGACCGCCTTTATCGCCTTTCGCGAAGAGGTCGTTGCCCGGCGCACCGCCTTTGAGCTGCGCAAGGCCCGCGAGCGCAGCCATGTGCTGTGCGGTCTGGCGGTGGCGGTGTCCAATGTGGACGAGATCGTGGCCACCATCCGTTCCTCTGCCGATCCGGCCGAGGCCCGCGCAAGGCTGATGCAGCGCAACTGGCCGGCCCGCGACATTCTGGAATATCTGGCCCTGATTGATGATCCCACCCACAAGGCCAATGACGACGGCACTTACAACCTGTCCGAAACTCAGGCCCGCGCCATTCTGGAGCTGCGCCTGCAACGGCTGACCGCGATGGGCGTCAAAGAAGTCACCGATGAATTGCAAAGCCTGGCCGCTGCGATCCGCGATTATCTGGATATTTTGCGCTCGCGCAGCCGGATCATGGGGATCATCAGTGATGAACTCAAAGAGGTGCGCGAAAAATTCGCGGTTGAGCGGCGCACCACCATCGTCGACTGGTCCGGCGATATGGATGACGAAGACCTGATCGAACAAGAAGACATGGTCGTCACCGTCACCGCTGGCGGCTATATCAAGCGCACCCCTCTGGCCGATTTCCGCGCCCAGAAACGCGGCGGCAAGGGGCTGGCCGGGATGCAGACCAAAGAAGAGGATGTGATCACCAACCTTTTCGTCGCCAACACCCACACCCAGCTGCTGTTCTTCACCACCGATGGCATGGTTTACAAGCTGAAAACATGGCACCTGCCCCAAGGCGGGCGCACCGCCAAGGGCAAGGCGGTCGTCAATATCCTGCCGATCCCGGCCGGGGTCTCAGCGGCGGCGATCATGCCGGTGGATGCGGATGAAAAGGATTGGGGCAATCTGCATATCGTCTTTGCCACCGATGCGGGCGATGTGCGCCGCAATGCGCTGTCGGATTTCACCAATGTGCGTGCCAATGGCAAAATCGCCATGAAGCTTCCCGAGGGCGTCAGCCTGGTCAACGCCCGCATCTGCACCGACGAGGATGATGTGATGCTGTTCACTGCCGGCGGACGAGCGATCCGCTTCCCCACCACGGCGGTGCGGGTGTTCAAGGGGCGCGACAGCACCGGGGTGCGCGGCATCAAGCTGGCCGAGGGCGAAAAAGTGGTTTCGATGTCGGTCATCCGCCATTTCGAGGCCACAGCCGAAGAGCGCATCGCCTATCTGAAAATGCGCCGCGCCGCGGCCGGGGCCGATGCTTCTGACGAGGGCAGCGATGAAGGCGAAGGGGCCATCACGCAGGAACGGTTCGAAGAAATGCAGGCGGTGGAAAACCTGATCCTGACCATCACGTCGGGGGGTTCGGGCAAGCTGTCCTCTTCGCATGATTACCCGGTGCGCGGGCGCGGCGGCATGGGCGTTGCGGCGATGGACAAGGCGATGCGCGGCGGCGATCTGGTGGCTTCGTTCCCGGTTGAGATGAATGATCAGATCATGCTGGCCACCTCCAAGGGCCAATCCATCCGCTGCCCGGTGAACGGCATTTCCTTCCGCTCGCGCAGTGCGGGCGGGGTGAATGTGTTTAACACCGCCAAAGGGGAACGGGTGGTTTCGGTCGCTTGGATCGCGGAAACCGATGACGAAGAAAAAGACCCGGAAAAGAACGCCGACCCGCAATAGCCGCGTCTGCTTTTTACGGATTGCACAATTCGGGGCGGCACGGCTGTGCTGCCCCTCACTTTTTGGCCGTTAACACAAGGGCAACACCATGACCCAGACACTCAACATCATCGGCGGCGGTATGGCCGGGGCCGAAGCCGCCTGGCAGGCCGCCAATATGGGCCTGAAGGTGGTGATCCACGAAATGCGCCCCAAGGTCGCGACCTTTGCCCATCGCACCGGCGATCTGGCGGAAATGGTGTGTTCGAATTCGTTTCGCTCCGATGATGATCAGGGCAATGCGGTGGGGCTGTTGCATTGGGAAATGCGTCAGGCCAATGGCATCATCATCCAGACGGCGGATCAACACGCCCTGCCTGCGGGCTCGGCTTTGGCGGTGGATCGAGATCCCTTCGCCCGCTCGGTGACGCAAACTCTGATGGATCACCCCAATATCAGCCGCCAGAACAGCGAGATCACCGAGCTGCCGACCGAAGGCCATTGGATCGTGGCCACCGGCCCTCTGACGTCGGACAAGCTGGGCCAGTCGATTGCGCAGGAAACCGGGCGCGACTCGCTGGCGTTTTTCGACGCCATCGCGCCGATCGTTTACGCCGACAGCATTGATATGAGCACCGCCTGGATGCAGTCGCGCTATGACAAGGGCGACACCGAGGCCGAGCAGAAAGCCTATCTGAATTGCCCCATGGACAAGGCGCAATATGAAGCCTTTATCGACGCCCTGCTGGCGGCGGAAAAGACCGAATTTCACGATGGCGAAACCGCCGGCTATTTCGATGGCTGCCTGCCGATTGAGGTGATGGCGGCCCGTGGGCGCGAGACGTTGCGCTTTGGGCCAATGAAACCGGTGGGGCTGAGCAATCCGCACCGCCCCGATGACAAACCCTATGCGGTGGTGCAGCTGCGTTTTGACAATGCGTTGGGCACTTTGTTCAACATTGTCGGGTTCCAGACCAAGATGAAACATGGGGCGCAAAAACAGGTGTTTCGAATGATCCCGGGGCTGGAAGAGGCGCGTTTTGCCCGGCTGGGCGGCATTCATCGCAACACTTTTATCAATTCCCCCACCCTGCTGGATGGGCAGCTGCGCCTGAAATCGCGGCCCAATATCCGCTTTGCCGGGCAGATCACCGGGGTTGAGGGCTATGTCGAATCCGCCGCCATGGGCCTGCTGGCCGGGCGGCTGGCCGCGGCCGAGATACTAGGCGACAGCCTGCCCCCCGTGCCGCTGGACACCGCCATGGGGGCGCTGGTCAACCACATCACCGGCGGCGCGGCAGCCAAGAGCTTTCAGCCGATGAATGTCAATTTCGGCCTGTTTCGACCGATTGACGTCAAAGGCGGACGCAAAAACCGCAAAATGCGCTATCTGGCCTATACCGAGCGCGCCAAAGCCGCATGGACAGGCTGGCTAAACAACGGCTAGATTGCGCCCATGCGCAGCCGTTTCGCCCCTTCGCCCACCGGCCCTTTGCATCTGGGTCACGCCTATTCGGCGCTGCTGGCCTATGACATGGCGATGGCCGCCGGTGGGGAGTTTGTGCTGCGGATCGAAGACATCGACCAAAGCCGCGCCCGCCCGAAATGGGAGGCCCAGATCTATCAGGATCTGCACTGGCTGGGTCTGGACTGGCCGCGCCCGGTTCTGCGCCAATCCGAACATCTGCCCCGTTACCGGGCGGCGTTGCAGCGCTTGCAGGAAATGGGCCTGCTCTATCACTGCATTTGCAAGCGGCGCGACATTTTGGCGGCGGTTTCGGCCCCGCAGGAAGGGGCTGAGCCTGCCTTTGGCCCGGATGGGCTGATCTATCCCGGCATCTGTCGGGATCGGGGCTATGATCAGCCGGAGGCTCCGCTGCGTCTGAACGTGCGCAAAGCCTGTGCGCTGCTGGGCCCGCGCCGTCTGAGCTTTACCGAAACCGGGCCGGGCCATGGCGGCATCCATCCCGTTTCCAGCACCGATCTGATCGAGAATGTCGGAGACATCATCTTGGCGCGGCGCGGCATGGGCACCTCTTATCATCTGTCGGTGGTGCTGGATGATGCGGCGCAGCGGATCAGCCATGTGATCCGGGGCGAAGATTTGTTCGAAGCCACCAAAATCCATGTGTTGCTGCAAGCTCTGCTGGGGTTGGAGGTGCCGATCTATCACCATCACCGGCTGATCCGAGATCCGGCGGGCAAAAGGCTGGCCAAGCGTGACAATGCGCGGGCGATTGCGAGATATCGGGATGAGGGCAAAACGCCGGCGGATATTCGGGCTATGGTGGGGATGTGAGTTGTGATGCAGAGCGGCGTGTCACACTCGGAGAAGACCTCTGCCAACTGAAGTGCCCCCTCTCAACGTCCCGCCCGGTCGATAGGCCGGGCTGCGCCTACCCAGGCAGACGCAGCCCTCCGTTCATTATCTCAGACCAAGCAATGCAGAGCTCTTTACCCGCCGCCCCCCTCATTTTTCCGGCGCCATAATCTCAACCTCTTCGCCCCCTTCAATCGCCGTATAAAAACAGCTGCGGCGCAGGGTGTGGCAGGCCGGGCCGCTCTGGCGCACGGTCAGCAGCAGGCAATCTCGATCACAATCAACCCGCATCTGCACCAGCTGCTGCGTATGGCCCGAACTTTCCCCCTTGACCCAAAACGCCTGCCGCGAGCGCGACCAATAAGTCACCCGCCCGCTCTCTAAACTGCGCTTCACCGCCTCGGCATTCATCCAGGCCAGCATCAGCACTTCGCCGCTGCCCTCTTGCTGCGCAATCGCCGGGATCAAGCCGTTCTCATCATATTTCAAGGTGGCCGGGTCAAAATTCATCGGAAAAACCTTTTGCAAATGCTGTCCATACACCTATCTAAGTAAGAGTTTGTTAAAGGAAAGCCAATGCGCAACGACAGTGATCTGATCAACCTCTATTCCGGCCCGATTCTGGCGCTGGCGGCGGATATTCCTTTGACCGAGCGGCTGGACCATCCACAGGTTAGCGTCAAACAACGCGCCCCGCTATGTGGCTCCACCGTCACCGTTGATCTGGTGATGGATCAGGGGCGGGTGGCGGCGTTTGGGCAGGATGTCAAAGCCTGTGCGCTGGGTCAGGCGGCGGCCAGCGTGGTGGCGGCCAATATCATCGGTTGTGATGCGGATCAGATCATCAAGGCCCGCGATCAGCTGGCGGCGATGTTGCGCGAGGACGGGCCGGTGGTGCTGGAGGCCACTGTGAACGCGCTGCACCAGTTGGAATGCGACCGCCTTTAAAAACACGCCCATAAAAAAACCACCGCACATCCGGGGTCGGATGGCGGTGGCAAGTGGCCTTGAATTGTGCCGGGCTGGTTTGATCAGAAAGAGGCAGTTTTCTTTTGCTGTAGAGGGCAATCCAAACCTTCTGCGGTGATGTGAGGACAAGCAGGCAGCAATCCCCGGCACAAAAGCGGCAGGCAAAAATCAGAACATGGCGGGCAAATAAAGCGCCACCGTCAGCATCACCAAAAGCGCCGCCGCGCCGATGGCGTCTTGCAAAATGGTCTCGGATGAGCGTTGGTAGACCGCTTTGATGTCTGCAAGCATGGGAACCTCCTGTGATGTTGTGTTGCCTCTTTGTTCCCATATGGTTAACCTTTTGTAAAGAACTTTTTGCGAACATTTGTGAACAAAAAGAGAGTTTAGCCACTAACCCACTGAAATCAAACGAATTGCCTTGTCCTGCTCCATCAGCCACAGCAACACCCGGGCGGCACGGCCCCGTGGGCTGGTCAGGCCCGGGTCATCGACCAACAGCTTGCGCGCATCGGATTGGGCGATGGCCATCAGCGCCGTCTGGCTCTCTAGGTCGGCAACCCGGAACCGGGGCAAGCCGGATTGCGCGGTGCCGATCAGATCGCCGGCCCCCCGCATCGCCAGATCCTCCTGCGCAATGACAAAGCCATCCTCGGTTTCGCGCAAAATCTCCAGACGCTTGGCCCCGGTTGGCGTCAGCGGTGCCTGATAGAGCAGCAAACAGGTCGACTGCCCTGCCCCGCGCCCGACCCGGCCCCGCAGCTGGTGCAGCTGGGCCAGACCAAAATGTTCCGCCCGCTCGATTACCATGATCGTCGCATTGGGCACATCCACCCCGACTTCGATCACCGTTGTCGCCACCAGAACCCGGGTCTTGCCCTGCTGGAAATCGCGCATGGCGGCGTCTTTTTCCACCCCGCTGAGCTGCCCATGCGCCAGACCCACCACGCCCTCGCCCAAAGCGGCGCGCAACATCTTGAAGCGCTCTTCGGCCGCTGTCATATCAACCAGCTCGCTTTCCTCGACCAAAGGACACACCCAATAGGCCTGTTGCCCCTGCTCCAGAGCCGTTTTCAAATGCTGCACGACCTCATCCATGCGCTTGCTCGACACCATCGCGGTCTTGATCGGCTTGCGCCCGGGCGGTTTTTCATCCAGCACCGACACATCCATATCGCCATATTGCGCCAGCGCCAAAGAGCGCGGGATCGGCGTGGCCGTCATCACCAGAACATCAGCCTGCACCCCTTTGGCCGACAATTCCAGCCGTTGGCGCACCCCGAATTTGTGCTGTTCATCGACCACGGCCAGGCGCAGATCGGCAAAGACCACATCCTTTTGAAACACCGCATGGGTGCCGACCAGAATATCAATCTGCCCGGATGCCAACGCCACCAGCTTGTCGGTGCGTTGCTGCGATTTATCCCGGCCGGTCAGGATTTCCAGATGCAGTCCGGCCGCCTCAACCAAGGGCAAAAGCGCCGCATAATGCTGACGCGCCAGAATTTCGGTCGGGGCCATCATCACCCCCTGCCCGCCGGCTTCGACCGCGACCAGCAGCGCCATCAGCGCCACCAAAGTCTTGCCCGCGCCGACATCGCCCTGCAACAGCCGGTTCATCCGCAAAGGCTGTGCCATATCCGCCGAGATCTCGGCAATCGCCCGCTTTTGCGCGCCGGTCGGCTGATAGGGCAGCGTTGCCAGCACTTTTTGCTGTAATTCTCCGGTGCCGTAGCTGGGCTGGCCTTTGGCCTTGCGCTCAACCATACGGGCCAGAGCCAAAGTCAGCTGATGGGCAAAAAACTCATCATAAGCAAGGCGTTGCCGGGCCGGAGCGATCGGAGACAGATCGGCAGGCGACGCCGGAGCATGGGCTGCCTGCACCGCCTGATCCCAATCCGGCCAGCCGGTTTTTTGCTTTTGCCCCGGGTCAATCCATTCGGCCAGCGGTGCCACCCGGGTCAGGGCAGATTTGATCGCCTTACCCATGATATTGCGGCTGACCCCGGCGGTGAGCGGATAGATCGGCTCAAAGGCGGGGATGTCGTCGGCCTCTTCCGGGCGCAGGATGTAATCGGGATGCACGATCTGGGCGATGCCATCAAACAGCTCGACCTTGCCCGAGATCACCCGGCGCTGGCCGGTGGGCAGGATTTTTTGCAGATAATCCGGGTGGGCGTGGAAAAACACCAGCTGGAAGGTGGTTTTTGCATCCGTCACTTCGACCCGATAGGGCCGGCCACGAGCCGAAGGGGGCATGTGGCGGCCCACCGAGACCTCAACCGTGACCACTTCCGGCGGGCTCAGCTCGGTGATGCTGGCGCGTTTGAGCCGGTCAATGCCGCTATGGGGCAAGGTGAAAATCAGATCGCGCGGTTTTTCGATGTCCATCTGGGCAAAATGTTTCGCGGTTTTCGGCCCGACCCCGGTCAGGGTTTCAAGCGCGGAAAACAGCGGGAACAGGATTTCGGGGCGTCCGGTCATTTTTGGCCTATCAGTTCCAGCCAAGCGTCCTCGTCAATCAGCTCGATTTGCAGGGATTCGGCCTTTTTCGCCTTCGAGCCCGCCCCCGGCCCGGCAACCACCAGATCAGTTTTGGCCGAAACCGAGCCCGAGACCGCCCCTTGGGCAAAGGCGGTGATCAGAGAGGTCGCCATAACCGCGCCGACTCCGTCGATGCTCAGCAATTCCTCCCATTGCGGGCCGTGGTCGATTTCGGCGTTGGTGATCGCAGCCTCAAAGCTGTCCCAACTGCCGAAATGATTGGCCAGCAGCGTTGAAGCGCTCTCGCCGACATGGCGGATGCCCAGCGAAAAGATCAGCTTGGCCAGCGGGATTGTGCGTTTTTCCTCAATCGCGGCGAACAGATTGGCCACCGATTTTTCGCCCCAGCCATCGCGGTTTTTCAGCTTGGTCAGGTTTGCCTGATCGCGGGCTTGCAGGGTGAAAATATCGGCGGGCTCTGAGATGTTCAGCTGCGGGTCATGGTAAAAGGCTTCGATCTGCTTAGCCCCGAGCCCGTCAATGTCAAATGCCCCGCGGGATACGAAATGTTTCAGCTTTTCAACAGCTTGTGCCGGGCAAATCAGCCCGCCCGAGCATCGACGGACCGCGTCATCCGCCTCGCGGATCGCATCAGAGCCGCATTCGGGGCATTTATCGGGGAAGTGGTAAGGCTGGGCGGTTTCGTCCCTTTTGTGCAGGTCAACATCGGCGATTTTCGGGATCACATCCCCGGCACGATAGACCTGCACCCAATCGCCAATGCGGATATCCTTGCCATCGCGAATGATTTTTCCTTTGGAATCAATTCCTTTGATGTAATCCTCATTATGCAGAGTTGCATTGGACACCACAACGCCGCCCACATTGACCGGCTGCAAACGCGCCACCGGGGAAAGTGCGCCGGTGCGGCCCACCTGAATGTCGATCGCTTCAAGCCGCGTCCAAGCCAGTTCAGCGGGAAATTTATGGGCAATCGCCCAACGCGGCGTGGTCGATCGCAGGCCCAGCCGGTTTTGGAGCCCCAGCGCGTTTACCTTGTAAACCACCCCGTCAATATCATAGCCCAGCGTTGCCCGTTTTTGTTCGATCAACTGATAATGATCGATCAACTGCGCCGGGCTGGTGCAGAGTTTGGTCAGCGGGTTGGTGGCAAAGCCGAACCCGGCCAGCCGGGCCAGCGCGTTAAATTGGGTTTCAGCCAGCGGCGCACTGAGTTGACCCCAGCCATAGGCAAAAAATTTCAACGGGCGGGCGCGGGTGATGTCGGGGTTTAACTGGCGCAAAGACCCGGCGGCCGCGTTGCGCGGGTTGGCAAAGGGTTTTTCGCCCTTGTCAATCTGGCGCTGGTTCAGAGCGGTGAAATCGCCAAGCGCCATATAGACTTCGCCGCGCACCTCCAGCAGATCGGGCGCATCGGAGATTTGTTGCGGAATGCCGCTGATAGTTAGGGCATTGGCGGTGACATTTTCCCCGACCGAGCCATCCCCCCGCGTTGCCGCCTGTTGCAACCGGCCGGCGCGATACAGCAGGCTGAGTGAAACCCCGTCGATTTTCGGCTCAGCCGTATAGGTCAGTTCATCTTCCGGGCCCAGCCCGAGGAATTTGCGGATGCGGGCATCGAAATCATCAACATCCTCCGGGGAAAAGGCGTTGCCCAGAGACAGCATCCGAACCGCATGTTTGACCTTGGCAAAGCCGCTGGCCGCTTTGGCCCCCACCTGTTCAGAGGGGCTGTCGGCGCGTTTGAGGTCGGGAAACCGGGCCTCGATTTCCAGATTGCGCTGTTTGAGCGCATCATACTCGGCATCGGACATGTCCGGGGCATCATCGCGATGATAGGCCAGATTTGCCTTTTTCAACAGCTTGGCCAAACGGGCAAGCTCGGCACTTGCCTGTTTCGGTGTCAGCGCATCTGTCTTGATCTGGTCGCTCATCTCGGCCCCTTTGGCGGTGTCACTTACCGTTGATAAGCCCGCAGCGCAAAGAGGTCCAGCCGGTGTTTATGCTCCGATGGCCAGCGGTTCCTCCATCTGGCTGGGCATCGGATCGCGCAACACATAGCCGCGGCCCCAGACGGTTTCGATGTAATTTTCCCCATCTGTGGCATCGCAGAGCTTTTTACGCAGCTTGCAGATGAACACGTCGATGATTTTCAGCTCGGGCTCATCCATGCCGCCATAGAGATGGTTCAGGAACATCTCTTTGGTCAGGGTCGTACCCTTGCGCAAAGACAGCAGTTCCAGCATTTGGTATTCCTTGCCCGTCAGATGCACGGTCTTGCCCGCCACATCCACCGTCTTGCCATCCAGATTAACGTTAATTTTTCCCGTGCTAATGACAGACTGTGAATGCCCCTTAGAGCGGCGGATGATCGCGTGAATGCGCGCCACCAGCTCTTCGCGGTGGAATGGTTTGGTCAGGTAATCATCGGCGCCGAAGCCAAAGCTTTTGATCTTGCTTTCGGTATCATCCGATCCGGTCAGGATCAGAATCGGGGTATCAATCCGGGCCAGCCGCAGTTGGCGCAGCACTTCGTTGCCATTCATATCCGGCAGGCCCAAATCAAGCAGGATCAGATCGTAATCGTACAATTTTGCCAGATCTATGCCCTCTTCACCCAGATCGGTGCAGTACACATTCAAATTGGCATGGGTCAGCATCATTTCGATGCTTTTGGAAGTGGTAGGATCATCCTCAACCAGCAATACTCGCATTTTTGTTTTCTCCGATATTTCACCGTCTATATGATGGTTAACATTGGCCTGAAATGGTTAATCACAAGTTACCATTGCAGAACAATTCAGGAAAACATCTTAAGGTTGCCGATATTTTTGTAAAGAGGTTGTTTTCAGAGCGTTGATTCCATGCTTTTCGGCCGCTGATTGCCATGATTGCAGCTCTTCTTCGCTCAAATTGTATAACTCCAGCACCTCTTTCAAGGGAATCAGTCCGGCAGACACTGCCTTGACGATTGCAAATTTACGGCTGGCAACCCAGCGACGGGTATCGGGGGCGGGCAAATCGGCCCGGGTCATCACGCTGCCATCGGGCAAGGTTACAGAACGTGGGCCATCAATTTTTTTCAGATACATCGCAAAATCCCATGAATTGACTTTCCGAAACCTTGCGCCAAGCTGATTAAAGAGATATGAAACCGCTCCTTGTTAGTAATTAGAATTTTCCTATATTCTAAAACACTTCTGTAACTTACCCGGCCTGCCTCCATGACCCAGCTCAATTCCCTTGGCTTTGACAAGCCCCCCAGTGAAACCCGCGTGGTGGTGGCCATGTCCGGTGGCGTGGACAGTTCCGTTGTCGCGGCTGAACTGGCGCGTGAGGGCTATGACGTGGTTGGTGTGACCATGCAGCTTTATGATCACGGGGCCGCGCTGGCCAAGAAGGGCGCGTGCTGTGCCGGCATTGATATTCACGATGCGCGGCGCATTGCCGAGGAAATGGGCTTTCCGCATTACGTTCTGGATTACGAGAACCTGTTTCAGGAAACCGTGATCGACGAATTTGCCGACAGCTATCTGGGCGGCGCCACCCCGGTGCCCTGCATTCGCTGCAATGAGCGGGTCAAGTTTCAGGATCTGCTGGCCACGGCGCGCGATCTGGATGCCGATTGCATGGCCACCGGGCATTACATCCAGCGCAAGATGGGGCCGGGCGGGGCCGAGCTGCACACCGCTGCCGACCCCAACCGCGATCAGAGCTATTTCCTGTTTCCCACCACGCAAGAGCAGCTGGAGTTTCTGCGCTTTCCGCTGGGCCATCTGGCGTCGAAGGCCGAGACCCGGGCTCTGGCGGTCAGACACGGCCTGTCGGTGGCCGATAAACCGGACAGTCAGGATATCTGCTTTGTGCCCGATGGCAATTACGGTGCGTTGATCGAAAAGCTGCGCCCCGAAGCCGCCAGCCCCGGCGAGATCGTCGATCTGGAGGGCAATGTGCTGGGCCAGCATCGCGGGGTCATTCACTATACCATCGGCCAGCGCCGCGGGCTGGGGATTGGCGGGCTGTCCGAGCCGCTTTATGTGGTCAAGCTGGATGCCGATAACCGCAAGGTGGTGGTGGGGCCGAAAGAGGCGCTGAAAACCCGGATCGTGCCGGTGCGCGAGATCAACTGGCTGGGGGATGAACCCTTTGACAGCCGGCCCGAATGGCATCTGGCGGTCAAGGTGCGCTCAACCCGCCCACCGCGCAGCGCCATTGTGCGCCCGCTCTCAGCCACCACGGCTGAAGTCGAGTTGCTCACCCCTGAGCAAGGCGTTTCCCCCGGTCAGGCTTGTGTGTTTTACGCCGATGGCGGCAGCCGCATCTATGGCGGCGGCTGGATCTGGCGCGGGTGAGCATGCCCCACATCCTGCTCACCGGTTATATAGATGTGCCGCCCGGGCGGCTGGCGCAGGTGAATGCCGCCCTGCCCGCCCATATCGCCCTGACCCGGGCCGAGCCGGGCTGTCTGGCCTTTGATGTTACCCCCGATGCCGAAATTGCCGGGCGGTTCAATGTGGCCGAACGCTTTGCCAGCCGGGCGGATTTCGAGGCGCATCAGCTGCGCACCCAAGGCTCGGATTGGGCCAGGATCACAGCCGGCATTGCTCGCCATTATCAAATCGCTGAAATAGAGCCCAAAGCCCCTTGATCTGGTGCCACCGCTCGGAAAGGGCGCACTGGCGCGGCTCATTTTTCCCAAGGATCTGATCAAGACGAACCCGGTGACCCCCATCTGTCCCCGGCCCACCCCGTTCATCGGGCCGGAGAACGCCTTGTGCGAAAGATCTCGCGCAGGGCTTTCACCAGCGAGATGGCCAGGCAACAAGCAGAAATCACAATATTTCTGGCATGACCCGCGACCTCCAGCGACAACTTTAGCGAATGGGCCCGCCCGGCCATTCTCGCAGCCCGTGTCGCAAGAAACCACCGGGCGCGTGAGAACCCCGGGAAATAAGGCGCGTATTTCTGAAGTGTGCGTGTATAGGCTTTGGCAGCGGCACCTGTCGCAGTCGTCGTGGTTAACCCATCCGAGCCATCCCGATGCACCACAACCCCCGGCACCGCTTCATACCATCCCGCGCTCTGTCTGAGAGCAAGCCGGATACACAGGCAAGTGTCCTCGTCAATCACAAGATCCGGATCCAGAGCGCCAACATCTGTAAACAAGCTGCGCTCAACCCAAAACCCCATACCAAGGCCGGCCAGTTTGGACTTGAGCGAGTCACTTGCGGCAATCACTCCACCGCGCGCCCGCTGCTGAATAATCCGTGGTTGTTCGCCTTGCTGGACAAGGGAAAAAGAACTGAAACCGTAGCGCGGCCTGGCCTCTGAGCAATACGCCTTGAGAACGCGCTCACAATATGTCTCAACCAGCTCATCATCGTCGTCGAGAAAAAAGACAATCTCACCACGGGCAACGGAAACCCCGTGGTTTCGAGCCGCCGAAGCCCCTTTCTGCCCCGGGTTTGACACCACAACAACCTGCTCGGCGAACGCCCCAAGCACATGCTGCGCGGCCACCTCTGATCCGTCATCCACGACAATGATCTCCCCCCCCCTCGGCTTTGGCCCGTATTGCGGACGCAACCGCCCGCTTCAACTTCTCTGGTCGGTTGAACGTCGGAATAATAATCGAGTGAGTTATGATGTCACGCATTCCTGAATCCAACTGGTGGGGTCTTGATAATCAATCTCTCCGGCTGAAATAGCACAATGGGATGGGGAACCACCAGAGAATTACCGCCCTGCAGCACACCAGCCCTGCGGCCCCGCCCCCAATGACCGCCAGTAATACACCGAGGAAAAGCTGGACGTCCGGTGACGACAGGGGCGGAAACGGGCCCGCAGCTCACGATCACTCATGCCGGAGGCGCTGAGACCCGGCGAACGCTGGTCACTGGACTTTCTGTCCGACACGTTCAGAGCATCGCGCAGGTTCCGTGAATGATGATAGCTACCGCGGGAAAACGCATTTATCAAAATCTTCAACGGCAGCCCGCGTGATGAATTACTGAACGAACAGGTGTTCGACGGTCTGGAAAATGCGCGGCGAAAGCTGGCGCTCTGGCGCGACGACGACAACATCAGGCCGCACGCATCGCTCGGTCATCAGCCCCCGCAGAAGCGCGCCGGGCGCTTGAGCAATTTGAGAGCTCCGCGCCCAACGCGCTTGCCCAAACTGAACCCGAAGACTGTAGTCAAAAAACACCATTCTGATTGTATCTTTTGGCTATAAGCCTTTGATTTTACGCTGATGCTTCGTGGATTTGGGGATCAAAATCCACGAAGCATCAGCGATATGAAAACCAGACCCGTAAACTCTCTGTTATCAATGAGGGAACCTCGGGGGTAGGTCACGAAATACGGTGTTTATTAGGTCTTTACGGGCCGTGGCATGTTTTTGGCTCTGCCCCTCAACAGCCTGCCAGACGCTGCCTAGCTGCCTATATGCGTTTATGACTTCATTTTACCCCTGTCTGTTTATTGTTTTTTTGGGGGGTTGGTTTTGTTTTAAACGCAAAACCCCGCCGATGGCGGGGTTATTGGCGGTAGATTTGGTTGCGGGGGCAGGATTTGTTCTTAACTTGCATCCCGAGCAAGTAAAGATGGTTGCGGGAGGGTGCTTACATCATAATTTACGCACCACACCGGAACACAACGAACTGTCGATCCTTTCAGAATTGAGTAACAGGATTGGGTTGTTTCGCGTGGCCGCCTGATTGCAAACACACCGGCATAATATCTCCCTGCAGAACAGTGGCAGCCTCGTCGCTGGCCTGAGGTAGAAAAATTTCGGAAGTGGGTGTAGATTATGGTGATCGGCAAGCGTCCCGGCGGCACGAGAAATTCAAAGGGCTGCCCGGGCATACCTTCCGCCTGCACCTGAAAGAGACCGGGTGGCGCTACAATCATCGCGCTGCCGACAAGCCAAAACTGTTGCGACCATACCTCCGTCAGCGACCTTGGCCAAGGCTGCTGCCGGTGCGGTCGATTTCACGCAAGATGGCCAGAGGCTGAATGTCGATCATGGCGCAGGGTCTCCGTCAGCCCCCCCGGTTTTTCAAGAGGCGGGCAACACTGGCCGTTGGTCCATTGCTTAACTTTTTCTTTGGCGAGGTTGCGCAGAACGTCATGCAGCACGCCGCCATTCTTGATATATTCCAACTCAATGGCGGTATCTATCCGGCATTTGATCTGGATCCTTTTCACAGTTCCATCGGAACACGCAATGGTGCAGGGAAGAAATGAAAGCGGCTTCAGTTCTTCCGATAAGCCTTCGATCGTGATGACCTCATCGCCCTTCAGGCCAAGGGTTTTGCGGTTTTCTCCGGGTGAAAATTCAAACGGGATCACGCCCATACCCACCAGATTGGACCGATGGATGCGCTCAAAGCTCTCTGCAATCACGGCCCGGATGCCAAGAAGTGCTGTGCCCTTGGTCGCCCAGTCCCGCGACGATCCGGCGGGCCAGTCATAGGTTTCAGCCTCGGTGACCCGGACGTCTTGCCAGCGCGCATCGCCCTTGAGTACATCCGCGTATTTTTCCTGAAACATCTTACATGAGAGCACCGTGTCAGCAATTTCTCGGCTCGCTGGCCAGATGTCTTTGAGGTAGACGTTGCTTCCGTCCAGCGTCTGGCTGATCGGACCTTTTGTCAGGTCGATGCTATCCTCCCCGCGTGGACCCGCAAGGACAATCCTGATGTTTTCTCTGCTGAGTAATACTTGCGAGTCTTGCGTTTGATACTCCTGACCAGCTTGTCAGTGGCATCTTTCGATGTTCCGGATTTCTTATTCATCTTCGTGCCTTAATGGCTTCGATGAAACAGAAATCCTACGTTGTTCAAACCCCTATATCCGTCCGGTAGGCGCTGACGTCAGACAGCAGACACATTGCAAACACCTGCATTCCGCCCTTGGCGGCAAACCCCCAGCCGTGGTCTATTGGCTGAAGAAGGATAAATTGCAAACCGATCAGCAGGAGCAAAAAGTAGCTTAACTTACGCCAAAACCTGTCCAACAAATGGGGAGTAGCTCAAACTTCTAAAGGTCAAAAGGGAGGAAACATGGAACAGGTTACCAAAACTTTGAGAGACTACAGGGGGCGCCCCTCCCCTGCCCGCAGCGCAATGGCTGCGGGACTGATTTTTGTCGCGTTTACTGTGCTTTATGCGCTGCACGAGCCCGGCACGCATTGGGGCTGGAAGAGCCTTTTACCAACGATCCTTGTCTTTGGT